>FUFK010052613.1_pt1 | contig 11333 bp, 10 predicted proteins | sample 1021851 | NCBI WGS metagenome assembly FUFK01 (sample SAMEA51879418, study PRJEB19060) | metagenome
ATGCCTGCAGTTGTTTTAGAAGATGGCCGTTGGATGACTGATACGACAAAGATGATTCAATGGTTTGAAGATCAAATAAAGGAAAATAANACTGTGCCAAAAGACCCNGTTCAGGCTTTTATTTGTTATTTATTAGAAGACTGGGCAGACGAGTGGTGGTGGAGAACAGCAATGCATTATCGCTGGCATTATGATGAAGGAGCTAGTTTTGCATCTGAGCATCTTGCAAGTGAATTACTCAATGATCTGTGGATCCCAATGTGGATGAAAAGAATGTTTTTGAAATATAGGCAGAGGTCAGGATATACGACTGGAGATGGTATAAATAAACAAAACATTCAAGCCATTGAAAATAATTTTTTAAATTTTCTTAAAAATTTAGAGTGTATTTTTAAAAATAGAAATTTTATATTTGGAGATGCCCCTACACTCGCTGATATTGGAATTTCAGGACCATTTTTTCGTCATTTTGCATTAGACCCTGTTCCATTGAAAATTATAAGGGAAAATTACCCATACGTTATGAAATGGGTGTCAAGATTATGGAATACTAAATTGTCAGAAAAGCAAAATAAATTAGTAGCAGGTATACCAAATGATCTAGAACCATTATTAAAAGAGATCGGACAAGTTTATTTACCCTATTTATCGGCAAATGTTAGAGCGGTACGATATAGAAAAAAGACCTTTGATATACGTGTTGGAGGAATAAACTTTAAAAAAGCAAGATATTCTCGTTATAGAGTGTGGTGCATAAAAGAACTTAGAACACATTTTAATAAACTGCCATTTAATGCAAAAGATGAGGTCAAGAAATTATTAGAGAGAAATCACTGTTGGAAGCCTTTATGGCATGACATAGATCTACCCATGATCGAAAATCAAGATAATAATTTACCTTTTAAGGCTGATACTAAAATGATAGGTGTAAATGAACCTTAAGAGTAGACAGTATATAAAATAGGTAATTGATGAATAACTTATTTCTAAAAATAATAAATTTTTTTAAATCAATATTTAACTTTAATCTAACTGATTTCAGCTGGATTAAGACATCTAAATTTATTGAATTAGATAATATTGATGTANCTGAAGACCCTGTAAGACCTGAACTTGATGTAAAATGGAGAACNTCTCATGATAGAAAAATTTATGGCCTGGAATACAATAATCAAATTGAAGGCATTATGTGCTTGGCGTTTACTAAGGACGTTCCTCATTCAGTAAGAGAATTAGATTTGATGAGCCGTTTAGCAGTTTACGAGCAAAATGCGGATACAATTATTGCTTACACTGTATGGTCTCGTAAAAAAGGAGCGGGACGAAAAATTATGGAAGAGGCTCTAAAATTTGGCAAGGAAATGGGATACAAAAGAATAGTTACACTTTCTCCATTAACCCCTATGGCAACGCACTATCATATAAGAAATGGAGCTAAATTATTGGGGCACAATCCAACAACTCAAAATTTTGAATATAAGATTCAATAAATTCGGTTGGTATGGAAAGTCTAATTATTTAGACTATATTTTAGTTTATGCCCAAAAAAGATATTAATATTTTCTGGTTCAGACAAGATTTACGACTNTCAGACAATCCTGGATTGTATAATTCGATTAAAAATGGGGCAACGTTGCCAATTTTCATATTTGATGATGAAAACTCGAAAGAACATATAAATGGTTCTGCNAGTAAATGGTGGCTTCACCATTCATTAATTGCTCTAAAACAATCTTTAGATAATAATTTGAGTTTATACAGAGGTGATCCAAAGAACATCTTAATTAAACTTACTGAAACTTATAATGTTAAAGAGATATTTTGGAATAGATGTTATGAACCGTGGCGAATAAAAAGAGACAAAAAAATCAAAAGTTTTTTTGATGACAAAGAAATAAGCGTGAACACATATAATGGATCTCTTCTTTGGGAACCTTGGAATGTGGTCAAAAATGATGGTACTCCATATAAGGTATTTACTCCTTACTACAGAAAAGGTTGTTTGAATTCTGAAATGCCAAGAACACCAATACAAAAACCTAAGTTAGACAATTTACTGTTTGATAAGATGAACAGTATTAGTATAGATGATCTGGAACTAATGCCAGAACACAATTGGCATGTTGCGATGGAAAAACTATGGACTCCAGGAGAGAAAGGCGCCCATAATAAAATTGATGTCTTTATAAAAGAAGGCCTTGCTAACTATAAAGATGGTAGGAATTTTCCATCTGGAAACAATGTTTCGCAACTTTCACCTCATTTACATTTTGGAGAGGTGTCACCAAACCAAGTTTGGTATCGATCAAAAACCCAAGAAGGAAAAAAAGAAATTAAAAGAGATTTGGATCATTTTTTAAGTGAACTTGGATGGAGGGAGTTTTCTTTCAATCTTTTGTATCACTTCCCAACTTTACCAAAAGAAAATCTTCAAAAGAAATTTGATAAATTTCCTTGGGACAAAAATAAAGATGCATTAAAGAAATGGCAAAAAGGACTAACAGGGTATCCAATAGTAGACGCTGGTATGAGGGAACTGTGGCAGACAGGGTATATGCATAATCGTTTGAGAATGGTTGTAGGTTCATTTTTAGTCAAAAATTTATTGTTGCATTGGCACCACGGTGAAAGATGGTTCTGGGATTGTTTAGTTGATGCCGATCTTGCTAATAATAGTGCAGGATGGCAATGGATTGCTGGCTCAGGAGCTGATGCAGCACCATATTTTAGAATATTCAATCCAGTTATGCAGGGTCAGAAATTTGATCCAGATGGCAAATATACAAAAAAATATATTCCTGAACTTAAGGATATGCCAAATAAGTATTTATTTAATCCTTGGGAGGCACCTAAAGATGTCTTAGACTCGGCAAATGTTAAACTTGGTAAAGATTATCCAATGCCAATTGTCGAGATTGGTTCCTCTAGACAAAAAGCTTTGGAAGCNTTCGCTACTACTAAAAGTTAATTATTAAATCAATTTTTATAAATCGATCTAAGCAAAGTTTTTGCCACAAAAGTATAATAATGTATAGTCTGTATTTATGAGCGCAGAAACAATAATAATTATTGTGCAAATGGTTGCAGCATTTGGTGTAGTTGTTTCTGTTATTTATTTAGGAATACAAATACATCAGCAAAATGAAATCACAAAAGCGCAGTTTGGACACTCTTTAACACATAGAATGTATGAGAGATATTTTAATACATCGAAAGATAAAGAATTTAGTAACTTTCTCTCAAAAGATTGGGCTGCAGGCGAATTAGATAACGCAGATAAATGGAGAGTAGCAGTATATGTAAATGCATTACTAGTNGATATTTTTGATACATATGAAAAAGTTGAAAAAGGTTTTGTTGATGAAACTCATTTAAAAATGAGAATGCATATGTTGAAATTGGGCACCATGAAAGCTCCTATTGCACAGTCAACTTGGAAATATTGGAGGGGGATTAAATCAAAAGAATTTGTCGAATGGTTTGAAACTGAAATTTATGGCGATCGAGCAACTTTTAAAGAAGGTTACCAAGAAGAAATTATCCCAAACGTAAGAAGGGATTAAAACAAAGGAGGTTATTAAGTGAGAAGAATTGTTACAGGACATAATGACAATGGCAAATCTGTAATTAAAATTGATGGTCCTCCAGCACGATCTATAGGAGAAGAAATTGGAGGTTTATTCGAGATATGGAATGAAGATGGAGCAACTATTGATACGAAAAGTAGCAAGGATAGAGCTGATAGTGATATAATTTTATCACCTCCTAAAGGAGGTTCAAAATTTAGATATTTTCAAATAATGCCAACTCCTAAAGGTGTTCCACTCGANGCGCTAAATAAAATGGCTGAGGAAGCCTTCAGTCGTATNGGCGCAGCTCATCACCGGGTTGATNTAACAAAACATCCAGCNATGCACAAAACNAAGACAATTGATTATATTATACTGCTAAAAGGAGATGTAACTTTAATTTTGGATGAAGAAGAGGTAAAAATAAATCCATTTGATGTCGTTGTACAGCGAGGCACAAATCACGCATGGGTAAATAATGGCTCTGAACCTGCTCTTCTAATAGCNGTATTAATAGACAGTGAATTAGCAGAATAATTCCGAAACTAAGCTTTCCCTAGAATTTTTNNAATTTATCAAGTATAAACCGATCCCATGTTAAGAAAATCAGCNAATGATATAAAATCTCTCAAAAGAAAGNNTCCNATTGTATGTCTAACTGCTTATACNGCACCAATTGCTAGAGCTATTGACGAACAGGTTGANTTAATGTTGGTTGGAGACTCGCTTGGTATGGTTCTTTATGATTATGAGAATACACTNCAAGTTACGCTTGAACAAATGATTAAACATGCAAAATCTGTTGTTGGAGCTTCAAATAAATCTTGTGTAATTGTTGATATGCCATTTGGAACCTATGAAGAATCTGTTGAAAAAGCATTTATGAATGCNGCTCGTGTTATGAAAGAAACNAATTGCAACGGNGTTAAGCTNGAAGGCGGTCAAAAAATGTCCAAAACAATTGAACATCTTACNAAAAGCTCAATTCCCGTNATGGGCCATATAGGNCTTCANCCNCAGAGTGTATTGATTGATGGAGGNTATAAAGTANGAGGAAAAGTAAAATCTGAGTGGCAAAAATATATTGATGATGCANTTGCTGTTGAAGAAGCGGGAGCATTTTCAGTGGTTTTAGAGGGTATGGCTGAGCCTTTAGCTGCAGAAATAACTTCGATTTTAAATATTCCTACTATTGGAATAGGAGCATCTCCAAATTGTGATGGCCAGATATTAGTAACAGAAGATATGTTGGGATTAACAAACGTTGCTCCAAAATTTGTCAAAAAATACGTTGATTTAGATAACACTATTAAGAAAGCAGTAAGTAAGTATGCTGAAGAAGTTAAAGATAGAACTTTTCCTTCATCAGACCATATTTATCATATGCGTCCACAGATTGTAAGTAATAACGGTAAAGATCAATGAGTGATATTTTAAGACAGGTCGATGAAGATCTAAGAAAAGAAAAACTGTCTAATCTTTTTAAAAAATACGGTTTATATGTAATTTTAACTCTAGTGATAATAATAGGGTCAGTTATCGGATATCAAGTAATGGTTTCAATTGATAAATCAAAAAATGAAAAACTCATTGAAACATATATTAAAGCAACAAACAGCAAAAATATTTCAGAACAATATTCTTTATTAGATGAGCTAATTAACGCTGATAACAACTATATATCAAGTATAGCTGAATTAAAAATTGCAAATTTAAAGATAGAAAATGGGAATATTAAAGATGGGATTCTTGATTTAGAAAAATTAACTGACGATGAAAAATATGATCCAATAATTGCAGATTTAGCAACATATTTTNTACTTTTATNAAAAATTGATAATTCGAGCGAAGAAGAATTTATGAGCTATCTCACTGATGAAAGAATGCGTGATAGTAACTTCAAATATCTATTTAATGAACTTATCTCATTTAAAAAGCTTATTCTTGGAAAAAATGAAGAAAGTAAAAAAAATTTCCAGAATTTAATCGATAATCCAGATGTCCCTGTAGAGATTAAAATAAGAGCTAACAAATTTATTGAAATTATAAATTAGCATGCTCAACAAATCATATATATTTTTATTTATATCTTTCTTTCTTATTTCATGTTCCGGGAATGATGAAATCAATGAAACTGCCAGTGGCTTTCCTGTTTTAAGTTANAGCGCAGAAATCTCTGAAACTCTAAATCTTGATCCTGGTGACATACTGATAAATGAACCAAAAGAAGTAAATTTTTGGTCTCAGCATTTTTTNAATCCATCAAACGATCTANATAATATTTACTCAGATGCCTCTTTTAANGATAANTCAAAAATTATTTCGGGTAAAAAAGGGCCAGTAAATATTATACAACCCATATTTTTTAACGATAATCTGTGCCATGTGTTAAGCCAGGGCTATATTGAATGTGTAGATACCTTAACAAAAAAAACATTGTTCAAAGTAGATGTTAGAATTGAGGGAATAAAAAAATATGAGATTGTTAGAGGCGGCATTGCTTATTTTGATAATCAATTAGTGTTTGTAGATGGATATGGTCAAATAAAATTATTAAACGCTGAAGACGGTAAAGAAATTTGGTCAACAAAAATAGAATATCCAATTTTATCGCCACCGCTTATATATAGAGGATACATATATTTTATTTCAGCTGACAACAGAATTTTTTCAATTGATGTGACAAGTGGAGAAGTAAATTGGTCATTTCAAACAATTTCAGAAACAAAGAAAAATTTATTTACCTCATCTCCAGTAGCATTCGAAAATACAATTATTGCCCCTTTTAGTAATGGAGAGTTGGTAGCTTTTATTTTTGATACTGGCCAGCCTATCTGGTCAGAAAATGTCTCAAAAATATCAATGGTCAGTAACTTTGATATTAAAGATATATCAGCAAGCCCTGTGGTATCAAACAATACTATTTATTCATTAAGCTCGAATGGAAAGCTTGTTTCTGTTAATGCCACTAACGGACAGAGAAATTGGGCGAAAGATTTGTCAGGGTATAGAACGCCAGTTATTACAGGGAATCAAATATATATTATTAATGAAGATGGAAAGTTAATTTGTTTGAACAAAGANAGTTCAGAGGTTTANTGGATTACTNANCTATCAAAGTATAAAAAAGGTCAAAAGGCTGAAAATTTAAATCTTTGGCTAGGTCCTTATTTAATAAATAATTTAATTTATAATATTTCATATTTTGGTGAGTTAAAAGTAGTTTCACCTATCTCAGGCGAAATACTTTTAACTGANTCAATTGGAGTTAAAGGTGCATTAGTCCCACCTATAATCCTGTCTAATTCAATTTATTTGTCTGACGAAAACTCCAACGTTTATGAATTTAAGTAAAATTAATATAGGCATTATTGGAAAGCCGAATTCTGGAAAATCAACATTATTTAATACATTGCTTGGTGAGTATATTTCACCTGTTGGCGATGAATATGGATTAACAAAATCTCTCATTAAACAAAAATTTACTCACAAAAATTTCGAATTTATTATTGTTGATACGCCTGGGCTGCGAAGAAGAAGTAAAGTAAAAGAAGAGCATGAATTGGCTCGCAATTCAGAAGTTATTAAAATAATTAATAATGTCGATGTCACAGTACTTTTAATCGACTCACTAGAAGGTATTACAAGACAAGATTTTCGTCTTGCAGATTTAGCATTAAGTAAACATAAAATTTTATTTTTTTTATTTAATAAGTCCGATATTCTTGATGATAAAAGAAAATACCAGTTAAACATCAAAAAACATTTACGCAACAATTATAGTAAACACAAATTAATTAATATTGATTTTATTTCTGCAAAAAATAACACAAGAATATCAAATGTTTTAAAAGAAATTATTCTAAAAAAAGAATTGATTTCAATAAAAATTAATAAACAAAAACTAAACAAATTTATTAACTATTTGAACAAAAAATCAACGTTACCACGATTTAATAAAATAGAAATAAAACCNAAATATATTGTTCAATTAGAAAATAAAATTCCAAAGTTTAAAATATTTATAAATATTCAGAAAAAACCACCACAATTATTTCAAAAATTTTTTGATAATTCTTTTAGAAGCTATTTCAAACTTGATGGTGTACCAATTTTGTATGATTTCAAAACTTCAAAGAATCCTTATATCAGGTGATTTCGATTATTTCTCCTGTACCAGCTTCCTTTAAAATATAATTTACAATTTTAGCAGCTACTTCTTTTGGATCACTTATCTTAGATTTATCCTCGCCAGGCATTATGACATCTCTTAGTTTTGTATTAACGGCAAGTGGACAAAAAATACTTGTTTTTATATTTGTACCTTTGTTTTCTTTTGAATAGGTCAATAAAAGCTCATTTAACGCTGTCATAATAGGCTGATAAATGCCCCAGTAATATTCTTTTGAAGGGTCTTTTAGTGANGANACTGCAGCTATATAGGCATTATTTGAACTTTTGAGCAATGAATGAAAACTCTTAACCATTCTAAAATTTGATAAGAAATTCAAGTTTATAATATTCTTAAAATTCTCTAGATCAATTGACTCAACAGGAGAAAGTTCGTTAATAATTCCTGCTGAAAGAACTAATATATCCAAGGAAGTATCTTTGACCTGTATTTGTTTAGCCAAATTCTCAATTACATTTTCATCACATAAATTTAAAGGAACAATTGTACACTCACAATTATTTTCAATTATTTTATCATGAACAATTTCAAGTTTTTGTACGTTTCGAGAACATATGTATATATGTTTAGCATAGGCAGATAGCTTTATTGAAATCTCTTTTCCTATTCCTGAGGACGCACCTGTTACAAGGCAGTTAAGTTTTTTCATGGTTTAATGTATTAAATTAAATTTCATTAATATTCCTTGGCATTTGATCAAGTAGATCAACCCCGTAATTTACTATCTCTTGAAAAGTACCTGATTTAATAATCTCTGGTATTAAATTAGAGGAAAAATTGCTATTTATGAAAAAAATTATAAGAATAAAAATTATATATCCCCGTAAAATTCCAAGAACACCACCGAAGGACATGTCAATAAATAAAGATTTCCTAGGTTGTAATATTCCAATAATCATACGATTAATAAATGATATTAAAATATAGGCTGTAATTAAAGTGAAGAAAAATATTAGTATATCAGAAAGAGTTTTATTAAGTATATATTGGTCAAAGAATGGCCTTAAAATATCAAAACAATTTTTTATTAAATAAAAGATAATTATCCATTTTATAAGATTTAATAAGCTTTTTATTAATCCATTTTTTACTCCAAATATAAAAGAAACTAAGATAACTAATAAAAAAATAAGATCATAAGGATTCAATAACTGAGCAAGATCTAAATTCATTATTTTATTCAATTAAGTTTTTTTAGTAGAACTGGCAATAGTGTAAGACTTCCAAAAAGTGCAACAAGCATTGCAAGCGCAGTAAATATACCAAAATAAATAGTTGGGTAGAAGTTTGAAAATATCAAAATAGAAAAACCAGCAATTATAGTATATGAAGTGTTTTTAATTGCCACACCAACAGTTTCATTGCACTTGATTAANGCTTCATCGTGATTGCCGNTGNTTNACNATATATNCTCTCGATACCTNTAAATATAGTGTATNCAATTATCTACAGCAATTCCGATAGTAATTGCAGCAATTGTGATAGTCATTAGATCTAGAGGAATAGACAGTAGTCCCATTGTTCCAAGTATTACAAAGCACGCAATCAGATTAGGTGTAATGGCCGCTAAAGCAGTCTTTAAAGATTTAAATAAAAAAAATAGCATTAAAAAGATACCCAAGAGAACTATAGATAATGTTTTTATTTGGGANTCAAACAGACTTTGAAGCATATTATTATATAGAATCAAGATTCCCGTAGTTGAAACATCGATATTTGTATTAGAGTAATTAGTATTTATATAGTTATTAAGATCTTTGATAAAAAGCGATCTATTTAGTTCAGGGTGTGTATCAATNATTCTCATGGTAATTCTTGCTTGATTTTTATCTAGTAATACATACGGTTTGATGATCTGATCTTTAAGGTCATTCGGCAATTTTTTATAGAGAACAGAAAGTTCAAGAGTATCAAATTCTTTATTTGCATTAAGTTTTTCAGCCGTTCTAACTATTGAAGCAAGAGATAAAACCTTGCCAGCAAAAGAATATTGCTCAAGGTGATCATGAATTTTTTTAATAACATTAACCTTTTCTTCAGTAAACCAATAATCCGCAGGATCATATTCAATACCAAAATCAAGGAAATCATCTTCAAAATCTTCCTCAATTGTATCGTTCGCTATTGAATTAAAGTTTATTACTACATCCAAGGGAGTTGTTCCGCCCAGTTTATCATCAATTAATTTCATNCCTTTATAGATTTCAGTTTCTTTTTTAAAATAATCAACAAAACTGTTTTCAACCTTTAATTTAGTGGCGCCGTATATTCCTAAGCAAAAAATAAATATAAATAGAGTTAATAAAATATTAGGAGATTTGATTGCTAAAGATGCGAATATACTTTCTTTTTGATTAAGGTAAGTATGGTTTGCTGTATTAAGATTAAGAAGAAATATAACAACTGGCAAAAATGAAAAACTTGTAATGTAAGTTATTATTAAGCCAACACACATCATTAAGCCAAAATCCATAACTGGCTTTATTCCGCTTGTATAGAGAGTCGCAAATGCAAATGTAGTTGTCAATGCTGCAAATAGACATGGCTTATACATGTTTTTAATCGTCAGCAAAAGAGCATCCTTAATAGATTTTTCATTATCTTGCATTATGAATTGTCTATATCTAACTACGATATGTACAGTCATTGATAGAGATAAAATTAAAATCAACATTATGAAGTTTGACGAAATAACAGTTACTTTCCAATCCATCAAAGATACAGTGCCTATCATCACAATTAATGAAGCTAAGCAATTAGATATACATGCAAGCATCCATAGTGGATTTTTAAAGACTATGAAGAGGACTGCTAAGATAAAAACAAGAGCACCAAATCCAAATACGATTATATCATTTTTAACGTATGTTATTGTATCGTCTGCAATCATGGACACCCCACCGAGATGCATATCTAGTTTATTTTCAAATGTATTTATTATCTCCCTTATTTCGCTAATATTATTATGACGCTTTTCATCAAAATTTTTTTTACTTATCTGATAATCTAAATTAATTTTTTTTAAATTATCTATATCCTCTTTTGAGGGTTCATCTAAATTTCTAAGCCTTTCTCTTTCTTGAATTAAGAGTTCATGTTTTTCATCTTTTTTAAAGTTAATTAGTACAGCAGTACTTGATGCATCTTCACTGATTATAAGGTTTTTAAAAATAGGACTATTTAATAATTCTTTTTCAGCATCAATCAAATCAACGCCAGGTGATTCAATTGTCAGAACTTCATTAATTAAGTCTGTTAGGCTTTGATCATTTACTTCTAATAATGGAACATCAAAAATAGACTGAATACTTTCAACCCAATTTAATTTACCAACTCTTTCAATAAATAATTTTATTTGATTTAAATTATCTTTTGTTAGAACCCTTTTTTTATCTGTAAAAGTAACTATTAAAAAATCATTTGACCCATAATCATCTATAACTAATCTATATTTTTTAAGGTCTTCGTCTTGTTCCAAGATTAAAGTATCTGATGATGCATCAAGCTGAAAATCTTTTGCACTATAGGCAAAAAATGAAATTATTAATAATAAAACGACTAGAGAGGTGTTT
>FUFK010041251.1_pt1 | contig 11332 bp, 18 predicted proteins | sample 1021851 | NCBI WGS metagenome assembly FUFK01 (sample SAMEA51879418, study PRJEB19060) | metagenome
CATAATAGTATAGCTCCAATAACAAAACCTATCACAAAGCCAATGATACCTTCTCTGTAATAGATAGACCAGAACTCTAACTTCTCTTTAATCTTTTTCATTTTTATCTCCTTTAAAAAACTTTCTACAATGCTCTGCATACTCTTCATCGCTAACGTGATCAGCAAATAAACTCAACATCGCTTTGTACGCACCACCGCTTTTGTAATCGTTACTAATTGTTTTATCTTTAAATACATTCCTATCGTCAGCGGGGACGTCACGTCTGATACTCTCCCCGTCTAACGCCGGGAGTTCGTCGCTAGCTTTCGCATTATCGCTTAGGTCCATTGGGCCGCTTGTTGCGATGCCTTGTACCCCTATCCCGGTAACCTTTCTAATTTTTATTTTATGTTTAATGGACATAATGATTTATAATCTGTTTTAACTTATCTTTCTTCGTAATGGAATACGGAAAAAGCTCCTTTGCAACTTTAAACGCATCNTTGTGGCTACATCTCCAACGATACTGCCCGTGATTCTGGTGCGAGTATGGTTTTCTGTAGTCCAGACAACCAAANTTAAATGTCTGGTTTATAAAATTTATCGTCGGTTCGTCTATCATATTTATCTCAATTCGTATGTTCCAGTACTTGTAGGCCTTGGGCTTTCCTTTTCGATGCTCAAGTCGTTGCTTGTAAGTGATGCAACCTTCACCATCAAATAGACCAGCAAGATATGCCATAACTTCATTGTGTGATGCCATACGTTATCCTAAANANTCCTTTCACTGGATCCCAGTACCATTTATCAATCTTTTTTTCTACTTGGCTGCAGCTCATCAGCAACAATAGGAGTATAATCCCTAGCCCAAATTGTTTCATCTATTTCTCCTTCTGACCAACAGTTTAAGCACTGTACGATCGTATTCATTTCCGTTCTTAGGTGTCCATTACCTCTACACTCTGGACATATACGTCTACCTTTCGACATATGTGTGAGTATATTTTGGCAACCATTTATAATCAGTTGGCTTCGGTAACACTGCCTTTCTTTTTGGTTTTGGCACATAAACAACAGGGTTTTTAATTCTGTTATGTTTGTGCAAGATAACCGCTTCTCTCTCTATAACCTTATTTAACATTCTTTGTCTTACATAGTTTGGATCTCTACCTGCTAATCTACACACGTAATTAAAATCACTACCATGTTTAATCCAACTCAAAGCATCTAACGCTGCTCTCTCATCTGCTGAGTAAAACGCATCATCAAATGCTTTAGCTAGAACTGCAATCCAAAGCTTTTGCTCTGGTTCTTTTCTTCTATCAACTAAATGTATAACGTCGTTATTTAATAGCGGCGCTCGATACTTTCCCATTTAGCTTCCTCACTTTCTCGTTTGCTAACTTCTCTATCGTTTTAGAGATGGACAAAGTGACATCGGGGTCAATAACTTTGGACAATAGCTCTAATTTCTTATATGTAGAATGTGATAGTGAAGCATTTCTATATTTTGTTGTGTCTGTCATATTCTTTCCTTTCACACAATATAGGATAATCATATAGGATTGTCNANNAAATNTATTTTAATNATGAAAATNTGTTCTGCNCTGTCANGGNNANTGNNTACCNGAANACAACGGTGGCGTGCATNANNCNTGGTATGACTGTGCNGCTGCNGGAACACTAAATACCCTNAATGCNATGNCAGANTTAGGTAGAGANGATGTNAATAAAAGNAAGCTTTTCGTTACATTTAAATGCGATCCAGTTATAGGTGCTTGACATTGTGTCAAAATTATGACAGATAGGAATTATCTTTTCTCACCTTTAAAACCTATTTCTCATTTCCCTCGTAGAGATAGGTTTGTTTATTGTGGTGGTTCGTCTCCACAGATATAACCAATAACCTGTTTACCTTTGTACTCGTGATAATAATGATTGCTAAATAATTTTCTTTGTTTTCTTTCGTGTACTTTTACATTGTAATGATACCAAGACTCACATGTGCTACCCGATACAACTTCAAAAGACTCCATTTTNATATCTCCGAATGTTGTTAAAAATAACAATGTAATAATTACTGGTTTCATATGATAAAGCTTCCAAATATAAAAGCACTATATACTAACATACATAAGAGAAATGCAATCCACCAGAAAAAAATAATGAAATGCCACATTAGAATGATTCTAAACTAACGACCTTGGCCACGATAGCGTTTGCGATGAGGTTTACGTTTGGAAAATTTTTTTGCGTGTCGACCTGGACGCTTCTTGGGTGTTCTTTTTGTATAATTATTTACACCAAATTTAGGCTTTTTCTTGGCCATCGTCGTCTAACTCTCTCATTTTAAAAGCTGTTTCGTGATTCGCTATCACGTATTTAATGACCCCGTTTATCTTTTGCTCTAAATCATGTCCGCAGTTTACACAACGANACATACCAGGTTCAAAACTAACCAACAGTGTATCTGTTCTACACTCTGGACAGTTGCCTGTTACTATTGTGTGTTCTAAGTGCCCTATTCTAGCCATGGTTTGTAATTAACTTTACCATCTTCTCTGAAAGCACGCAAGGACTGTTGTCTGTTTGCGTTGGACGAATACGAACAATGTATCCAACCTGATGTTGGTTCGTTGTCTCTGTAGAACTCTAATATTAATTGATCAAACTCTAATTCATTTTTTATCCACAGTGCTAACTCTCTATTGTCTACACCAGGTATTTCAAAATCTGCTGCAGCTGCACCATCGTCTGCTACATGTTGACTGGTAATTTTGCTACCTATCTCTGTGCAAAGCTGTGCACAACGAAAGCCACTAGATATAATTAATGGTCTATCAAAATGTGATCTGACTGGCTGTAATATNTTNANAGCNAANGCTTTTAAGTTCTCAATCTGTTGNGGATTAGGATTATTGTTGATACCTTTTCTCTCCGCAATCTGAGACTTAGTTAACTCATCAAGAGTTATATTTGCTGTAAGTTTCATTATTATAGTATACTTAAAATTTTCTTACGATCCATATATATTTCAACTTTAGCTTTTACTTTTTTACAAGTAAATACTACTCTTTCTGGGTTTACCTCGTTCTGCGCGATACGCTTGGATTTCAAACATTCGCTTAACGACGTTTTATATACATGCTCTATCATATTTCCGTTTAAAGTTAAGATTAACGCGAATACAGTTTCTATCATTTTTTATAATTATCCAATGTTATTATATCTGGATTCTCCTTCATATATTGTTCTTTTAANACTGTCCAATAACTNACTTTTGGATCAAAGTCTCTNTCACCATAAGACTGNGTAGATACAAGACCTANTTCTGCACACATATTAATTAACTCTGCAAACTGTGGAGGNGGTGGACTAATTCTAGGNACTCTNTTACANTCTTTNACNAGTTCTAANTGTGTTTTTATTTTTTGTTTTTTTCTTTGCTCGTTTGCAAACTCTTCATCACACACAGGACCAATAGATTTTCTCCATCTAAAACCTAATACTTGTTGTTGGCTTTCATCATTTGTTCCTGTCTTATATTCTTGTTGTCTTACTTCTGAATAAGCTTCCCAACTTCCTTGATCGCAGCTGTTAGTGCCATCATTTAAATATTCATTACGTGCTTCTGCATTTACAGTAGCAATAATCCCTACTAAAATACTAGCGATTAAGATCCTTAATATCATATGCGTGCTCCCTAACTTGATCTGCTAATTGTCTATATAAATTTTCAGCCATCTCCCATGTCGCCTCTGCAGCAGATAATCTTGTAGCAACCTCTGTCAACTTATCTTCTGCTACTGTTAAATCTCTTGATAAATTAACAATGGTTTGTTTATTAGCTTCAATAGTATCAGTTAAACTTAATACATATCTAACTGATGTGAATGTTCCAGCTAGTATTGCTGCTACCACAGGAACAATAACGATGTTCTTTTTAACCCATTCAAATTTAGACAATTTAATTTTTTTCATTACTGATTCTTTCCACTTCCGTTTCTAATTAATTTTTCTACATCCTCGGTTAATTTCTCGGTTCTTTTCTTTAAAAATTCTATGTTAACAGCGTTGTTTCTCATACTCTTAAGTTCTGCTTCTACATCTTCTAATAAACCACTTACGTGTTCTACAATCATAAATAGCTCTGCCTCTCCAGCTGATTGACCTAACTCACCTCTTGGATATTTAATCCTAAACTCTGAGTTTTGATCTAGATCTTTTTGCATCAACTCTATTTGAGTTGAGTGTTGATTAAGTGTTTCCTGTACTCCAAAAAAAGCCCAGGTCCCGATGGCAACCATCGCGATCAAACTAGCAACCGTCTTCATTGGCATTTGTACGGCTGCTGATTCAGAAATTTTTAGGGCCATAAATTACCTGTTGAATCTTGACACGATCCAGTTCCAGACAGCTTTTATTTTGTCCCAGATCTTGCAACAAATGTTTTTACATTTTTCAATCATGTTTTTTCTCCTCAATTTCGTAGAAGAACTTATCAGTGTCTTCTGTTTTCCATTGACTTGTGTTCTCTACATTCCACTCTGATGTTTGCACCTTCCAATCTGGGACGTTATCTTTCACCGTAAACGATGGTATATCCCATATACATCTATTGTTAGGTTGTGCTGCATAGTTCCCGTCATCGAGAGCTATGATGTGAGCACATTTGTGCTCGTGCGGAATCTCTGAGTGGTCCGTATCTAAGATATTAGCTTCAGGGTGGGCAAAGTCAACAGTAAATAAATATTTACCATGGTGCCATTTCTTGTCTTTTCCTATGTATTTACCAGCTTGTGCCTCTAAAATATCCCAAGTAGTAACAGCAGGATAATAAGAGAAACAATTCCAAAGCTGTAACTCGTCAAGTCTACGTCTAGGAACTTCTTTTGGTTTAAACCCTCTTTGAATGAACGCAGATATCGGGAGACGATAGAAGATAGCTCCATTTTCCATAATACAATGAAAAAGGATACTACGCCCTGTAATAGCCGAAAGACCAAAAATAATGCAGTCTTCAACTTCTCCATGATGTTTCTTAAGGTCATAAAGATACTCTCTTTTTATTTGAGCATACTCTACAGGAATGTTTGCATTTAAATAAGCCATAATAAATCCTCATTTGATACTACCCCAGTTATCACCTTCTTCATAATCTACTTTATTTGGAACTTCAAGTGATACTGTTGACTCCATAATTTCTTTTATCTTTTCTGCTTGTTTAGAGTCCTGAACAGATATATCTAATTCATCGTGAACTTGTAGATGCGGTATGATACCTTCTTTGTGTAAATCAATCATAGCTTTTTTTGTCATGTCAGCAGCAGATCCTTGTATTAATCTATTTAAAGCTTTGTATGTGTAAGCTCGTTTGATCCCTGGTCCGTGTTCCGCCAACGCTGCATCGTGAGGTAATGGTTTATGTATTCCGAACTGATTGGGCTCCCACAAATGAAACCTACACAATCTACCTAAAAGCGTTCTTACTCTACCACGTTGCTGTGCTCTACTCATCACAGCATCCATGAGTTGTTTAACAAATGGAACTTTCGTATGGTATTGTTTAAATAGTTCTTCAGCTTGTAGTTTATTTATACCTAGTTCAGCTTGTAGTTTGTTTTTACCCATACCATAGAAAAGACCCAAATTGATCGTCTTAGCTTGAAATCTAGGTATGTTAGCCATATCTGCTACGATTTTATGAAAGTCTGCATCCTCGTTCTTGTACGCTTCAACAACATCGTCAACAGAAAAGAAACCTTGTAGCGCAGCATAGTGCACAACGAGTCTTGGTTCTTGTTGATTGTAATCAAAACAACCCCACTTACATCCTTCTTCAGGTATAAACAAACTTCTGATCCGTGGTCCGAGATCCTTGTTCCTTGCAGGTATCTGCTGTAAGTTTGGATTATTCATACTGAACCTGCCTGTTACAGTCCCGCCACTATCACCACGTAACTGGTTTATCTCAGCATGTATTCTACCACGTTTAGAATATTTAAGTATTGTATCTATAAAAGTTGTGTGTGCTTTGTTAATCTCTCTTGCTTTTGCAATAGCTTGCACGATGTTATGTGGGTGATTAGCTAAAAAGTTTTTAGTAAAACTAGGAGCACCAGTCTTTACAGTTCTCTCGTACGGTAAACCAAGTTTGTCAAATACTTTAGCGATAGATCTTGCAGCCCATATCTGCACATCTAATCTAGTCTCAGCAAAGATTGCACCTAGTAATCTGTTCTCTTCTTCAACCATATGTTGTTTTTCTCTAGCTGCTCTATCTGCATCTACACGCACACCAAGGAATCTCATATCAACCAACACAGGAAACAAAGCTGTCTCCATGTTAAATATATCTTCTATGTCTTGATGTAAGATTTCTTTTTTCATTTCTTGCCAAAGTTCTAACGTAAGTTCTGCATCACGTTCTGCGTAAGCACCAACATACATAGCTGGTAGTTTGTACATCTCTGCTTTAGGATCTACACCCCAAGACTTTGCAGCTTCGTACAAAGCATTTTCATCTTTACCTTTACCTAAATAATCTCTAGATAAACCATTCAAATCATATCTAAATCTGTTTTCATCTACTAATGATGCGGCTATCATGGTGTCTACGATCTGACCCTTTACGTTGATACCTATTTTTCTTAACCAACAAATATCGTACATGGCATTGTGAAATATTTTTGTAGAATCTGTGTTCATCTGGTCTTGTAACCAGTTGAGGACCATCTTGCGATCCATGTTACCACCACCCTCGTGTGCTATGGGATAGTATGCACACCAATCATGTGTAGCTAATGATATACCCACAACATCACCAACACCGACAACAGAACCGGAGCCCATTCTTTCATTTAAGTTTGGATCTTTTGTTTCTAAATCTATAGCTATCTCATCATACTTACTTAGATCTGGAAAGTCTGTTGGTGGTATCCACTCTGTTTGTGGTTTAAATATCATTTTCATGCTTACATTCTCCTGCTATTGCCATGTATGCGGCTGCATCTACGTACGTGTCGCTAGTTGGCTGACCAAATTTAGTTCTTGCTACTTTTAACAAAGCCATCATCACAGCAGCATCGTGTGCCGTAATCTCTTTATCAAGATATGCTGTCCATAACTTTGCTATGTTTGCATGATTTACTATTTTATCACCATAGGTTTTTGCTCTAGGTCCTATGATAAGTTCTTTCGCTAATTGTAAAGCGTCTTCTGTTTTCATATTTTATATCCTTTGTATATGTCTTTTGGTCTGATGATGTGTAAATGATTTTTAGTTCTAGTTGCACCAACATAGAACAATCTATTTTCATCGTCAGGATTTTGTTCGTAATTTCTTTGTGTGTTTCGAGATAGATCTGTCAGGAGAACTACGTTATCCTGCTCACCACCTTTTACCCCATGTATTGTAGATAAAACTATTCTAGGTTTAGAATTTAATTTTTCACCATTCTCCCTCATACGTCTTATATATCTTACTTTCTTCTCTGGTGCATCATCAAAAGCTTCATACCAAACTTTATGTGTTTTCAAACCTCTTTTGTTTATTAAGTCATTCATGTTGTATGTAGAGTCTTTGTCTAAATATTTTAATTCTTCTTTTTGATAATGCTTCGGTGACATGTAAGACGCTATTCTCAATACTTGTTCATAATTTACATCCACACCTTTACGCACATTTTCCCAATCTGTAATTGCTTTGTACAAATCTTGTTCTTTGTTTGTTTTAAACTTGTTCTCGTAATACAACCCTTGTGAGTATAAGTGATCTTCTAAATCATTTAACATAAATCTNGTTCTAGCTANCACTAGCCAACTACCTTGTTTCATGTTAACTTGTTCAAAGTCATCATAATATGAAAGTAAACCTCTTTGCGTTTTTGGTCTCCACTCTTTTGGTAATCTATTTTGTATTTTGTTTATTATCNTTGATGCAATATCATGCACAACCTGCGGTATTCGGTATGACTGTGTCANCTGCATTATCTTTCCCGTCTGTGTTATAAAACTATCTACGTCTGCACCAGCCCATCTAAATATAGCTTGATCATCATCACCTGCAATAAAAGTATCTTGTGTTTTATCCCATATAGATCTTGCCATGTCCCATTGTGATAGAGATAGATCTTGTGCTTCATCTATGAATACAACATCAAACTTAGGTGACTTGTCAGATTTAATAAATTCTGTAATCATGTCTGTAAAATCTATTAGTGTATAATCTTTCTTGTATTGATTAAGATCAGATACAAACTGTTTTAGTTGTTGTATTGTTATATCTTGTGTGTGTTCTTTTAAATTATATTGTCTTTCTGGTGTAATATTACGTAACTTAGCCATTTGCACAATACGTAGTAAATCACTTTTAGTTGTAAATAATCCTGTGTGCTCGTTATCGTATTCGTTGTAATCTAAATTGTAACCAGTTTTGTTTCCTAGATCCTCGTAGTGTCTACGTTGCATCACATCTTCTTTCTTAATGCCAAGTCTTCTAAACGCCAAAGAATGTAACGTTCTGAAGTATGGAAGGTCATCCTCTGATAAATTAAACTTAGACATGGCTCTATCTCTAGCATGGTACGCAGCTTTTTGTGTAAAGGAGAAGTATCCAATTTTATTTGGATCTGTTTGTTTTAAATACTTATCTACCTCGTTTAATAATGTTGTGGTCTTACCTGTGCCTGGTGGACCCAGTACAATAGTTTTCAAAACGCATCCTCCTTCTTAAACTTACGTTCTTTTATTTTTATTTGTTCTTTCTCAAACTGTTTTAATCTTATTACAGATAGCTTCTTTTTACCTATATTCATTCTTATGTGCTCACAACCATTGTGTTCTAGTAACCAAAACAATGTCATGTCATACTTCTCTGTCCATTTGTGTCTGTGTAAAAACTTGTGATAAAAATGTGTGAATATAAAATGATGATGTGTGTCTTTGTTCCATACGTTACCAGCCTCCATATCTTCTTTTGTTGCACCCTCTGCTGTTCTGCTAGTGCAATAGTTCTCTAAGTGTTGAGATAGCTGTTCTAGTTTAGATGCACCAGTTGGTGCCTCTATTATTTCTGGATTAGACATCAACAATGCAACCATGTCCTTATAATCTTTTGGTTTTATTGTTGGTGGAAACTTATGTATTTGATTCATACATGCCCTTACAAATAATCTTTGTTCTTGTAGTTCTTCTGCTTTTAATTCTACTCTTTCGCCGTCTACGTTTAATCTAAATATCTTTGGATCTAACTCTACTATCTGTAAATCAGATAGTTGTGGAAACAAACTTTGCGTGCCTATTCCATACTTTCTAGTCTTACATAACTGTTTATCGCAGTGATTACACATTGGTTCTTCATTACATTTAAAACCATAGTCTTTGTTATCTTTTCTAAATTTTGTAATCTCGTCATGTCTGAATGGGTTTACAAAGTGTTTGTAATTAAACTCATCTAGTTTATCAGCCCAGCTATCTGGCCACTTCTTTTTTGCGTACACTCTAAATTGAAACATAACCCTATCTCTGCCATCATCTAACTTTTCTTTAGTTAAAGATTCTAAACAAGGTGGTCCGTCATCAAACTCTGATGGTGGTCTTTCTATTTTTAAATCTTGTAATTCTTTTGGTGTGAGAGCACCGACCTCTACAGAATTTAAAAAGGCATCTATTTTAATTGCTTGTCCTTTAGAATCAAAGCAATATCTTGTTGTATTTTTATAATTAAAGTATGGTAAATTTAAAAAATTTCCTGTATCATCTTGCGATTTTAATTCAATTTGTTTTGGAAATACTTCAGCGTTACCAAATCCTAACACAGCACTCAAAGACACTAATTTATCTCGCATTAGTTTTGCTGGCACAAAGTCTGTTGTAAATAAAAATATATGTGCTCCACCACTTTTTGATCTACAGACCCAAAGCGGCACACCCATTGGTAGTTTGTTTAAAAGTTTTCTGTGATCAAGATTGTATTTATCTACATCAATACAACCCCATCTACATTCGTTATTCTCGTTAATGGGTATGATACCAAGACTAGGTTCTATACCATTGAGATGGTCCTCCCAATGTTTATTTGTTACAGGTTCTCGTTTAACAAACGAAGTACCTTTTATTTTGAGTCCATCGGCACCCTTCTTGTCCACATAGGTGCAACCATGTGCTCGCATTAATCCTGTAAATATCTTTCTAAAAGCTTCCATAATTATTTTTGGGGGCGGGTCCAGTCTCCCATCACCGCCCCTCTATCTTCCCTAGGAAGTTTTTAGTACGGCGAATCGGATTTGGATTCTTGATCTCCGTGTTTAGCTTCGATAGCGCCTTTAGCAACACTGTTACTAAAACCCTTTACCGTTTTGTAAACATTTTGATCAGATACAGGTCCTTTTCTAGACACATCCCAACCAAACCATGTACCTTTATCGTTTGATTGNTGAACTGCTTTTAAAGTATAAATGTGGCTATATGTTGGCGGTGTAAAAATACCATTTTTACCCTGCATCTTTAATCCCGACATCATCGAGTTCCATTTTCTGCTAATCTTAAGTTGAGTAGCTTTCATGGAAATCAAAGCTGTTGTAGGATTTTTACCTAGCACATAAACAAAGTGACTAACAGTGTTCTCTAGATAATTACCGTTTGGTAATCTGTCTTTGTTAAAAGAATCTCTAGTTGTTTTAGGTAGATCATCACCAGCTTCATATATTTTTACTGGTGATCCTGTTCCACCTTTACCTCTGTCTTGCCACTCTATGTATTGTCTTTTGTAATACACAGGAATCACATCGATACCAGTGGCACCGTCATGTAATTCATTGGTTACTGAATTAATAATCATACCAGGTTCTGCCCCCTTGATATATTTATTATCCATCTTATTGCATTCTGGCGACAGCTGTCCCAGAACTTTCATAAACGGAAGTGCTAGATCCTCTTGTTGTATGTTTAAACCTTGACCTGCGTCAGCTTCAAACATATTAGCACTAAGCTCGTTTTTCTTTTTTGTTTGTACTTCACTCATGTTTATTGTTTCCTTTTTATTGTTGTTTTGTTTCCAACATATATGTTGAAAAGTTCCGTTGGCATTTCTTTACCTGCCTCCATACGCTCACGGACTAGCGCTTTTAGAGTCATGGGTTCGACCTTCAGCTTTTGCATCGGATCAAGACCCCGACTCTTTGCAAGTTCGGCATAATCAGCCGCCTTGTTATCCTCGTTACGACCGAACGATACGGATATCTCGTTTTTGATTATATCGCCCAGGCCATTCTCACGAAGCCAGTTAAACGCCTTCTCTTTATTTGCTTGAGTTATAGTGGCGCTGTAATTTGTTTTTACTTCTACAGAC
>FUFK010045538.1_pt1 | contig 11331 bp, 9 predicted proteins | sample 1021851 | NCBI WGS metagenome assembly FUFK01 (sample SAMEA51879418, study PRJEB19060) | metagenome
CAGATGGTATTGCACCTCACTCCATGAGTGAATTTTATGGGTATGATCATGATTTAAGTATTTTTACAAATGCATTTAGTAATTTTACAATAACCGCCAATTTAAACCAAGCACAATTTTCGGCTCTAAAAACATTTCAGGTTGTTGGTGGTTCTGGACAACTAACGTGTGATTTGGTAGATCAAAACAGCCAATCGTTTGGAAATCTTGCAGTATCAATCTCTTCTCAAGGTGATCCAGGTACGGGCGGAACTTCTAATAATGCAACAGGTTTTATATCACAAGGAACTCAAGCCTCACTTAGTCTTCTAGTATGGAACGCAACACAAAATTTTTACGTCAGATTTAAATTTCAAGCACATTCATTTGCCGCAACTGATGCGTTTACTGCTAGATTTCGTGTAACTGGAGTAACCGGACAACAGTTGGATAGGACAGTAACTAAAGTATCTAATGATCCAGGTAGGTCAGATATTAGATTTAAAACTAACATAAACAAAATTGGATATAGTAATATAGGAATACCGATATATCTTTTTAACTATAAAGAAGATTTGAATACCACTTATAAAGGTGTTATGGCTCAAGATTTGTTGAATATCGGTTTTGAAGACAGCGTCAGCATCGGAGAGGATGGGTATTACAGAGTTGATTACAATATGATTGATGTCGATTTAGAAAAAATTTGATAAAATAAAATTAAGGGATATTTATTATTATGGATAAACTTACAGAATTTCTAATCAAACCATTTCTAACCGAAGGTGTTAGAGATCCAGGTATTTTTAAAGCTATATTTTTAGCAGGAGGACCTGGTAGTGGTAAATCATATGTTGCAAAACAACTATTTGGTATACCCGAAAAGATAAATGTATCTAAAACAGGTTTGAAAATGGTAAATCAAGACACAGAACTTGAGATGTTACTAACAAAGTATTTCGGAACTGTTGATTTAGATAATATGCCTACTGATTTATTTAAACAACTTACAGACCCTAAGTACGATGACTATAGTGGATTGAGAGCATATGCAAAAAGTCTAAGTCAAGAAAGATTGAGATTGTATACAGAGGGTAGGTTAGGTGTTATAATTGACGGAACTGGACACAAATTTAAATCAGTTAAAGAGAAAAGAAAAAAATTAATGGATATGGGTTACGATACCTATATGGTATTTGTAAACACAAGTTTAGAAATTGCAATGAAGAGAAACGAAGAAAGACCTCGTGCACTACCTGCTGATATTGTTAGAAAGAGTTGGCAGGATGTTCAAAGTAATCTTGCATTTTTTCAAGGATTATTCGGTGCAAATAATTTTCTCATAGTTGATAATAACAAATTCTTATCTGCTAAACAGGCAGAGAAAAAATTTAAGATGTTAGTCAATCANGGATTAACCAAGTTTTTAAAGAAACCACCCAAAAATAAAATTGCAAAAGATTGGATTAAAAAACAACAACATATCAAAAAGATAGATTTACCTGACTTGATGAAAAAAGTTAAGATGGCAGAAAGTATTAAGTTACCTGTAGAAATTGGTGATACTATTCTTATGGGTAGATTCAAAAATAAAAAGGTGGTTGTAAAGTCAATCGATTACAATGATAATGGAGATTTGTTAATCAATGGTAGACCAGCATTAAAATTTAGGATTATGGAATCTGTAAACGAATCTGAAATAAAGACAATATATAGCCTTCTCCAAAAATATGGAAACTCTGAAAAAGATGCAAAAAATATGGTTAGGAAAAACTATAAAAAAGTATCTAAAAAATTTCGAGGGCAGTCTCCAAGAGACAAAGCTATGGCACTGATAGGAATTTCACTTTTAGGTGAAAATAAAGAGTTGTATAAAATGTACACACAAGCAATGAAGATGATGCCAGGTTCTCCTCAACAAAAAGAATTAATAAAGAAGATTACTGTTTTACGAAAAAAATTAAAGATGAATGAAGCTCCAAGAAAACCTCGTAAGAAAGGACAACACAGACAATCATCAAGTCATTCAGACTTATACACAGATGAGAACCCAAAGGGTACTATACATGGATTAAAATTTGCCACCGTAAAAGATGCTCAAGCTTCAGTTAGTAAGATCAAATCAAGTGGTAAATCTCATGCTCACAAAATCCAAGCTGCAGTTGCTATGGAACAGAGAGCTAGAGAGATGGGTAAGACATCACAGGCTGCTGTCTATCGTGCATATATCAATAAGATGAAGAAGAAAACCAAAAAGAAGAATGAAGAGTTTGGAGCACCAGCTGGTATACTACCATCACCAAGTCGTAAGATGGTAAAGAAGATGAAGAAGAAAGGTAATACATCTGTTCCTTATGGTAGTGGTTACAAAAAAATACATGAATTTATTAATAAACCAAAGATGAAAAGTGCATTACAAAAATTAGTCGATAAAAATTTGATACCAAAAATCTACACTAAAAACGTGAGTAAGTTGCAAATTTACCTTAATAATAATCCAGTGGTGATGACACAATTATTAAGATTACTTGGTGAAAATATTAACGAGCAAAAACAAATAAAAAAAGTAATCGGAGTATTTGGTGGTAGATTTCAACCTTTTCATCCTGGTCATTTAGCAACATACAAATGGTTGGCATCTAAAGTTGACGAAGCATATATAACAACATCTAACATCAAACAACCACCAAGACATCCAATGAATTTTAAAGAAAAAGTAAGACATATGGTAAAGATGGGTATTCCAAAGAACAGAATCATACAAGAAAAAACACCCTATGTTGCTGTGAATCTTTTAAAAAAATTCAATCCTGATACAACAGCTGTAGTCTATGCATTTGGACAGAAGGATGCTGGTAGATTAAAAGGTGGAACTAAAAAAGATGGTAGTAAAACATACTATCAAGACTTCAATCAGAACAAAAATAATTTAGAAGGATATGAAACTCATGGTTATATATTGACTGCACCACAACAAGGTAATCTTAGTGGTACAAAGATGAGAGATTTATTAGGAAACCCAAAGTATAGTGATGATGAAAGACAGAAGACATTTAAGAAGACATTCAAATATTTTGATAAGGGTATATACAATATGATGACAAATAAATTCAAAAAGTTATTTGAAACCATTGATATATCTGAAGATTTGATAAAAGAATTTTTACTAGAATATAGTGACAGTTTGAAAGGAAATTTAGATGATGGTCCATCAACTTATTATCAAACTTTAAATGCCTATGAAAAAACATCTAAGGATTGGTTAGATAGTATTTACAAAAAAGAGGGATGGAAGGTCGTTGATTATGCTGTCAGAAATAATATTATAAGACCGGAAGAGAATGTTGCAAAAGCCGTAGAAGACCATACCAGAAGAAAACCAGGACAAAAACATTACAATTCTGTACCACTTACTTATATGGATCACGGAACACAAGGTGGTTCTAATACAGCCGTAAACAAATATAAAAAACATTTAGACGATGTTGTAGGCCCAATAGGTTGGAAAGTAGTTGATTGGATGGGAACATCTGCAGCGATTGATAATATAATAGGAAGTGTATTCGCGGCTGGTGCTAATGCNGAAATAGANAAAAGTTTNTTAGATACTATAGATTTAGACAATATNGAATTTTTNGAAGAAAANACATTTTCNAAAGAATGGTGGAAGAAAGAATTACTATTAGAGGGTGGTGCTTATGGACATCTTAATCATCCATTTGATGATAAAAAATTAACGTTTTCAGATTTTAAGAAACTAATTATTAATACACTACAAGGTAAACTTGATAAAGAAGGACCTGTTACAGAAAAAACAGATGGACAGAACATAATGATAAGTTGGAAAAATGACAAACTTATCGCAGCAAGAAACAAAGGGCACATCAAAAACTTTGGTGCTAATGCTTTAGATGCCAATGGTATTAAGAATATGTTTTCTGGTAGAGGTGACATAGAGAAAGCCTTTGTCACCGCAATGAATGATTTAACTAAAGCTTTAAAAGGTTTAAGTAAGAAACAAAAAGACAAAATATTTGGTGAAGGTAAAAGATTTATGTCTTTAGAGGTTATGTATCCTGCTACATCAAATGTAATACCTTATGATAAATCTCTACTGCAATTTCATGGAACTATAGAGTATGATGAATTTGGCTCTCCTATTGGAGAAAATAGAGAAAGTGCTAGGGTGTTGGCTGGTATGATAAAACAAATAAATCAAGACATACAAAAAACTTATACAATAACAAAACCATTTGTTGCAAATCTCCCACAGGTTAAAGATTTCAGTAAGAGGCAGAGTTACTTTTTAGGTAAACTCAAAAAATTACAAAGTGAATATCAGTTAAAAGATACCGACACTTTGGCCGATTATCATCAAGCATATTGGATGGAGTATATTTATAATGGTGGAAAACAAACAGATTACAAACACCCTGATAATAGAATTTTGATGAAATTAACAAAGAGATGGGCGTTCTTTGATAAGTCGTATAAGATACCACAAATAAGAAAAGATTTAGAAAAGTATCCAAAGTTTTTAGATTGGGTTTTGAGCACTGATAAGATGAATCATGCTAAACTACAAAAAGAACATATTAGAGATTGGGAAGTTCTCTTTTTCGAGTTGGGTGCGGAGATATTAAAAAATATGAGTGACTTTATTGCAGCAAATCCATCTGAAGCAGCTCAAAAAATTAGGAAGGATTTGGTAGGTACAATCAACAAAGTTAAAAAGTCTAAAGACCCAAAAGTATTGAACACATTAAAAGTTCAGTTAGATAGACTAAAAGCCTTAGGTGGACTAGATGCAGTTGTTCCATCGGAAGGAGTTACGTTTGTTTATAAAGGTAAACTCTACAAATACACAGGAGCATTCGCACCAGCAAATCAAATTTTGGGTATGTTAAAATTCGTATAGGAGTAGGTTATGGGATATAGTAAAGAATCAGAAAGACAAAACAAAGTTTTAGGTGATTTATTATCTGGTAGAGAACCGGATAAAAGAGTTATGATTGGTTACGAGGGTAAAGGAAAAGAAAAGGGTGATGTAATACCAAAGATGACTGAACTGATGCAAGATGTTAGGATGCCTTTATTTTGTCCTTCTTGTAAGAAAGTAATGAAAAAAAGATTAGACGATAAAATGTGGAGACTCTATGAACATTGCTTTGATTGTCAATTAGATTTCGAACACAAACTTAGACTTGAAGGTAAGTATGAAGAGTGGGAAAAACAAAAAGTTAAAGAAAATAAAATATCTTTTTTGAAAGAACAAATACAGGCAATCAAAGAATGGAAAGATATGAAAGCACCTGAGTGGTATAACAATGTTGGTGTTGCATATCCTGAATTAGAAAAAGAAACTTGGAATGTAGATACAGAAAAGATAAAGTCTATGGCTGATGAGGCATTAGAAAAATTTGAAGAAACCCTTAATGAATTGGAGAATTAGTTATGAAACTTTGGAAAGTAATATTAGGAATCTTTGGATTAGTTGGTGGACTTTTTGCTGCAAAACAGGTTAAGAGCAAGGAAGTACAAAAACTTAAAAAGGTGATTGAAGAAAACAAAAAAGAGGAGAAGAAAGTAGAAAAACAAATTAAAGAATTAGAGGAAGCTAAAACTGCATCTAGAAGAGAAATAGGTAATATGAAAAGAAAACTAACTATCTCTAAAAAGAAAACTAAAAAGATGGAAGAAGTTTACGAAAACGATGAAGTCGAATCTGCTGAAGATTTTTTAAGAAAGTTTGCGAAGAGTAAGTAACATGAAGTATATCTGGATTTTACTCTTAACACCTTTGTTAGCACAAACAACCTTCACAGAGGCAGAAGCTTTAGAAATGATTAAAGCACGTGATGCTCAATGGGAAGGTAAAATTCAAAAAGCTGATTCTTTGATTTCATCACAAAAAGTATTAATTAGTGATTATGAATCTTTGATAGAAAAATTTGAAGAATCTACAAATGTTGATTCATTACTGATAGAAGCTAAAGATTCTCAGATTAAATTACTGAAAGCTCGTGACCAAATGAATGAAAAGTTGGTAGAGTTAGTTGAACCAAAGTGGTATGAGAATCAATATCTTTGGTTGTTTATTGGATTTATTTTAGGGAAGATATAATGAAACCTGCACCATTAAAAGAAGTAATCAAAAAAGAGTATGTAAAGTGTGCAAAGGATCCAGCATATTTTCTAAAAAAGTATTGTGTGGTACAACACCCTATGAAGGGTAAAGTTCCTTTTCATCTTTGGGATTTTCAAGAAAAATCATTACAGACTTTTGAAGACCATAGGTTCAATATTATATTGAAGGCCCGTCAATTAGGTTTATCGACATTGACTGCCGGGTATTCCTTATGGATGATGACGTTTGGACAGGACAAAAATATATTAGTAATTGCTACTAAGCAAGATACTGCAAAAAATTTAGTGACTAAAGTTAGAGTAATGCACGCCAATTTACCCTCTTGGTTGAAACAGAATTGTGTCGAGGATAACAAACTATCTTTGAGATACAAAAATGGTTCACAAATTAAAGCGGTCTCAAGCGGAGAAGATTCTGGTCGTTCTGAGGCTCTTTCATTATTAATATTGGATGAGGCCGCTTTCATTGATAAGATTGAACCAATATGGGCGGCTGCTTCACAGACACTATCTACTGGTGGACAATGTATAGCGTTATCCACTCCGAATGGTGTGGGTAATTGGTTTCATAAAACTTGGGTAGGTGCAGAAGATGGAACAAACGATTGGAACTTTATTAGATTACATTGGAATTTGCATCCTGAAAGAAATGATGAGTGGAGAGGTGAGCAAGATAAACTATTAGGTCCTTCATTAGCTGCACAAGAGTGTGATTGTGACTTTATAACTTCTGGCCAAACCGTAGTTGATGGTGTGATACTAGAAGAGTATAAACAAACACATACCAATAATCCTTTAGAGAAAAGAGGAATCGATAGTAACTTTTGGGTATGGCAACCTGCTAACTATACAAAAGATTACATCGTATCTGCCGATGTAAGTAGAGGTGATGGAACAGATTATTCTGCTTTTCATGTAATGGATGTAGAAACTATGGAGCAGGTAGCAGAATATAAAGGTAAGTTATCAACAAAAGATTTTGGTAATATGTTGGTGAATACCGCTACGGAATATAACAATGCCTTATTAGTTGTGGAAAACAACAACATTGGATGGGCAGCAATACAACAGGTAATCGATAGAGGATATGAAAACCTATTTTATACAAGTAAAGATTTACAATATGTGGATACAGAAAAACAAATTAATAATAGATATAGAACACAAGACCGTAATATGGTACCTGGTTTTTCTATGACAATGAAAACCAGGCCTTTGGTAATCGCGAAGTTAGAGGAATATTTTAGAGAAAAGTCAGTAATTGTTCGTTCAAATCGATTAATTGATGANNTNTTTGTATTTATATATAANAACAATAAAGCNGAAGCNATGCANGGNTATAATGANGATTTAGTNATGAGTTTTGCTNTNNNTCTTTGGGTAAGGGATACTGCACTGAGATTGAAACAAGAAGGTATCGATTTACAGAAAAAAGCACTAAGTGGTGTAGCAACACAAATGTTACCTCAGACACCAACGGAAAAGAAAGACACTTGGGAAATGGAAGTGGGACCGAATGGTGAAAAAGAAAGAATAGACTGGCTATTAGGATAAGGAATAAATTATGGCTGATACAACATTTTTAGGAAGATTAAAAAGATTATTTTCTACTAACGCTATAGTTAGAAACGTTGGTGGTAGAAAATTAAAAGTTGTAGATACAGGAAAGCTACAATCAGTAGCTAAAAACAGTTTGGTTGATAGATACCAAAAACTATATTCGAACATGCAAAGTTACGGATACAATGAACTGCTACAAGTTCAACAACTCAGATTAGGTTTGTTCAGAGACTACGAATCTATGGATTCTGATGCAATTATTGCATCTGCATTAGATGTGTATTCTGATGAGTCTACTATGAAGAATGAGTACGGTAAAGTTCTTTCTATCAATACAACGAATGATAATATACATGATATATTACATAACCTTTTTTATGATATCATAAACATAGAGTTTAATCTTTGGCCGTGGATTCGTAATATGAATAAGTATGGTGATTTCTTTTTGAAATTAGAAGTCAATGAAAAGTATGGTGTGACAAATGTTATGCCTTTATCACCATATGATACTGCTAGATATGAAGGACATGATCCTGAAAATCCTAATTTAGTTCAGTTTGAGTATATTCCACAATCAGCTGGTGGTAGTCACGGTGCAAGACATACCAAAAGAGATAAAGAAATCACTATGTTTGAAAATTATGAGATAGCACATTTTAGATTATTATCAGATTCAAACTACGTTCCATATGGTCGTTCTATATTAGAAGGTGGTAGAAAGGTATGGAAACAAATGAGTCTTATGGAAGACGCTATGTTGATACATCGTATAATGAGAGCACCTGAAAAGAGAGTATTCAAATTAGATATTGGTAACATACCACCAGCAGAAGTTGATAACTTTATGCAACAGGCTATGAATAAAATGAAGAAGGCACCTGTAATGGACGAGAAGACTGGTGAGTACAATCTAAGATACAACATACAGAATCTAACGGAGGATTTCTTTTTACCTGTTCGTGGTGGAGATAGTGGAACAAATATAGATACTCTACAAGGACTTACTTACGAAGCAGTTGATGACATTGAGTATCTCAAAAATAAATTGTTAGCTTCATTACATGTACCTAAAGCATTTTTGGGCTACGAGGAAGGTTTAGGTTCTAAAGCTACTTTGGCTGCAGAGGATGTACGATTTGCTAGAACAATTGAAAGAATACAAAGAATTGTAACAAGTGAGTTATCAAAAATAGCTGTAGTTCATTTATATGCACAAGGGTTTAGAGACCAAGACTTAGTTAACTTCGAATTAAACCTAACGAATCCATCAACAATATATGAGCAAGAAAAGATAGAATTGTGGAACAATAAAACATCTCTTGCAGATTCTATGTTAAGAGATGGGTTGGTATCATCAGAATGGGTTTATAAAAATGTATTCAAATTCTCAGACGAAGAAATAAAACAAATGGATGAACAAATAGTATTTGACTATAAGACTAAATTCAGAAGACAGCAGATTGAGGCAGAAGGTAATGACCCTGCAAAAAGTGGACAATCACAAGGCACACCATCTGATTTAGCTATGGGAAGAAGTGGTCATGAACTAGATGATGAGGGTGGTTCACCTGAAGGTGGTTTTGAAGGTGCAGGAAGACCTAAAGAAGCAAATAAGTATAGTAAAGATAGTGGTGCTAGGGGTAGAGATCCATTAGGAGCACATGATATGAAAAAAGCCTACAACACACAATCATTATCAAAATATGAAAATGTACTAAAACATTTGGGAAGTACAGGAAAATCATTATTAAGTGAGAGTAGTGAGGTTGAAGAGGAGTATAAATCTGAAGTAAACTCTCTTATTACTAATAAAAATTGATGACACTTATATTTATATATGAAGTACTATACAAAAACGATTGGAGTTCGTAAATGAGTAATAAAATAAAGCACTCAAAAATAAAGAATACTGCTATTCTTTTTGAGCTATTAACAAGACAAATTACAGCTGATGTACTTAATGATAAAGAGGGAGAAGCTGTAAGTATGTTAAAGAAATATTTTTCACCAAAATCTCAACTTGGTAAAGAATATGAACTATATAAAATTTTAAATACCGAAAAGTACAGTAGTGATAGTAAAGCTAATCACCTTATAGAAGCCGTTGTTAAGGCATACAAAGGTATAAATAAAAAACAATTAAGAAACGAAAAGTATAATCTCGTAAAAGAAATTAAAAATAGCTACGATGTAAATGACTTTTTTAATGCAAGAATTCCAAATTACAAAGTATATGCTTCAATATACAAACTATTTGAGTCAGTTTACACACAAGACCCTAAAGAAGAAACTGAAAGTAGGTTTACTATTATAGAAAATATTACTAAAAAGTCAACTTCTGTAAAGAAAAAAGACAAAAAAGTCTTAGAAAACTACAAAAAGCAAGAAAAAGACTTGAGATTACTTACTTACACAGTTTTGGTTGAAAAATTCAACAAAAAGTATAAGAAACTTACCGAAAGTCAAAGAGACTTACTAAGAAAGTATATCTATAACATATCTAACACCAACTCTTTGAAAGAGTTTATTGAAAAAGAATCTATTCAAATCAAAAAACAACTCCAATCGTTTTTGCCTAAAATAGATGATAAGGTTACTAAGATAAAATTAACAGAAGCTATCAATCAAATAGGTAATCTTTTGAAAGGTAGAATAGTTGAGGATAATCAGGTAGTAGCTTTAATGAGATATTATCAATTAGTTAGGGAGCTTAAGGATGTCTCTAAGTAAACTCAAAGAATACATAAGAGAAATTATAAAAGACGAACTAGAAGAAGCGTCTACATCGGCCAATGTTCCTGGTTATCAGACACCCTTTGCATTTTCTGATCCAAAGAAAGATAAAAAGAAGAAAAAGAAAAGAGATTTAGGTTCAACTGGCTACAATTATGTTAGTGAGGGTAAGTATCACGATTATAGAAACGATGAAACTTTGACACCAAAACAAAAGATTGGTAAATCTATGAGAGAGATTAGAGATAGTCTCAACAATTTAGATAAAGTAGTAAAAATGAATGTACGTTTAAAGAATGAGTTAAATGTAGATTCTAGGTCATATTGGAAAAATACACATAAGGCTTTGAATAAAATTAGTGAGAGGTTAGTAAAACTAGCGAATAAAGTAGGACAGTTAAAGTAACTGAGGTCACTATGCCATTCGAAGATAAAAAGAAGTCCTATATGGACACGCTTTTTAGTATCTCAACTTTGTTGAAAAGATGGCAGGTTGAAATATCTAAAAAGGAAATAGATAAGAATTACATGATTAGAAGGCTTGGCCAATGGATAGAACAATTGGAAAGTCTTAGAACCGAAATTATGATGGAGAAAGACTAATGAAAATATTAGAATCGTATAAAAAAATGGCTAACTCATTGCTCTTAGAGATAGATGATGAGAAAATGATTAAGTATAAAGACAAAGACGGTGAGTCTAAAGAGATGAAGGCAGGTTCTGCAAAGACTATGCCCGATGAACATCCAGCAAAGCAAGCTTGGCAAAAGATGTCAGATGCTGAGAAAGACGGCGATGATAGTGAAAAAGATGCAGGTGGTAAGTTAGGTGCCGGTGATTTTGATAGAGATAGCGGTGTATCTGGAGATTTTGATGGTGATGGTGACGTGGATGACGATGACGATGATT
>FUFK010067981.1_pt1 | contig 11331 bp, 21 predicted proteins | sample 1021851 | NCBI WGS metagenome assembly FUFK01 (sample SAMEA51879418, study PRJEB19060) | metagenome
TATTACAAGAACGCTACGGTAAACAGTTTCTTAGAGTAGTAGCCGCGACGTACTTCCCAGAAGTATCTAACAACTGTGCATGGATATTAAGAAAGAAACCATGAGTAATACACCTTTTATCTCAGAAGAGATTGTTCTCTATCTGTATTGGATAGAAGAACGAGAGCGGATTAGACTAAAGAAAGAAGATGCTGAAGCTGACCCGCCTTGGACTGAAGATGAGATTTTCAAGAAGTTCAAGTTCTGTCAAGTCTTTCGAGAAGACGATAGAACAACTCGTTGGTTCGCTGCTCATATACGCAGACCGTTATCTGCTGAACCTGAAGTAGCGATGGCAACGATCATCTTTAGATTTTTCAACTTGATTGAGACAGGAAGAACGCTGTTAGACCACAATCTACATCTCGAGTGGGATAGAGAAAAAGCTATCGAAGAGATCAGCAAACAACCTAAATGGGTAACAGGAGCTTATATCGTTAAGACTCCTAACCGCATGAACAAGGTCAAAGGTGTTGCTGAATGTGTTTCTCATATCTGGTCTAAACGTGAACAGCTACTTGCTGCGCTAGAGAGAATGACCACCCTTGAAGAGGCGTGGTCTTTTCTCATGCAGTACCCGTATATCGGCCCTTTCGTTTCGTACGAAATTGTAACTGACTTACGACACACCTATCTGTTAAACGAAGCAACAGATATCCGTACTTGGGGTAATCCAGGACCAGGAGCCATGAGAGGATTGAACAGACTAACAGGTAGACCACTAGACTTTACTCGTAAAACACACGACTGGCATACAGAGATGCGAATCCTGTACGACATTTGTCAAGAAGAACTAACAGTTCCTGGAATGACCACAGACAGTCCGTACTACCGAATGCCGTTTGAAATGCGAGAGGTAGAGGGAGGATTGTGCGAGTTCGATAAGTACTCTCGAATATATAAAGGAGAAGGCCGTACACGAAGCGTGTATGACTACTCTAATAGAGAAATGCCACTAATAGAAGATTTACATAAAGGAGAAAGCAAATGGGTAAACTCAAACAACACGTGATGGAAGGGGAAGAAAGCTACGCTGAAAAAGTGATGTTTTATTACGGCAACTTCCTAGTTGGATGTATGGAAGATAGGACGATGCCTAACACGTGGCAGGACGCTATCAACGCGATACATTGGTCTATGTATTTCGAAGGAAAAGAGATCAGTCGATTACAGATTGAATATATTCTTAAAGAGAACACGGAGAGTTTATATGAAGACGATTAAAGCTCGAAACGTAGATGAAGCTCTTTATCTAGGAGTGGACTTTTTTCGAGGCCCAGAAGGAGTTAACTACAGAAAGCAAGAAAGTAGAAATGGAACAACAAGAGAGTCTATTGGCCCTGTAGTTACACACTACACGAAACCTTGGGAACGTGTTTCATTTCAGAAAGAACGCGATGCAAATCCTTTCTTTCATTTGTACGAAGCTATCTGGATGTTAGCAGGATCTAAAGAGCTAAAGAAGCTGACTTATTTCAACGCAGGCATGGCTAACTTTTCAGATGATGGGGTGACGTTAAACGGTGCTTATGGGTATAGATGGACTAAGACCTTTATGTGGAATCAGATCGACATAATTATAAAAATGCTAAAAGAAGATCCAGACTCTAGGCGTTGTGTATTACAGATGTGGGACGGTGTGCACGACTTGAACAGTTCGAGTATCGACATACCCTGTAACACAAACATCTATTTCAAAATCCGAGATGGAAAATTACAGATGACAGTCTGTAATCGGTCGAACGATATGATTTGGGGAGCTTACGGAGCCAACGCAGTCCATATGTCGATGTTACAAGAGTATGTGGCAGCAGCCCTAGGAATAAAGATGGGACCGTACTACCAGATCAGCGATAGTTTTCACATCTATGAAAATGAACAATGGGACAAGATAAAGGATTTATCAGGTAGAGGATTCGGCTCTTGGTTCTCTTCCACCTACCCTTCACCTCACTATCCCTTGGTCTCAGATCCAGCCACATTTACCGATGAGTGCATGAAGTTTATACAAACCACTCCTCCTACTCGACGGTCTGGAAACCCAGAAGAAGTGGATGCGTTCTCACCGTCGTTTACTACGGAAACCTATAAGAACACGTTCTTTCCTGACGTAATGATACCGATGGTTTCAGCATTTAGAAGCCACAAAGAAAGAAACTACAAGGAGGCTTATGACTTTCTTAAAGAAATTAAAGCACTGGATTGGCAGGAAGCCGCATTCCATTGGATTAAACGAAGACAACTTAATTGGGAGAAGAAACATGGGACTGGATCCTAAGTGGCAGGATGTTAAGTCTATTGCGCAGGAAGACATACACAGCCTGATTGAGTCTGAGAAGTCCTACGGAGACTCTTGGAGAAGACGCGGCGGTACTGGAGCGTTTATGATGTTGGCTCGTAAGTTCGACCGTATCGAACAACAGAGTAAAGACTGTAACTACGATATTTTCGAAGCGGGAGACAAGTACAACGGCGAGGACGGCCTACTAGACGATATAGGGGATCTTAGACGATACCTCTTACTAGTAGAGCATCACATCAGATACGGCTCTAACGAGCTTATAGAGGAAAAGGTAAGGGATGTCGAGACAGATACCGTTGATTCAGCCTGAGAGCGAGTGGGCAGCTCCTGAGATACTACCCTCGTTTGCACCTACTGAAACGATTGCGGTAGACCTTGAGACATATGATCCTGATCTATCGAAAACAGGACCAGGATGGGCTACGGGAAAAGGACACACGGTAGGTATTGCACTAGCCACTGAAACGTGGTCTGGTTATCTTCCCATACGACACGAGGGCGGTGGTAATTTAGAAGAAGAACTTGTCCTACGTTGGCTCAAGAACACTCTTGAAAACCATAAAGGCACACTCGTTTTCCACAATGCACTTTACGATGTAGGCTGGCTCAAGCGAGAAGGGATCGACATAAAGTGTTCTATCAGAGACACGATGTTTGCGGCTCCTTTGCTAGACGAGAACAGAAGATCCTACTCGCTAAACAATCTAGGAAAAGATTACTGCGGAGAAGAGAAAGATGAGTCATTATTACATGATGCGGCAACCGCTTGGGGGGTAAGCACTAAGGGAGGACTCTACGCACTTCCCGCCAAGTATGTTGCACCTTACGCAGAGCAGGACGCTGTCCTGACTTTAAAACTCTGGGCTATCTTCAGCAAGCTGATTGCCTCGGAGGGCTTACAAAAAATCTACGACCTAGAGTGCGATCTCATTCCTCTGTTAATCGAAATGCGATGGAGAGGAGTGAGGATCGACCTCGACCGAGCACATCAGGTATCAGAAGAACTATCGAAAAAAGAGCAGCAGCTTCTAGTTGAGTTTAAGAGAAAGTTTGGTTCCAATGTTGAGATCTGGTCTAACGCTTCGATACAAAAAGCCTTCGATAACAATGACATATGGTATCCACACACAGAAAAAGGCATGCCTAGTTTCCAAGCTAACTGGCTCGAGAATCACGACCACGAACTACCGAAGATGCTGGTCGCTGCTCGAAAACTAAACAAAGCTCGGACTACGTTTATCGACGGAATGATTTTAGAACATTGTTCAGACGGTAGGATTCATGCTGAAGCCCATCCGCTGCGCAACGATGAAGGAGGAACGGTCACGGGTAGATTTAGTTATTCGAATCCAAACCTACAGCAAGTTCCTGCTAGAGATCCTGAGATCGGTAAGATGATTCGATCGCTGTTTATTCCTGAGGAAGGAGCACATTGGGGAGTGTTCGATTACTCTCAGCAAGAACCTAGAATCACGGTGCACTACTCATCATTGCTCGGACTCACAGGAGCAGAGGAGGCAGTAGAAGCCTACTCCAGCCAAGATGCAGACTTTCATCAGATCGTAGCAGATATGGCTGACATACCTAGAAAGCAAGCTAAGAATATNAATCTCGGCTTGACTTACGGAATGGGCAAAGACAANTTAATTCGAGAACTCGGACTCGAGTCAGAAGAAGCGTTTCAGCTGTTGAACAAATATCACGATCGAGTACCTTTTATTAAAGGAATACAATCGATGTGTACTCGGATGGCAGACCAGCGAGGCTACATTACAACACTCGGCGGTCGAAAATGTCACTTCGATTTGTGGGAGCCTAGCCACGGCGAACGATCGACTCCTCTACCTCACGAAGAAGCACTCGATAAATATGGTCAGTCGATCAAACGATCGTTTACCTACAAAGCACTTAACAGATTGATCCAGGGATCAGCAGCTGACATGACGAAACTTGCAATGCGTGACTTGTGGAAAGAAGGACTTGTTCCACATCTACAAGTTCACGATGAACTCGACTACTCGGTCGAGACAGAAGAGCAAGCTCAGCTCATTATCGACAAGATGGTGAACTGTGTTGAACTAAAGGTTCCACTAGTAGTGGATTACGAAAAAGGACAAACATGGGGCGAAGCAGAATGAGGATACAGAGTCTTACTCAGGAGAAAATATCTAAATTTGAAAAAAGGAATCTTGAAATCTTTCGATTATACTCAGAGGAAGAAAAGACTCTGGAAGAGATCGGAAAAGATTACGGCTTGACTAAACAGCGAGTCTGGCAAATCGTACAGCGTTGTTCAGATGGTCAGGGAGATTATTATGCACAGCATCGACAGGAGAACTAATGCCACAAGAAGCATCGCTCTGGAAGCTACTGAAAGCTAACCTTCCTAAAGAAGCCCATGTTCAAAGGATCGAGACTGGAGGGACTGCTCGAGGAGTACCTGATGTCAATGTCTGCTATGCAGGGAAAGAAGTCTGGATCGAACTGAAATCAATCAAAGGAAATAAACTAACTCTGACTGAGTTTCAGATTGTCTGGATGCATAACAGAAACATGAGCGGAGGGAACTGTTTCATCCTAGTGAAAAAAGACAAAGAGCTACGAGCGTTTGATATTTCCGAGTATGAACTAGAAGAGTTTTTAGAGGGAAAAGTGAATTGGAACAGTGACTTACACGTTAGTCTTAGCCCTCCTTACGAATGGGAGAAGCTGTTTAAATTCATTTTTTAGTGCTTTACTTTCTAAACGTCGGCGGTTAAGGTATTAAAAGTAGCGCGGCATACCGCCTACCAAAGAAAGTAGAACTGAAATAAGGAGGCCAATTATGGCAGCAGCAGTAGAAACGATGGCGTACTCAGGAGAAGTACCATGGCACCGCGAAGGTGTTGCAGTACAACCTGACCTAACGCCATATGAAATGATGGAAGCGGCAGAGCTTAACTGGACTGTTACTAAACGTAACACTTGGACGTCAGCGATTCCTATGAATCAATACGAGCCTGACGAAGATGGCAACATTGCGTTGCAACTTCTACCTAACCCTGATCGCTTTGACCTAGTACGCGACTCAGACAACTCAATACTTGGTTCGTGCGGTAGCGACTACCAACCCATACAAAACGAGCGTATCTTCGATTTCTTTCAGAAGTTTTCTAAGCACGCCGACATCACTATGGAAACAGCGGGTAGCTTAAAGAACGGCCAGAGCATATGGGGTCTTGCGCGTATTAATGACGCGTACGAACTTATCGGCGGCGATGAAATGAACAGTTTTGTACTGTTTCATCAACCACACCAACCAGGACATTCCATGAACATACGAGGAACGGAAGTTCGTGTTGTGTGCAACAACACATTGCAGATGGCAATGCGTAGCCAAGCACAAAACGAGTTTCGTATGTCACACCGTTCTGTATTTGACGAAGTACGAGAGGCCGAAGCTCTTAAAACGATGGGCGTTATACAAGATATGCGTACCGAGTTCAAAGATGCTGTGAAGTTTCTTTCTACCAAGAAAGCTACGGAAGGTCAGGTACTTGAGTTTGTCACTAGGGTACAGCAGCCTACATTGTACAAAGAGTACGCTGAGCAACAACGGCTCAGAGAAGAAGGCAAGAAGATTGGCGAGCCTATCCTCTTACGCGAACAGTTTAGTAAATACGCTGAACTAACTCGACGTTCACTTGAAGAATCTCCTGGAGCGCAACTGAAATCTGCCAAGGGTACTTGGTGGGGCGCACTAAACGCGGTTACATTTATTGAAGATCACCAGCGCGGTGGCGACAATAAAGTATACAACGCGATGTTCGGAGATGCTTCTAACCGTAAGACGAAAGCGTTGAACTTAGCTCTTGAATACGCGAGGGCAGCGTAGTGGGAAGAGTTCAGAAGTTAAAGAACGCAATCGTTGTAGACGAAGACACCATCAGCAAGGTCTGGTGGTGTCTCAACCAACTAGCAGATCCTGATCTGCTAGACAACCCACTCTCAGAGTTTGAAGAGCTACAAAACTTTAGTCGAGACCTTTCTCGCAACGTAGCTATAAAGATGAAACTACAAGAGTGCGAACTATCCGAAGACACAGTCCGATTCTGTGACGAGCTGTCTCTCGCAGAGTTCAACCAGACAGGAGATGTGAATGAGTGACGACGACTTCGAGCTAGACTATAACTACGATATTCCTACAGACATCAGAGGTAAAACCCAAGTTCCTTGGGAAAAATTTGATGCTCCAAGGGAAGAGAAAGGCAAAAAAGTTTACGCTTCAAAATTTTTCATACCTGACGACAACCCTGACGATAATGCTAAAAAGCTCAAGAATCGTTTAGACCAGTCGTTTAGAGGATTTTCTAAAAAACAAGACCCCGAATGGAAATTCACGGCGCGTGTTAAGCTCGAGAATGAAGTGAGTGGGGTTAGGATATGGAGGATCGAATGACCGATAATAAAGATGAAATTGACGTAATCGGCGAGCTTATGGCGATGGCTGTAGAGCTTGGGACTACGGCAGAGCGATTAGATCACTACTGTGAACAGTTGAAGGTTCTTGAAAAACGAACGTCAGATCTTCTGGCACTAGTAGCAGAGAATACACTTGCACCTGAGACGGGAGAGTTTTTCGACACTGGTGAACCAACAAGTGCTTACGTTAACCAAGACCCTGATCTAAAGAATAGGCACTAGTGTTCTTAGTGCTTTACTTTCGTAACGTCCTGCGTTACGCTAGTTGTTCCTACTTAGTAGGCAGAAAGAAGAATGGCTGATAGAAAGGAGAACCATTATGGCCGCAGCGAAGAAGGTAGCGAAAGCTACGACGAAGAAACCTACTGTCGCTAAGACAGTATCGAAAACACCCGCACCTGTTGTGAGTGTGCCTCTACCCGAGGCGTCCACTCGTGGCAGAGCGAGGAAGTTGTACAAGAAAACAACTAAGTCTATAAAAGATGTCGATAAGAAAACCCCACAGTTTCGTGGCTTGGGGAATGCCTTAGAGGATATCGAAAGCAAGGAATTTGATAGACAATCATTTCCTATATCGCAACTTGTTGATCTCGCGGTTGAGGAGGGGCACTTAGATATGGCCCGTACCAAAAACCCCGAGAAACAGAAGAAGCGTATTGCTAACGAGTACACAAAAGACTTGTTGGCAGAGGGGCTCATAGAGCTTGTATAGACTAAACGGGAGGCTTCGGCCTCCCCAGTTTTCGGAGAAAAGTATGAGAAAGAGTACAAGTTACCGAATTAAATCGGTCAAGGAAGCGGGAAACAGAACGACAGATCCCGACATGAAAAAATACTGGGCAGACGTAGAGTCTTACCTAAGAACAGGATATTGGAGACGTGATGAAGTGTTAGGAACTCCAATAGCAGGTCGACTATGAAAGCAAGAATAGTTGATGACGGTTCACTCGATACCATAGTCGAGTACAACGGAACAAGAAGAAGGTACAGCACAGACTATAGAAACTCCTTCGAGTCAGACGGAGACTTTCTACAGAGTACGTTCAATGATTTTTACGACGCAGAAGGCGAGGAGCTAGACATACTCTACGAATTAATGGAAGGCGATGCAACAATATGTCCTGACCAGAAATGCGGAGAGTGGTTTAGTTTTGATAGACCTGATGAAGAGAAGTACAACGCGGTACAGTGTGACAAGTGTGGATGGTTCATGTTATTAACCAGGAAACTTCCTGAGATCCCACCGAACTTGCACCGACGAATAGTAGTAGACGCGGAGACAATGTTTTAGACCGAAGCTACACCTTAGCTTTGTTAGCACGTACCCGTCCGTGTGGTCGAAGACGGGCCTATCAATTCCAATGCAGGGGAAATATGGATATAGAAATTAGAAAGAATGTACCGCTTCCAGACTCACGTGAGGGAGGATCGCTTCCTCCAGGACGCAACAAGTCTAAATTACGAATCGTTGTTGAACAATTAGAGGTTGGTGACTCGTTTGAAATGGGACCGTATACCAGCCGTAAAGTTGCGGAAAAAATGAGAGCAAAAGTTATTCGATGTATGGTGCACCACAAGCGTCGCCCTAATTCGAAAGACGTCAGACACAAAAAATTAGCCACTCGGCTAAGANAAGATGAAGATAATGGCCAGTTTTATCTAGGGGCATGGAGAACTCAATGAAGAGAACAGAACAGGCGATTCGTGAGTTTATCGCTGACAACGAAGATGTTCTCAAACAACGAGTGGTTAAGATATTTATCGAAGAAATAGCAACATCTGTGTTCTGTACCGAACATGGTATGTACTCAAACAAATGGTCGCAAGAAATTCTCGACGACATAGAAGACATAGTAAAAGAAGTTTTAGACTTTGACGAGGACCCCACGGTCTCGGCTTAGTGCTTTACTTTCGGGTAGTCCCTAAGTAAAGTATAAATTGGCGCGGCCTACGGGCCGCAGACTACAACGAGAAAGGAGAAAGTATGAAAACATTTCTTGCAAGTGAGTTCAAGGATCGCATCCTGCGACCTTATTACCTAGAAGCGTGTGACTTTTCGACACAGCACACCAGTGCGATGTGCGAATACGGTAAACAGGCATTCGAAGCGGTAAACAGTTACATCCTATCGAAAGATCAGGAAGAGTTCCAGCATATCATGTCAGGTATGTACATGGAAGCAGTGTTCTACAGTATTGTATCGCCTGCCGATATCCTGCCTGACAACAAGGGTATGTCGCTTGTACGAGAGTACAAGATCGGCGGTTCGATAGTCGACCGTCTTAAACACTTTAGCGACTGGCTTTACGCGAAGTCTATAGACACCGAAGAGTATAACCGTGACCAGTTCAGTGCCTACTACATAGGGTTCAACGAGAAGTTGCAGCAATCTGGTGTGTTCGACAGTACTTACGATACTCAAGATAAGAGTATCTTCGACCACGAGCCTGAGACCAGTTTGCTAGAAGACGTTGAGAATATGAAGAACCTAGCTGACGAGTTCATGGAAGATGCAGATAAGTTTGTAGAGGAACAGCGTGCCAAGTAGATACAAGATGCTCTCAAACAGAAAAAGGCCGGAACCACCATTCCGGCCACTGCAACGTAAACCACAACCTGAGTGGCAGTCACGAGCCGACTACCCTTCGCGTGAGCCTACGACTCATGCTACGGGGAAAGTCGAATCACGACCGCTTGCGAATGCGACGATTGCACCTGCGTACAACAAAGGCGCGTATCAGGTTATTCCAGACTCAGACATTAAATTTATAGGAAGATAATCAGGAGCAATAATGAAAACTACTAGATTTGACTCAGCAGATAAACTTACGTGGGAGCCTATCATCGACGACGATACACAACAAGCGATGAACGACATGAGTGACATAGCTTATGTTGTAGATAGGGGGAGAAAGCCATTCATGTATGTGGGAAAGGGGAGGAGGCCACTTTCGTATGCGGGAGACATTAAAGGTGCCATGGGACCTGTCGGATTATATATCTATACGATGGAAGATGACGACTGGATATATGTAGCACACATGATCAGAGAAGTCGAACACCAGTGTTTCTTATTTCGACATAGAAAAGGAGAAGAATGAAAATGGAAGAAGACCCTAACGGAAGATTCCTGAAACCAGTAAAACTGGAAAACTGTGTAATCTGTAAAGAAGCTATCGAACCCCAACGTACTCCGGAAGGTGACATTTTCTGGACTCACGGGCATAATGCTAGACCCGTGGCAGAAGGACAGTGTTGTGACGATTGCAATTACTCGGTGGTGATACCAGCGAGACTAAGGGCATAAAGAAGGATCGATGCATCATTGAAGCTGGCGAGTAGTAGCGTCTGTTGGAGATTCCTGCGGTTTATTCATAGCCGTTCTCGCCGCCTGACCTTCGCAGTATGTTGGTCAAGGAGAAAAAGGAGCGATGAAGTGCGTCTGCATCGGGGAGTAGTCTTACGGTGCGTTTGCTACTCTTGAATTTGACGTGAATCGCTCCGACTACTACACTAGAAACCAGTTCTACTCGATAACTAAAGAGGTAAAAATGGATAGCGAGGAGATAAATAAACAAGTCGAAGAGTTCCTCAAGAAAGGAGGATCGATTGAAAAAGTTCCTGCAGGAGCCAGTGCAGATAGGCCACTGAGCGAGAAGAAAAAGTTATTTGGATTGTCTAGTAGACGACCAGGATTCGACAGGGAGCGACTAGTATTAACACCGAAGGAATGACACCTCGTCGTTTAGTGCTTTACTATCGGGTAGTCGCGGGTTAACCTAAACGTAGCCCCCGCGCCCGTAGGCGGGATTTTAGAAAGATAGAAAGGAAGAAAGAAATGAGAAATGCGTATGGACAACTCTTTATAGAGGGAACAGAGCTTATCGAACATTATTTGAGTGACGAGTTCTGGGTGTTGAGTGACCCTGAAGATTGGGGGGTTATTGAAAGACCTAAAGAAAAAGAGATTAGCGACCTTAACCTACACGAACTAAGACCGACCATAGAAGAGTTTGTGGTTGACTTAGCTAATCACGAAAACATTACAGATGTTGATCACAAAAACTTCGGTCCCATCGAAGTAGTTACATTCCACTGGCACGACCCACGAGGAGAAGAATATCCAGGAATGTATTATAAATTCGACGTGTGGACGAACGGCCCCGCCACATACTATGAACCAACACGTTGGTACGATACACCTTATTCAGGATAGAAAGGAGAAAGAATATGCCTAGAGAAGAAATCGAAATCGAATGGGAATGGGAAGAAGCGTTCGACAAGTTCGGATTCGGGGACGGTGACGGTTGGAACGGAACCGATATCGTAGCCGATTTTATTCAGGATAAAGGGTACGAGGTCGAGTGCGACCATTGGGGGATTCATAATTATATGATCTTCGACATTAAACTAAGAGGCGAGTCGATCTTCACCAAAGACGTTGATAAAGGTTACGATAACCCGCACGACTACTTACCTCGAGGGTTGGTCAAGGATTTGGAGGAGAAGTTTAGTGAATAAAAGACACG
>FUFK010078003.1_pt1 | contig 11331 bp, 11 predicted proteins | sample 1021851 | NCBI WGS metagenome assembly FUFK01 (sample SAMEA51879418, study PRJEB19060) | metagenome
GTAAATAGTACATCCTACTACTTACTTTTAAAAAAAGGCTCTCTTAANAGAGAGCCTTTTTTTTTATGCAACATTGTATTAAGTTTGTTAAATTATNAGGTTGATTGTNCCAGAAAATCCGAGGGAAAATCAGCCTCACAGAGAATTNNTTATGAAAAATATANTATTATATATGANTTTTNTTTCGTTGATCGCTCCGGTCAGAGCTGATGGTTTGCAGCTATTTGGATCAAAAAAAGTCCTCAGAAAAGGATAGAGGTAACAAGAGCGAAGAACGTAGAAACAATGATGAAATGACTGAAGATTATTCAAGCACTGAAGTCACAACAAGAAAAAATATTGAGTCTGTCATACCAGTAAAACGTGTTCCAAGCGGATGGGTTTTCAGAGATGAACTTTTAGCACCNTGGGAATCAAATCTTCCAGCNGTCCTATCNATCATACCGGATACCACTGTTGAGGTGGTATACCATGATGATAATAGAACTACCCGTGAAGGGTTTGTATTGCCGATTAAAAGAGCCTCCGTAGAATTTCANTACACATCAAGATTGACTCANGAGNTNATNATGCTAGAGTTTGTAAATGTTGANTTCATATATAGCACAACGAATAATAATGANTCACACTTTATTCTCGAGGGCATAACAAAAAAAGTAAAATTGAAAGANACNGGATTNCCNCAATTGGCNTCTTCNGACATAATAAAACATAAAGTGTTGATGGAATATGGTACACCAAAAGAGTTTGATGGTGTCTGGCATATATATGAAGACAATATGTCAACATATAAAGTACGCGAATTGGATGAAAGAAATATTAAAGTTGAATTAAAGAGTCTTAAAGTGGTTGATAAATTGGAAAAGGCAATTGATGACACCTATTCAAAACAAGGTATAGAATACAAGAAACGTCTAATGGTTCAAGGAATAGACATTTAGAGCATCGTGGTAAATAAAATTTTTAAAAGAAGGCCTTTCTCAGGCCTTTTTTTATTGCTATTAACTTCAATACTTTTTAGCAATAATACCTATAGGCCGATCATTTCTTCTATTGAAATAAAAGGCAATACTAAAACACGTGATTATGTAATAAAGCGAGAGATTATTCACCCGTTGAATAAGCNACTAGATAGTTTAATTGTTATTGAAGATAGAAATCGTCTCGATAATCTGGGCCTATTTAGTGAATTAACATGGCGGGTTATACCACTTGAGGATGGTTCTGCAAAACTAGTTTACACAGTCCAAGAATCAATACAGAGGACTCCTCCTCTAGCATTGCCAAATTATAAAGAAGACACAGGATGGTCTCTTGCTGGNTTATGGATAATAAATAACTTCAGGGGGAAAAACCAATCCTTGGCCCTAGGAGGNACTATTNGTGGAGAGGACACCTATGGGTTTAGCTTCTCNGATCCATGGATCTTTGGCGACCATATTTCTCTATCCTTAAATATTGGACGCACTATTTATGAACATAGATTTTTAGATAAAANTATTNATGTNAATAGCTTTTNTNTTGGTTTTGGNAAATGGTATGGTANCTCNATAAAAACCTCANTNGGAATTGAAATCGAGAAAAANTCNTTNACNNATGNCCANAATGANGACAAGTTCTTTTACNTTGGAACAACTGGNAATGTANAATATGACACTCGAGANATTTATTGGAATCCNGGNAAGGGTGTACTTTTTAGTCAGACTATATATCACCANGAAGGAATCCGANCTAGTNATTGGAGAATGACACTTTGGACCCAATCTTTTTCTTGGTATAAGAAAATAAATAAAAGTGAGAAAAAGAAAGTCATTGCATTAAATGCTAGTTTAAATAAAAAGTTTGGCATGAAAAGTGACCTGTGGCTTGATTACTTTGGAAACTCATATACGATACGTGGTTGGCCTCTTCCAGACCCTAATCTTTATTTTTCAAAAAATGAATGGTTTAGATTTGGGCACGAATCGGTCTTGTTTTCAATGGAGTATCGACGAGAATTAATCCCTAAGCGTGCAACATCCTTTGGGACGGAATTTGGTCTATCATTTGTATTATTCTCCGACGCTGGAATTATTACGAGTCAATGGGATAACTTTAAGGGCAAAATACCAATGCAAGGGTATGGACTTGGTATAAGAATTCCTTTTCCTATGGTAAGTGTTATAAGAGTTGATTATGGCTGGGGATACAGAAATGGGGTTTGGAATTCTGGGTCCATACATTTTGGTGTTGGTCAAAAGTTTTAATTCTTTACTAGGGCAAGGGATTCTTACTTGGTGCAAGTAGACCACCGGATATGATAGTTTTTAACCCTTGTTCAACCGTCATTCCAGTAGAAATAGTGTCAGCCTGGGGGATCATTAAGAAAAATCCGGATGTAGGATTAGGTGTAGTAGGTACAAAAAGATGAAAATAAGGGACATCGTCTTTATTTTTAGACTTTCCGCTTATAAAAGCCATTGTCCATAGCCCCTGTCTAGGATATTGGATATAGACCACTCCATCAAAAGCATCTGTAGTCCCTTTAGTAAAGGTATCTGTGATTTGTTTTAAAGTAGTATANATCATNCTNACAATCGGTACTCGNTTTACAATACTTTCACCTAAATTAAAAATTTTNCTNCCCAAAAANTTGGTAACNATAATTCCCAATAAATAAATCAGAATGATGGTTAGAATTATNCCTAAACCCGGAATCCCTAATCCAAATCGTTCTAATATCGGTCCAGACATTTCTTCAAGACTNTCAAATANAAACCGTATTACAACATAGGTCAAATAAAGAGGCAGTAGTGTTGCAACTCCAGCGAACAATTTTGCTCTAAATGTTTGTGTTATTGAATCCATAATATGGTAAAGTTAATCGACTTGATATTTTATTGAAAGATTCTGTTCATTAATGAAATAAATTACTCTCATGATCTAATAAATATAACTTTTTATCTAGTCCACCTGAGTACCCACCAATATTGCCATTCGAAGATATTATTCTGTGGCATGGAATTATTATTGGTAAAGGATTTTTTGCATTTGCTGTCCCTACTGCTCTTACTGCTTTATTATTTCCTGCCATTCTTGCAATCTTTCCATAGGATGCAGTCTCACCATATTTTACTTTTTTTACCTCTAATAATACCTTTTTGTAAAAGGGGGGCACATTTAACTTAAATGGTATCTCAAATAATTTTCTATTNCCATTGAAATATTCATCAATTTGCTTTGATNCTTTTACTAAAATAGNAGACTTACCATTTTGCTTACTTTNTTTACATAGTTGCAGGTTATTATCTTCTTTAAATTTTATTCTAGAAATAAAATCAGATTCTGCTTCCAGCTCTAGTACACCAATTGGAGAATCAACAAAACAAAACTCATTCATTTACTTTTATCATNTNNCAATNAATCGATAAAACTANTTATAAAAAAAGCCCCAGGATTGACTATTAGGGGCTTTTCNAAAACAAATAGATACAAANANNTAATTTTGCTTCTTATCCATTTTAATAACAATGGGGCTAGCTACAAATATACTTGAATAGGTTCCGATGACTACACCAACAATCATTGCAAATGAAAAAGTATGAATAACTTCTCCACCGACAAGAAATAAAATAAGTACAACTAAAAATGTAGTTAACGATGTTACGATTGTTCTGCTCAAAGAATCATTAATACTTTGGTTAATTACCGATTCCATAGAGGAACCTTTTAATGATTTTACATTTTCTCGGACTCTATCAAATATTACGATGGTATCATTTAATGAATATCCAACTATGGTTAAAAATGCAGCAATTACTGCCAACGATATCTCATAGCCAAGAATTGAAAATACGCCAAGAGTTATGAGAACATCATGAGTCAGAGCTGCAATCGCACCAATAGCATATTTAAATTCAAATCTAATTGATATGTATATAAGTATAAATCCTAGTGCATAAAGAATTGCAAGAACTGCATCACTACTTAATTCTGCACCAACCTTTGGGCCAACTTTATCAATAGATAATATGAAATCACTCTTTTCTGATGGTAAAAGATCAGGGTANATAGAAGCTAAACTTTCTGATACTCTGTTTGCAAAACGAGGAGGTTCATTTTCTATGCTAGCAATTCTTATTGCAACATTAGACTCATCTCCAAAATGTTTAATCTCTTCTTTGCTAAAATCAAAATTTTGGCCATCGATTNAAACAGATGATAATGAAGACCTTATCTNATTTATATCAACTGGTTNAGTAAAGTTTACAGCAACTAGCGTACCTCCNTTAAAATCTATGCTAAGCTTNGGACCTCCATTAGTTATTAAAGATACAGCGCCAACCAAAATAAGCACTGCAGATATGCAACTAGCAATAAATGTCCTGCTCATAAAATCAATATTTGTATCTTTAACAATTCTCATATTTTAAATGCTCAATTTTGTAAGTGCTCTGCTTGAGATGTAAGCATTAAAAATTGTTCTCGTAATAAAGACAGCTGTAAACATACTGATCAATATTCCCCAGAACAATACTGTAGCAAATCCTTTNATTGGACCAGTTCCAAATTGGTACAAAACTAAAGATGCAATTAGGGTAGTGACATTTGCATCAATAATGGTTGTGAGTGCTCTATCGTATCCAGAGTCAATAGCTGCTTTTGGAGTTTTCCCTTTACGTAGTTCTTCTCTAATTCTTTCAAAGATAATCACATTGGCATCTATGGACATTCCAACAGTAAGAATTAAGCCAGCAATTCCTGGAAGTGTAAGAGTCGCTTGCAACGATGCTAAGACTGCTAAAACTAGCAAAATATTCCAAATTAGGGCGAAGTCAGCAACTGTACCAGCAAGTTTGTAATATGCAAGCATGAAAATTAGGACCGATACCAGCCCAATTAGGACTGCCTGCGTTCCTTGAGAAATGGAATCAGCGCCAAGACTTGGCCCAACGATTCGTTCTTCAATAATATTGACAGGTGCAGGCAGGGCACCAGCTCTAAGAATGATTGCGAGATCTTTTGCTTCATTTAAATCAGCGAAACCCTCAATCTGTGTTCTACCGCCAGGGATTTTTTCTCTAATTGATGGAGCCATGTGGACCTTTTGATCTAGTACAATGGCAATTCTTTCACCGACATTTGCACCCGTGACTCGAGACCATGTTCTAGAACCTTCTGAGTTCATTGATAAGGACACTACGGGCTGCCCAGCAGAGCCTCCACCAAGTGATCCAAGGTCTGCACGTGCCTCTTCAACAATTCCACCTGTTAACTCAGGTCTCTTTTCTAGGTAGTATAGTTTATAGTANTTCTTAGGATCATTTGCTGNTATTGGCTCTGANTGNTGACTNAATAAAAACTGACCATTNGAGTTTTCAAGAGTNGATTTTACTTCTTCACGNTCTAACAGNTTTTTGANGGCATATAGATTCTTNTCTTCAACACCCATGTCTCCAGGGATAGCTGNTAATAATCCTGAAAACGGATTTTCTAAAAAGATGTCATCATCAAAATCTNCANTTTCAGNAGATTCNTTTGGTGTTACTTNTTCNTCACCAAAAAGCTCTGAAACNGTTGTTGATTCTTNTTNGTCAACTTCGTTTATCTCTTTNGTATNANNTTTTANAGANCTAGCNAGGTTTTGGTCACCCTTAAGTGCATTNTCTAATTGAGCTATTACCTCATTNGTNACGGAAACATTTTTCACTAANTAAAATTCNAGAAGAGCTGTGCTCTGCAGCAGAGCTCTTGCTCTATCTGAATCCTGAATACCTGCGAGCTCNACTACNATTCTATGTTTNCCTTGCTTTTGGATAGTCGGNTCAGACACTCCGAATTGATCAACCCTATTTTGAAGAATCTCTAAAACTCTATTTATAGCATCATCTGCTTCTTCGTTAAGTGATGTAATTATTTGATCTAATGATGCACCATATTCGTGGTAGTAGCGAGAGAGTTTAATTCCATCATTTCTAACTTCTGTGTCAAAAACACTAATAAAATCTTGGTTTTGCTTTATGGATTTTTCTTTNGANTCATCAATTATTTTATTAAGTCTATCATCTTTCATTGAAGCAAGATTACTTACTAGAAGAGGAATATCCGCCTCAAGTACAATGTACATTCCGCCTTTCAGATCTAGGCCTTGCCTTATAATTCGCGACTCAGTCTTTTCTAATTCACCAAGAGTACGCAATTCCTCCTTCTCCTCCTCAGTCATTTGTTGATATTCCCAAGTTGGTAAAAGGGCATAAACTGCCCAAGCGAGGATGACCCCGATAGTTAAAAATCTAGGTGTTAAACTTTTTTGCATTCAAAAATTATTTATATACTTTAAAAAAGCCGGTGAATATACTCTTTCGATTCTCTGACTGGCAAGAAAACAGATATAATTTAAATTTAAATTATATCTAGTTTTTTACCAACCTTTGTAAATGCATAGATTGCTTTATCTAGATGATGCTTGGTCATTGCGGCTGAAATTTGTACACGAATTCGTGCCTTACCTTTTGGAACAACAGGAAAATAGAAACCAATTACATAGATTCCTTGTTCGAGCATTTCTTTTGCCATTCTTTGAGCCAATAGAGAATCATACAGCATTATAGGTACAATGGGATGAACACCATCAAGAATATCAAAACCTACTTTTGACATTTTCGACCTAAAATAATTTGTATTTTTTTCAAGTCTATCTCTCAGATGTGTGGTTGATGATAGCATTTTAAATGCCTCAATTCCAGCTGCAACTATTGAGGGTGCAACTGTATTTGAATACAAATAAGGCCTAGATCTCTGTCGCAAGAGGTCAATTACATCTTTCCTTCCGGTTGTAAAACCTCCAGAAGCGCCACCTAAAGCTTTTCCNAGTGTNGAGGTAAANATATCTATTTTTTTCATAACNCCGTAAAANTCTCCNGAACCTCTACCAGTTTCACCTAAAAATCCCGTTGCATGGCTATCATCAACCATCACTATTGCATCATATTTTTCAGCCAAAAAAGTAATTTCGTCTAGTTTTGCAATATATCCATCCATTGAGAAAACACCATCAGTAGCAATAATTCTTNTTCTTGAATTTTNAACTTGCTTGAGNTTGACNTCTAAATCGNTCATNTTATTGTTTTCATANCGAAGCCTCGTAGCTTTACAAAGTCTTATGCCATCAATGATNGATGCATGATTTAATGAGTCAGAAATGATTGCGTCTTTTTCATTCAAAATAGTTTCAAATAGNCCTCCATTTGCATCAAAACATGACGTGTAAAGGATGGTGTCTTCTGTATCAAAAAATTTTGCTATTTTTTTCTCAAGCACCTTATGAATATCTTGCGTACCACAAATAAATCGGACGGATGCCATCCCAAATCCATAATCATCCATTGCATTTTTTGCTGCATTAATTAAATCTGGATGATTTGCAAGGCCGAGGTAATTATTTGCACAAAAATTTAATACTCTATTACCATTTTTTGTCCGTATCTCTACACTCTGGGGTGTAGTAATAGTCCTCTCCCTTTTAAAAAGCCCTTCTTCCTTTATGTCTGTTAATATNTTATTTATATGCTCCATGNGTATNATTTACCATTCTAAAACAACTTTTCCACAATTTCCTGACTCCATTATTTTAAATGCATCTTGAAATTGATCTATTGGCATTCTATGGGTTAGAACTTGGGNAATATCAAGTCCGCTTCTTAGCATCTGAGTCATTTTATACCATGTTTCATACATCTCCCTTCCATATATNCCNTTAACGTTCAAACCTTTAAAAATGATATTGTCCCAGTTTATTTTAGTAGAATCTGGCAGCAGTCCTAATAGGGCAATATTTGCTCCATGATACATGTGCTCTAGCATTGATGAAAATGCTTTTGGATTACCTGACACTTCTAAACCAATATCAAAACCACTTGTCATATTTAATTGGGGATAAAATTCAGAGATTGAATTCTTGGTAATATCGATTGCTTTTGATGCACCCATTTTTTTTGCCAATTCTAATCGATATTTGTTTTTATCTGTTATGACCACATTTCGAGCACCAACAAAATTACATATTGCAATTGACATTAGACCAATTGGACCTGCACCCGTAATAAGTACGTCTTCTCCTACCATTTCATAACTAAGGGATGTATGAACTGCATTACCAAAAGGGTCAAAAAAAGCAGCAATCTCAGATGGTATGTCATCATGAAGTGGCCAAACATTAGATTCAGGAATTACCAAGTATTCTGCAAATGCCCCGCTTCTTTGTATGCCAATTCCAATGCTTTTCTGACATAAATGACGTTTACCTGCTCTACAATTTCTACAATTCCCGCAGGTTATGTGTCCCTCGCCAGAAACACGTTGACCCTTTNTGTAATGAGTCACTCCTGGACCAATTTCTTCAACGACTCCACAAAATTCATGACCAATAATCAAAGGTAGTTTTAGTGTTTTTTTTGCCCATTCATCCCATTTATATATGTGAAGGTCTGTGCCACATATTGCTGAATGCGTGACCCTAATTTTTACATCATTAGTGTCACATTCAGGCTCTGGAACATCATCCATCCATATGCCATGTTCAGGATATTTTTTGACAAGTGCTCTCATAAATTATGTTTTAAATCTTATCATTTTTCATTGCTTGAAGTTAATGCAAATTGTACCTTTTTTAATTTCTTAATCTTTTCCAAGGTTGAATGGTGAAAGGTATGATAAATTTTGNNTTTAAAANTTTANGATTTATTTAAAATGTCAAAAATTCTAGCATTTACCAATCAAAAAGGTGGAGTAGGTAAAACCACTTCTGCTGTTAATGTAGCTCTAAGCTTAGCTGTCTCTGAGGTGAAGACTCTTTTAATTGATCTTGATCCTCAGTCAAATGCTACGACCGGACTGTCAGAACTTTTTGGAGATCTGAATGGTAATATTTATGACATTATGTTAAATGGAGATGGAGCTAAAGGTGNCATTACAAGTACATCTTTNNCNCATCTAGATGTNATCGCATCCACGAATGATCTNGTTGGAGCNGAAATTGAGCTTGTTGGTGTNATGGCNAGGGAGTATCAGTTACANAAAGCATTAAAAAAGATAAAGAAAANTTATGATATAATTATTATTGACTGCCCTCCATCTCTTGGACTTCTAACTATAAATGCCTTAACTGCTTCAGATGCTTTGGTCATTCCAATACAGTGTGAATATTATGCATTAGAAGGCCTTGGTCAGTTGTTAAACACCGTGCGNCTAGTTCAGAGGCACTTNAATAAGCGCCTNGANATAGTTGGTATATTAATGACGATGTATGATGGAAGACTTAATCTCTCAAAGCAGGTTGTTAAGGAAGTAAATGGATTTTTCAAGGATAAATTGTTTAAGACATTTATACATCGTAATGTTCGTTTGAGCGAAGCTCCTAGTTTTGGTAAACCCGCTTTACTATACGATGCAAATTCAACCGGAGCGCAGAATTACATGAGTCTTACAGAGGAAATACTACAACGTGTCAAGTAATCGATTAGGTAAAGGTCTTGAGGCTTTGATAAGGCCTGAAAAAGAACCAAAAAAGAAAAAAAGGATCAAAAGAACCAACACTAGTCCTGGTGTTACTGAAATTTTGTTAAGCGATATACGACCTAATCCTAATCAGCCAAGAAGAGAGTTTGATGAAGCCACACTAGAAGAACTTGCTAGTTCTATCAAACTCAAAGGTGTTGTGACTCCAATAACAGTTCGCCGTGTTGAAAAAGGTTTTGAGCTCATTGCCGGTGAACGTAGATGGAGAGCATCGAAAATTTCAAANAAGAGGAAAATTCCTGCNTACGTAATTAATGTAAAAAATGATGCAGAAATTATGGAAATTGCATTAATTGAAAATATTCAGAGGCAAGACTTGAACGCTCTTGAGGAATCGGAAGCTTATGCAGTATTGAATTCTAAATTTGGTATGTCCCACAATGAGATAGCAAAGGCTGTTGGCAAGAAAAGAGTAACAATATCAAATTCCTTNAGACTNTTNAAGNTGCCATCAGAAATNAGAANTAGNCTTAGAAAAGGTGTAATAACTGCAGGGCATGCACGAGCTATATTACAGGGAAAAACTGTAAGCCAAATGATAAAAGCATGGAAAAAAATTCTAAACAGTAATTTAAGTGTTCGAGATTCCGAAACGCTTTTCAAGAGCCCGGTTCAACCATTGAAGAGAAAAAAGAAAAAAATATATTCTCAACAAGTAAAAGGTATTGAAGATAAATTGATTGAAATTTTGGGAACAAAAGTAAAACTTAAAGCTGGCAAAAATAATGGTAGTATTGAAATATCCTATTATTCTGATGATGATCTAGAAAGAATTATCGAACTAATTGAATCAATTTCAGCATAATGAAATCGAATAAGTATACAGTCATGTTTATTCCTGAGGGCGAGTCCAGTGCTAGGTCTCGTCATATCTCAAAGAGAGCATTCTTTCTGATAATAGCCATAGCCATATCAATATTACTAATTAACATAGGTTCAATAATTTATTTTTTCCCAAAGATTTCAGACTATCACACAATAAAAAATCAACACAACATTTTTTCCGCTGAAAGGACAAAGATTCTAAACCTCCTAAGAGATCTTGAGAGAATAAAACAGATGGATGAATTGGTTAGAGCATCTTTGGGAACAACACTTGATATTGATTCAGAACTGGAGAATTCTGATTCAATAGCTCCCAGCAAAGAATTAGTAACTAAGGTTTCTTACATCGAGAACATACCATCAGTTGCACCAATTAGTGGTTTCATTAGTCAAAAATCAGAAAATCTTGGTTTGTTTATTAAAACAGCACACAATGGTATTGATATTGTAGCAAAAGAGGGCACCCCAATTCTTGCCTCAGCTTCAGGGGTAGTCGTTTTCTCTGGCTGGACCTATGAGTTTGGAAATATGATTATCCTCTACCATGGTGATGATTTTTTTACCCATTATGGGCACAACAAAAATAATCTTGTAAATCAACTGGAAATGGTAAATCGCGGCGATGTTATTGGTCTAGTAGGTAGCAGTGGGATGTCGACTGGTCCACACTTGCACTTTGAAGCATGGCGAGAGTACATTCCAATTGACCCNTTAATANTTTTTCCAGAGTACAATANTTCTGATTTAACTNATAATAATGACTAAAATTAATTTCCAAAATGTTCATACGATGATTGGAGCAGACGCAAGTATTGAAGGTCCAATAGTTTTAAATGAAGGTATAATTATCTATGGAAGGGTAACTGGAGATATTGAATCCAAGGGGCCTGTTAGAGTTGCACAAGGTGCTATCGTTAAAGGTAATATAATTGGAAGCGATATTAGGTTAGG
>FUFK010740000.1_pt1 | contig 11331 bp, 9 predicted proteins | sample 1021851 | NCBI WGS metagenome assembly FUFK01 (sample SAMEA51879418, study PRJEB19060) | metagenome
TTGTTCAACACCTAGTAAATTGTTTCTTTCCTCTCTATTCTTTGTGAATTTATCTTTTATCGTTTTTTCCATTACTTTCAGATCTGAATTTAAAATATTATCTATTTCATCATTTTCAATGGATTTACCTAGAATCTGTTTTATTGTATTTGGAAATTCCTTAGAGTTAGGAGATTTTTCGTGTAGAATTTTTTGCCTTTTTAAATTTTCTAAGACCTCTTCAAGAAAAATATCTGAATAATTCTCCTTTTCTTTGTCATTTATTACATTTTTTCGTTGTTCAAAAATTACATGTCTTTGGTCATTAAGAACATTATCAAATTTGATAAGCGTTTTCCTTATATCAAAGTTTCTTGCTTCAACTTTTTNTTGNGCTCTTTCAATNGCTTTATTTATCCAAGGATGATCAATNCTTTCACCATCTTTAAGACCAAGCTTTTCTAGCATTGAATTCATTGTTTCTGANCCAAACAATCTCATCAAATCATCTTCTAAACTGACAAAAAATATTGAACTTCCTTCATCCCCCTGTCTTCCAGATCGTCCTCTTGCTTGATTATCTACTCTCCTACTTTCCATTCTTTCTGTTCCGATTACAAATAAACCTCCTCTTTTTTTTACTTCTTCTTTTTCAGTTTCGTCTTGACCACCCAATTTAATATCAACACCTCTCCCTGATATACTTGTTGTAATAATCACAGAATCTAATTTGCCTGCGTTTGCAATAATTTCTGCTTCTTTCTCATGATTTTTGGCATTTAAAACAATATGTTTTATTTTCTCTTTTTCTAACAAATTAGAGTAATGTTCAGATTTATTTATGCTAGATGTAAAAACCAATAATGGTTGTCCGATTTCATTACATTCTTTTATTTTTTGAATGATTGCATTGTCTTTTTCTAAACTTGTTCTAAAGATTTGGTCATTAAGATCATTTCTTATCATATCTTTGTTAGTAGGTATCTGCAAAACCGGCAAGTTATAAATTTCAAAAAATTCTGCAGACTCTGTCTGTGCTGTTCCTGTACAACCTGCTAATTTATCATATAACTTAAAAAAATTTTGATATGTTATTGATGCAAGTGTTTGATTCTCAGCTTTGACTTCTATTTTTTCTTTTGCCTCTAAACTCTGATGAAGTCCATCACCAAATCTTCTACCTGGCAATTGCCTGCCTGTTTGCTCATCAATTATAATTATTTCATTATCTTTAACTATGTAGTCTCTTCCATTCTCAAATAAATAATTTGCCCTTAATGCTTGGTTTACATGATGAACTAAATGCAAATTTTCTGGATCGTAAAAATTATTATTTTTTAAAATACCAGCATCAGAAAATATTTTTTCAACATTATCTATTCCTTCATTTGTTAAGAGTATATTTTTTTCTTTTTCATCTAAGTCAAAGTCTGTTTTATTCAAATTTTTAATTAATTTATTTACTGCAAGATATTGCATAGTTTTATCTTCTGCAGCTCCAGAAATAACCAAAGGAGTTCTTGCCTCATCTATTAAACAAGAGTCAATCTCATCAACTATTGCATAGTTATGCTTTCTCAAGACCATCTCATTTTTTGAGTATTTCATGTTATCTCTTAAAAAATCAAAACCCAGTTCACTGTTAGTGGCATAAGTTATATCTTTGTTATAATTCTCTTTACGTTCCTCATCTGACTGGCCTGAGTTTATATATCCACAACTCAAACCTAAAAAATTGTATATTTTACCCATATTTATACTATCTCTTTTTGCTAAATAATCATTTACAGTAACTATATGAACACCTTTTTTTTCTAATGCATTAAGATATGCTGCAAGAACTATGGTAAGTGTTTTGCCTTCACCTGTTTTCATCTCTGCAATCTTATTCTCATGTAATGCAATACCACCAATTAGCTGAACGTCGAAGTGCCTCTCGTTGTTAATTCTTCTCGAAGCTTCTCTTACTAATGCAAATGCCTCAGGCAATATATTATCCAATTTTTCTCCATCTTTTAATCTGGATATAAATTCATTTGTTTTTAAGGGAAAGTTATTATCCTCAAATTTGCTAACATTATTTTCTTGGAGATTAATCTCTTTTACAATTTTCTGAATTCTGTCTAATTCTTTTTGATTACCACTTTTTATAAATCTACTTATAATGTTTATAGGATTAAGCATATTTTTGATGTTTTAATAATTATAGATTATATAGTTATTTATTTAAAAAATTAAATAGCATGGATTTTGGCATAAACAACTTTTTTGACAAGAAATACAAAGACTCTAAAATAGGACATTTTCAAGATCTTGATCACATTGATGGTGTATCTTTATCAACAATTAGCTGCGGTCTTTATGACAAAAAAAGAGATGACCTAGTTTTATTTTATTTTAGACATGGAGCAAATTATGCAAATGTATATACACAATCTACTTTAGTCTCTGAAAACATAAAATGGAATAAAAAAATAAAAGATAAAAAAATTTATGGCATTCTAATCAATACAAGAAACGCAAATGCCTTGACAGGAAAAGATGGATATAATTCTCTTAAAAAAATCTCTTTAAATTTATCAAAATTATTAACATCAAAACAAATTGTAGACGAGGATAAACCAAGAGAAATTAAATCCAATCAAATTCTATTTGCCTGTACAGGAACAATAGGAGAAAAATTTCCAGAAAATACAATATTAAATAATGTTAAAAACTTGGTTGAAAAAATTAAATATAATCAAAATAAACTAATATGGATAAAAGCAGCTCTTGGGATTATGACAACAGATACCAAGCCTAAATTATCAATGGCAGAATGTAAAATAGGTGGTTCAGAAGTAAAGATTTATGGTATTGCAAAAGGATCTGGCATGATCTTTCCAAATATGGCAACAACCTTAGGATTTATTTTTACCGATGCAAATATCTCTTCTTCAATTTTGAAACAGATACTAAATTTAAATATTAAAACTACATTTAATGCCATAACTTGTGATGGGGACACCAGCACTAACGATATGGTTTCGATTTTTTCAACAGGCAAAGCTAATAATAAAGAGATAAAAAGTTTTAAGGATCCAAAATTAAAACAATTTATTAATAGTGTTCACCAGGTTATGCTAAATCTAGCAAAAAGAGTTGCGAGTGATGGAGAGGGAGCAACTAAATTTGTAACTATAAAATGTCTTAATAGCAAAAGTGAGAAAGATGCAAAAAATATTTGTTTCTCAATAGCAAACTCACCATTGGTTAAAACAGCAATCTTTGGCGAAGACCCTAACTGGGGAAGAATTGCAATGGCAATCGGAAAGAGTGGTGCAACAGTTAAACATGAAAAATTATCTATATTAATGGGATCAAATATGATCCTTAAAGATGGCAAATTAGTTAAAGATTACAATGAAAGTATTTTAAGCGAGTATATGAAAAATGAAAATATAGAGATAACAATTGATCTATCCATTGGAAATAAAAAATTTACAGCTTACACTATGGACCTATCAAAAGAATATATTGAAATTAATTCAGATTATAGATCATAGATATTGAAATCTTATAAAATACTATTAAATAATTTTAAATGATAAAGTATTTGTTAAATTGCAAAAGTTGTAGCTTTGAGTTTGAGAGTTGGTTTGCTAGCTCAAAAGAATTCGACAAATTAAAAAAACTAAAACTTCTGAATTGTCAGCAGTGCAATTCTCAAAAAATTGAAAAGTCCTTGATGAAGCCAAATTTAGTTAATACTAAATTTAAATCAGATAAAGTTTCAAGAAATAATAAAAATTTAAAAAAAAAATTAAGAGAGTATCAAAAATTTATAAAAGAAAACTTTGAATATGTTGGAGAAAATTTTGCATATGAAGCAAGATCTATACATTATAATAAAAATAATAATAAAAAAAATATTTATGGAAAAGCATCAATTAAAGATGTAAATGAACTAAGAGAAGAAGGAATAGAGACATCAACTATTCCATGGATTGAAGATAAGGAAAATTAGTCCTTTTTGTATTTAGTGATATAATTTATTGACTTGTCATCTGAAAGCTTCCACTTGTTTAAAAGTGGATTAAATTTAACTCCATCTATACTTTTTAATATAAGTGAATTTTTGTTGCAGATCTTTTCTAGATTTTCAGGTTTTACAAATTTATTCCAATCATGTGTTCCGATTGGAAGCCATCTTAAAATATATTCAGCTCCTATTATTGCAAATATATAAGATTTTAATGTTTGGTTTAAGGTAGCAATAAACATTAAACCATTGTTTTTTAAAAATTTTGTACTTTGATTTATAAATTTAGGAATATCTTCAACATGTTCAACTATTTCCATATTAAGAATTACATCAAATTTTTTTTCATAATTAAAATTCTCTGGTGACTTATCATGATATTCAATTTTTAAATTACTTTTTTTTAAATGATGTTTTGCAATATCAATATTTTTTTTAGATGCATCAATACCTACAACGTCTGCTCCAAGTCTTGCCAAAGGTTCGGATAATAAACCTCCTCCACATCCAATATCAAGAATACTTATCCCGCTTAATGGTTCGTGATTTGATGAAATATTAAAATCTTTAATAATATTGTTTTTTATATATTCAATTCTAATCGGATTAAATTTGTGAAGTGGTTTAAATTTTCCATTTGGATTCCACCATTCTTCTGCAATTTTGTTAAATTTTTCGACTTCTTCCTTGTTTATAGTATTATTGCTCATTCTTTATTGACATTATAAATAAGATGTATTTTATCAATATTATAAAGCTTGTAAATAAAACTACCAATGAAAATTATTGTATTAAAATTTGGCGGTACTTCANTTGGGTCAATTCAAAGAATTAAAAAAGTATCNAAAATAATTAAATCTTACTCAAAAAAATATAGNGTAATAGTTTTGTCATCTGCAATGAGTGGCACCACTAATAATTTGATAAATATGTCAAAACAAATCAGTGAAAATTTTCCTGATAATGAATATGATACTTTAGTTTCATCAGGTGAGCAGATTTCATGCTCGTTGTTGGCAGGTCATCTTAAGGCAAATGGCCTGAATTCTAGATCTTGGATGGCTTGGCAAATACCAATTATAACAGAGGGAAAACATAAATATTCTAGAATTAAGTACATAAATAAGTCTAAAATTTTAAAATTTTTAAAATCAAGAGGAATTCCTATTATTGCTGGATTTCAGGGTATAGATAAAAATTTAAACATCACAACCATTGGAAGAGGAGGTTCTGACTCTAGTGCAATTATGTTCGCAAAATTTTTTAAAGCTGTGAGATGCGTTATATATACAGATGTTGAAGGGGTATATACCACCGATCCTAATAAACTAAACTCTGCAAAAAAAATTAAAAATATATCTTATGAAGAAATGTTAGAAATGGCCTCTTTAGGATCAAAAGTAATGCAGCCGGACTCAATACAAGATGCAAGATTAAATAGGATTAATATTGAGGTAAAATCATCATTTGTAGATAGATCGGGTACATTGATAACAAAGCGAAAAAATATTATTAACAATAAAATTATCACAGGAATTTCTTCTACAGATAATGATGCTAAGGTCACATTATTAGGAGTTAAAGACAGACCAGGCATAGCAGCATCAATATTTAGACCACTTTCGCAAAATTCTATTAATGTAGATATGGTTGTTCAAAATATATCTTCAGATGGTCGAGAAACTGACCTTACTTTTACTATAAAGTCATATGACTTAGCTAAAACCAAAAAAATTATAAATAAAAATAAAAATATTATCTTTAAAAAAATGATTTTTGACAAAAATGTATCAAAAGTATCAATTATAGGTGTTGGTATGATTACTACCCCAGGTGTAACTTTTAGAATGTTCCAAGCTCTTGCAAGAAAAAATATAAATATTCAAGTTATTTCGACTTCAGAAATAAAAATTTCAGTTTTAATTAAAAGTACAAATGTTACTAAAGCAGTTAAATGTTTGCACAAAGAATTTGAGTTAGATAAATGATATCAGAAATTAGACCATTTAGGAATATTAATAGAAAAAAGACAAAAGTAATAAATGTTGGAAAAGTTAAAGTTGGAGGAGATAATCCAATTACAGTTCAGACCATGACTAATACATTGACTACTGATCATAAATCCACAATAGAACAGATTAATAAAGTTGCAGAAGCTGGCGCAGATATTGTAAGAGTTTCATGTCCAGATAGTAAATCTACAGAATCATTAAGAACTATAATAAAACATGTGGATATCCCAATAGTGGCGGATATTCATTTTCATTATAAAAGAGCAATTGAAGCTGCAGAAAATGGTGCAGATTGTCTTCGTATAAATCCAGGAAACATAGGAGAAAAAAAAAGAATTGCAGAAGTTATATCTGCTGCAAAAAATAATAATTGTTCAATTAGAATTGGTGTAAACGCGGGATCACTTGAAAAAGATATTCTTGAAAAATATAGAGAGCCTTGTCCAGAAGCTTTAGTGGAAAGTGCTTTAAGAAATATAAAAATAATTGAAGATATGGATTTCTCAAATTTTAAAATTAGTGTTAAATCCTCGGATGTTTTTCTGTCAATAGCAGCTTATAAATTACTATCAGACAAAACAAATTACCCACTCCACCTTGGTATCACAGAGGCCGGAAGTTATTTACCTGGAAGCATAAAAACTTCTATTGGTTTTGGAAGTTTATTAATAGATGGAATTGGAGATACTTTAAGAGTATCCCTTTCTGATGATCCAGTAGAGGAGATTAAAGTTGGAAATGAAATTTTAAAATCACTTAATTTAAGAAATAGAGGTGTGAAAATCATATCTTGTCCCTCATGCGCTAGACAGGCATTTCAAGTCATAGAGACTGTAAAACAATTAGAAAAAAGATTGTCACATATAAAAAAACCTATAACGCTTTCGATTATAGGTTGTGTTGTAAATGGACCTGGAGAAGCCAAACAAACAGAGATAGGAATTACTGGTGGTGGAAAAGATAATCATATGTTGTATCTAAATGGTATAGAATCAGAAAAAGTAATGACAAAAAATATGATAGATAAAATTGTTACTTTGGTAGAAGAAAAAGCCTCAAACTTATAACAAACAAATAAATGCTCCCACAAGACAAAGTCCAATACCTAATTGATAGACATGTTCAACTTGAAAATGAACTTTCTTCAGGTGAGATTGACAAAAAAAAATACGCAGAGGTTTCAAAAGAATACTCTGACTTAAACGATATCGTAAAATACGCAAAAGAATATTTAAATTATCAAAAAGATTTAGAAGATCTAAGTAATATTGTAAATGATAAAAACTCAGATTCTGAAATAAAAGAATTTGCAAGTAGCGAGCTTGAAAACTTAAAGAAAAATTATCAAATTAATGAAAAAAAAATAAAATTATTTTTACTTCCCAAAGACCTTGCAGATAGCAAGAATGCAATTATTGAAATTAGAGCTGGAACAGGAGGTCTTGAGGCTAGTCTATTTGCATCTGATCTTTACAAAATGTATGAAAAAATTAGTCAAAAAAAAAAATGGAATATTGAAATAATTTCAATATCTAAAAGCGATGCCGGTGGCCTAAAAGAGGTAATAGCTGAAATAAGAGGTAAAAATATTTATTCCTCCTTAAAATATGAGAGTGGTGTGCATAGAGTACAAAGAGTCCCCGATACGGAAACACAAGGAAGAGTTCATACCTCTGCAGCTACAGTAGCAGTTCTTCCTGAAGCAGAAGAGTTAGACATAAAAATAGATGATAAAGATTTAAGAATAGATGTTTTTAGGAGTAGCGGACCAGGTGGTCAGAGTGTAAATACCACAGATTCTGCAGTCAGAATTACTCATATTCCAACAGGCATAGTTGTAAGCCAGCAGGATGAAAAATCACAAATACGTAATAAAGAAAAAGGATTAAAAATTCTTAGATCTAGAATCTATGATTATGAAAGACAAAAAATCGAAAAAGAAAGATCAAAAGATAGAAAGAGTAAAATAGGGACAGGTGATAGATCAGAAAGAATTAGAACTTATAATTTTCCTCAGGGCAGGGTTACAGATCATAGAATTAATCTAACATTGCACAAACTAGAAGAGTTTATGGAAGGTGAGATATTTGATGAGATGATCGAAAGCCTAAGTTTACAAGCTCAAGAGGATCAATTAAATAAAATAAATTCATGAATTTATCAGAAACTTTAATTTATGGTAATAAGTTTCTTAAAATAAATAATATAAAAACTTTTAGTTTAGACAGTGAGCTTCTTTTATCCAAAGTGTTAGATATAAGAAGGGAGGACTTATTAATTAATTTACATAAAAGGATAGAAAAAAAAAAATTCAAAAAATATAAAAAATTATTGAATAAGAGAAAAAATAGAGAGCCAATTGCTTATATTTTAAAAAAAAAGGAGTTTTGGAAATTAGATTTTTATGTAGATCAAAGTGTATTAATCCCTAGGCCCGAAACTGAGATAATTGTAGAAGAAGTTTTAAAATTTTATAATTATAACTCCTCAAAAAATTTTCTTGATATTGGAACAGGCACAGGATGTATAACAATATCCATACTTAGGGAAAGACCAAAATGCAAAGCTACTGCCATAGATATTAGTAAAAATGCTATAAATGTTGCTAAATTTAATGCAAAAATGCATCACTTACAAAATAAAATCAAATTCGTAAACATCGATATTGACAAATTTAGCTTTAATAAATATGATTTTATAATATCTAATCCTCCTTACATTAATATTGTTGATTTAAAGAGATTAGATTTAGGTATTAAGTTATATGAACCTATTATAGCACTAAGAGCCGGAATTGATGGTTTAAGTGAAATAAGAAAAATTATACGTAAAAGTAAAACTTTGCTTAAAAACAACGGAAAACTGATTTTTGAAATAGGAAACAGGCATATCGATATTATTATGAAATTATTACTGGATAATGGTTTTTATATAAATAAAATATGTAAAGATATTCAATCTTATCCCAGAGTAGTTATATCAACAAAAATATTTTAATGAATAATTTTCGCAACAATAACAGAAAAAATAGATTTAAATCAAACGGTGATAGAAATTTTAGAAAAAGATCATTGAATGGACAAAAAAATCATAGCGATTTCAGCCCAAATCTTGAATTTAGATATAAAAATTCTAGTAGAAACAATCATAATGCTGCAAAGCTAATAGATAAATATAATAATTTAGCTAGAGAAGCATTGTCCTCAGGAGATAAAATATTGTCAGAAAATTACTTGCAGCATGCCGACCATTTCTCAAGAATTTTAAGTATGCAGGAGTTAAATAAATCTCAAAATAATGTAATTGAACAAACTTTTAAAAAAGAAATTGGAGAAGTTAAAAAAGACAATGAAGAGGAAAATAAATTACAATCTAATGTCAAATTGGATTAATTTAGTTTAGATAAAAGATCTGATTTTAATACATCAATTTTAATTTTAGAGACCTCAAATTTTTTTCTTTCGTCACCTTTTAGAATTTTACCAGATGGTAATTTAAGTTTTTGAGAATTAATTTTTTTTCCATTTTCTATAACTTCATAATGCAAATGAGGGCCAGTCGATAATCCTGTAGATCCAACATATCCAATTATTTGACCTTGTTTAACTCTTACACCCTTTTTGATTCCTTTACCAAACTTTGACATATGAGCATAAACAGTTTGATAAGTAGAATTATGTTTTATCTTTACACAGTTGCCACCTCCTCCACACCAACCAGCTTTTGTTACTTTACCATCTCCTGAAGCCATTATTGGTGTACCAGTAGGTGCAGCAAAATCAGTACCAGTATGCATTTTTGTATATCCTAAAATTGGATGCTTTCTCTTACCGTATGACGAGGATAACCTCGCACCATTTATCGGAGTTTTCATTAAAGTTTTTCTAATACTTTTTCCATTTTCATCGAAGTAATCAACTTTATTTTTTTTAAATTCGTATTTGTAAAGTCTTAAATCTGTATTTTGTAAGTTTAAACTTGCAAATATTATTTCGCCAGTATCTATTACTTTATCGTTTTCATTTACAAATTCTTCGTAAATAATTTGAAAACTATCGTCTTTCCATACGTCTCTTTGAAAATCAACTTGAAATCCATATAGTCTTGCGAATTCGATTATAATATTTGGTTTAATTCCAAGATTTATGGCGCTATTGTATAAACTATTCGTAATAACAGTTTCCTTGTAAACAACATTTTTTTTAAAATTTTTTTCTATTTTTTTTGATATAAACTTATCTTGATTACTGATTTTAGAGAATAAAATTTCGTTTTTTTTATCTGTTTCAATTTTAAATTCAATTATTTTTTTTTTAGATAGATTGTCAAATTTAAAAGTAAATTTTTGATTAATTTTCAGAATTTTTAATGATTTTTCTTTTAGTATATTTTCAAGTAAAATTTTTTTTTCTTTTTTATCGATATTTAATTTATTTATAATACTTTGGTATGTATCACCTGTTTTAGAAACATAACGAATAGTTAAGTATCTAGGTTTTAAATTATTTGTTATTTCTTTAATTGTTTTTCTTAAATAAATATTTTCTAAGCTATTATTAATTTGATTTATTTTTTCATTTTTGCTGATCGTATTTATTTTAGAGAGGGTTATTGCTAAAATTGTTACTATAAACAACCAAATGAAAACGGAGTGCTCTTTGAAGGTGTTTTTTCGCAAATACCTCATTTAGGTGCCAAAATTGTTGATTTTAAAGCTTTTTTTTATCATTTTTAATTTATCTAATATCTTGATTTATTAATATTATTATTTATAAGCGGTCCACTCAACATTTAAAAAATGTTATTTATTGGACCACAATCCAATTAGCTATTTAATTTGTTAATATTTTAAGAAGAGAAGTGTGGACGGTTAAGGTTACCAAAATTTGTCGTACACACTTCAACATTACATAGATATTATTCTTAGTATTTATGTAGAAGCTAGTGTGCGCCGTTTTTAAACTTGAGAGTTTGATCATGGCTCAGAACGTACGCTGGCGGCACGCCTTATACATGCAAGTCGAACGAAGTAGCAATACTTAGTGGCAGACGGGTGAGTAACATGTAGGTATCTTCCCTTTGGTGAGGAATAACACGAGGAAACTTGTGCTAATACCTCATAAGTCTTTACAGAGAAAGCTTTATGCGCCGAAGGATGAGCCTGCATTTGATTAGTTTGTTGGTGGGGTAATGGCCTACCAAGACTGTGATCAATAGCTGATCTGAGAGGATGATCAGCCACATTGGGACTGAGACACGGCCCAAACTCCTACGGGAGGCAGCAGTAGGGAATATTGCACAATGGAGGAAACTCTGATG
>FUFK010226482.1_pt1 | contig 11330 bp, 10 predicted proteins | sample 1021851 | NCBI WGS metagenome assembly FUFK01 (sample SAMEA51879418, study PRJEB19060) | metagenome
TCAATCAATAANNTTAAAAACAGGTCATTTGCCTCAAAACTATTTTTNAGCTCAGAGTCTACCAAATCTAAATTTTGTGAAACTAGTCGTAATGCCTGTGGATGAATAAGTATTTTAGAGTCGAGGGCACAAATGAATAACTTTAAAATATTTATGGGCTTTTCTGTTAAAAANTTTTTATCTCTGATATTGAGTCTNCCTTTTTCAATAATCAAGCCTGCTTGTAATGGCTTCAATGATCTTCCGGAAAGCCCTAGNAGTTCTGAGAGGTTTCTCTTAAACCCCTTTTTCTTTGCCAAATAATTCTCTTCTATTGCAGTTAAGAATATTCTCGTAAGATCTCCAACATTTTTTGCCTGTAAAAAATATTTTTGCATAAATATCTCTACGCCTCTTCTCGAGTTATCATCTTCAATATTTAAGCTTTTTGCTAAATCAGCTTGAATGTTAAAATATAATTTCTCATTAGCGTAACCTGATATTTGGTGAATTTTACACCTTATAAACCAAAGAAAATTTTCCGCTTCTGTAAATATTTCTAGCTCGCTCTTCTTAAAGATCTTTTTCTCTATAAGGGATTGGATGTTATCGGTTTTATAAATATACTTTGATATCCAGTATAAGGTATGGAGGTCTCGTAGTCCTCCCTTACCTTCTTTAATATTTGGCTCCAGCATATACCGCGCATTAGCATGCTTAAGGTGTCTTTCTGCTCTCTCCGAAAGCTTTCCTTCCACAAAATTCGATGCTTTTTTTGAAAAAACTTTTTTCTTTAGCGTAGTCTCTAATTCTTCAAATAAGTCTCTACTTCCACATAAGTATCTCTTCTCCAGCATTGAGGTTCGTATTGTTAAGTCATCCAAACCTAGTTGAACACAATCAGATATAGTTCTAGATGAGTGACCTACTTTAAATTTTAAATCCCAAAGTAGATACAATACAGACTCTACTACACTCTTAGCCCAACCTGTCTGACGTTTATTGGACAGGAATAATAAATCTATGTCGGAATAAGGAGCCATTTCACCCCTTCCGAAACCTCCTATAGCAACTAACGATAAGCTTTGACTTTCAGAAGGGTGAGTAAACGGATGGAATTTTTTATGAACTATATTAAAAACAGTAGTAACCAATATATCTGTTTTTTTACAAAAAAGGCTTTTCGCTTCGTTGCCTAAAAAAGGGCATTTGTTTAGAAAATCAAAAGCGACTTGGGTCATGAGCTCATTAGAAGCTCTAAGAATGGATGTTATCTTTGCNCTTGTCTTNACATCNGGATTATTGGGAATAGCTAAATCTAAAAGTTCCTTATTTAACTTTTCTCNGTAACTATCCAATTCGATTATGGTCTTCTTTGCTGTCTGCATAAACTAGAGTAATATTATATTTAGTTAGACTACACGAGAGAATTATTAAAAAATTTAAAAAGTCTGGAAAGCTTTAGGCTGAGAAGTTATATAAAATTACAATTTTTAATGAATAGTATGAACGAATTCGTATATCCAGAAATTAAGTCCGGCTTATATCTTGTTTCACTTCCAGTGGGCTGTCTAAGTGATATCAGTTTTAGAGCACTACATATGTTAAGTAATTCTGATTACGTAGCTGGCGAAGATACTCGAAGTGTAAGATCACTATTTAAATTATTGAAAATTAGCAAATCAATAAAGTCTATAATTTCATATCACGATCATAGCTCAGCTCATACAAGAGGGAAAATAATAGAATTAATTAAACAAGGCAAAAGTGTGGCTTTGGTCAGTGACGCGGGCACACCATTGATTTCAGATCCTGGCTATAAACTGGTAAAGACTACAATTGAAGAGGGTTTTGAGGTTTTTAGNGTTCCTGGACCCTCCTCTGTTATTGCGGCATTAACAGTATCAGGCTTGCCAACGGATACGTTTAGTTTTTTGGGGTTTTTACCGAATACCAAAAGCAAGAAGAAAAAACTATTAGAAACGTATTTAAATCTAGGCTCTTCTTTGATTATTTTTGAGAGTGGCAAGCGACTGCAAAAAACGTTGGAACTGTTAGCAGAAACTTGCAGACCATCCACTGAAATATGTATCTGTAGGGAGCTAACGAAATTAAATGAAGAGGTAACCAGGTTTAAAGCACAAGAAGGTATAAAGGTAACAAAAAAAATGAGATCCTTAAAAGGAGAGTTTGTAATTGTAGTAGGAAAAAATGAGGCTCGAGATTTTGACTTGAAAAACCTAGATGAACAGCTTAGAAAAATAAAAAAATCGATGAGCATGAAAGATTCAGTGGATTTTCTAGCTGAGAAGCTAAATATCCCAAAAAAAATTATATATAAAAAAGCCCTAACGATATTTAAAGATAACAATTAACCTAGATTGGTATGTATTTATGAAACTCAAGATAGCATTTCAGATGGATCCAATATCTGATGTCGACATTAACGGAGATACTTCATTTAGATTGGCAGAGGANGGCCAAAAAAGGGGTCATCAAATATACTATTTTAATCCTGAAAGCTTAGTCTATGAAAGCGGGAACATTATTGCGTATGGCCAGAAAGTAGATATAGACCGGGAAGGTAAACCAGTTATCTCTCTGCAAAAAGAGCAGAAAATAGATTTGTCGGAGGAAGTAGATATAGTCTTCTTAAGACAAGATCCTCCNTTCGATATGCTTTACATAACTACGACTTTCTTGTTAGAAAGGCTCAAAGGNAAAACTTTAGTTCTCAATGACCCATATTGGGTGAGAAACTCTCCAGAAAAACTTTTAGTTCTCGACTTCATAGACTTAATGCCACCAACCGTTATTACAAGAAGCCTAAGGTCAATTATTGATTTTCGAAATAGATACAAAGATGTAATTCTTAAGCCTCTATATGGAAATGGAGGGACAGGTGTATTTAGATTGGTNGAAGGCGACAAAAACTTNAATGTTTTCTTTGAAACATTNGTAAATAACTCAAGAGAGCCAATCATTGTTCAACAATTTTTGCCAGATGTGTCTAATGGAGATAAGAGAATTATTTTAGTTGATGGAGAGCCGATTGGTGCTATCAACCGTATTCCCCCTCAGGACGATATTCGATCAAATATGCATGTTGGTGGTACACCTGCAAAGTCAAACTTGACTGCAAGAGATACTGAAATATGTAAAAGGCTCTCACCGGTGTTGAAAAAGAAAAATTTATTTTTCGTGGGAATAGATGTAATTGGTCAGCATTTAACAGAAATAAATGTGACTTCGCCTACGGGCTTACAAGAACTAGAGCGCTTCGAAAACAAGAATTATGCGCAAACAATTTGGGAAGGTATTGAGAAAAAATGGAAGAGCGAGCAATAGATAATAAGACCACATTTATAGCAATTATTATGATGGCCTCAGTGGTTATTCTTTCCAATGTATTGGTCCAGTTTTATCTAGGTGCTTTTTTAACTTATGGAGCGTTTACCTATCCTATAGCTTTTCTGATTAATGACGTTGTGAATAAATTAGAGGGTCCCAGAAGAGCAAGGCAAGTAATTTTTTGGGGTTTTGTCGTCGGCGTTATATGTTCTTTAATTGGTAGTCAAATTGAAGGCGAGTTTGGTCCTTTGGTTACCTTAAGGATTGCTGTGGGCTCAGGTCTTGCATTCTTGATAGCACATTTTAGTGACACTTATATCTTTCATTTTTTTAGAAAATTAAGATGGTGGGTTCCCCCTTTGGTATCATCAACAATAGGCTCAGCTCTCGATACGTTGATATTCTTCTCTATAGCGTTTTCAGCAACATTCGTATTTATTGAACCACAAAATGATGTAGCGTGGGCGAACGAGGCATCAGCGCTGTTGAACTTTTTTCCCATAGACACACCTTTTTGGGTAAGTATGGCTGTAGCTGATTTCATGGTAAAATTAGTTCTGGCATCCTTATTCTTGATCCCATTTAGAAGGATAGTTTTATCAGCTCGCCAAATAAATGTATGATATTAGCTTTGCTTCAATAGTCTTGATTTTTCCCTTTGCCAATCTCTCTTTTTCTCGGTTTGTCTCTTATCGACGACCTTNTTTCCTTTGGCAATACCAATTAAAAGTTTAACTTTCCCTTTTTCGTTTAAGTAAAGTTTTAGAGGAATAAGAGTCATTCTTTCCCTAGTTAAATTTACCCACAGTTTCTTCAGTTGCTTTTTATTGATAAGTAGTTTGCGCCTTCTTCTTTCTTCATGACCAAATGTTTTTGAATTGCTGTGAAGAGGTATATAACAGTTAATCAGCCACAACTCTCCTTCCTCGATACTTGCATAACTTTCAGCAATAAGACCCCCGCTATCTCTCAGAGACTTCACTTCTGAACCCACCAAAACCAGACCACACTCAAGTGTCTCACCAATCTCATAGTTGTATCTAGCTTTACGATTTTCGGCGAGTGATTTGGATGATACTTTTTTTTTACTCATCGGAAGCGGAGATTAAACCTGCGGTATGCATAGCTGATTTTATCTGGCTCTCTGTCTCTGTAGATATTGTACAAAGAGGTGCTCTCACTTCATTTTCACATTTGCTAAGTAGGCTTAGAGCGTATTTAGTCGGCGCTGGGCTTGGCTCTGCGAAGGCGGCACGGTGAAGGGGTAGTAGTTTATCCTGATATTCAAGTGCGCTTTTATAATTACCAGCCAGCATCGCATCTTGAAAGAGTGCTGAAAGTTTTGGAGCAATATTTGCAATTACCGAAATGCAACCGACACCACCATGCGCATTAAACCCTAGCGCGGTGGCATCCTCGCCAGATAATTGGAGAAAATCCGTTCCACACGTTTCTCTGGTATCAGAAACCCTAGAGACATCACCAGTTGCATCTTTGACCCCAATAATTCGTGGTAATTTAGATAACTGACCCATAGTATCAGGGTTCATATCAATGATTGATCGACCTGGAATATTATAAATTATAATAGGCAAATTTGAGTTATCATGCAGTCTTGTGTAATGATTAAGAAGACCTTTTTGATTTGGTTTGTTGTAGTATGGAGTAACTACTAACGCAGCATCAGCTCCTACTTTTTCAGAAAATTCCATAAGTTCTATAGACTCGGCAGTACTATTGGAGCCTGCACCAGCTATTATTGGTATCCTCTTTCCTGAGAAGTTTATTATCGCTTCCACAACTTCCTTATGTTCTTGATGACTCAGTGTCGGAGATTCACCAGTTGTTCCAACGGCCACTATTGCAGAACTACCCTCGCTGATATGCCACTCAACTAAATTCTCAAGTGCAGAAAAGTCAACTTCTCCATTTTTAAACGGAGTAATCAGTGCAGGGATCGAACCTTTAAACATTATTTTTAACCTTTTCAATAATTACAATTGTAACATAATATATAGGAAACAAAAATTCGCAAGATTCATAATCTCGTCCCTAAAACACTGAGTTTACNATTCTGCATNTTTTTCAGATAACCAAATCAAGATAGGTAAAATCCTTATTATGAAAAAACTGTTTTTGCTAATTTTCACTTCAATTCTTGTTCTTTTTAAAGCAAGCATGGCTGAGGATTTGGAAGATTACATAAATAAAGGGCATGTAGAAGTTTTAGTAGAAGCACTTAAGTATTCTGATGCAAGTATGTTTGATGAGGCAAAAAATGAAATAAAAGACACCAATAATGAAAATTTGCTGTTGTTTATCAAATGGCTAAAATTACGGGAGGGTAAAGGCAGTTTTTCGGAATATTCCGAGTTTTTGAAATATCATGAACATTGGCCACAACAGCGTTTATTAAAAAAATTTGGAGAGCTCTCTATTGACGAAAGTGTTAAAAGAAGAGACATACAAACATTTTTCAAAGTTGGTGCAGATTGCAAAAAACTAAAAGAGGTTTCATCTCGTTTATATGAAGACGACTGCCTTCCTCAGACAGCCCAAGGCTCGATAGCTCTCTTGCAGACACTAAACGCAAATACTAATACTGAATTTTTTAATGAGGTTTTGGAAAAGCTAGTTGTAAGACAAATAGTGACAGATAAGCAATGGAACTATCTGAATACCTATCACAAAAGTAAATTAGCTGAGATGGCTACACAGCGATTTAAACACTTTAAGAAAAAATCTGACCTAAATGAGTTGGATAGAATTTCAATTTTTTTAGATGAAAAGGAATTGAAAATTTTAAAGAGTGTAAAAAAGTATAAAAAAATAAAGAAACTGTCTAAAAATTTCACGTATAAAGCCAAAGACTTCAATGATGTAGGGGTGGCATATGATTACATCTCTCTTTTGAGGAGATCTGGCCAATTTGATTTGGCTCAAAAGCTTATTAGGAAAAATTCATCAAGGCATTTTGATATTATTGAAGATGAAAGATGGCTTCAAATTAAGCAAATTTACTCTCTCAGAGCGCTGAGAGGAGGATACGCTAACAGAGCTTATGAAATAGCAAACACCAAATATAATTTTTCCGACAATCCAAACTCTCTTAGCGATTTTCTTTATCTTGAATGGTTGGCAGGTTTTATTGCTTTAGAATTCTTCAATGACCCTAAATTAGCGAAAAAACATTTCTTAAATTTCTTTACATTACTAAAAGAGTGGGAAGAAAAATCCAACTATCTAAATGAAATTGGTTATCATAAAGATATAATTTCACTTGATATCGCTAGCGCTAGAATTGGTTATTGGCTTGGAAAAACCTTTATACAATTGGGCGACAAAAAGAGTGCTCAGGAATTTTTTACCTTATCGGCGAACTATGATTACTCCTTTTATGGTCAGCTTTCTCTCGAGAGGTTGAAGATAAAGCCTAGCCCACGTTATGTGACAAGAAAAGATAGTAAAGGTTTTAAGATAAATAATCAAAAAGACCTAGTTGAGGTAGCCGCCAGTCTATATTTCGCGGAAAGGGGGGTTTTGTCTGATTATATATTTGGACATCTGGCTAAGGACCTATCAGAGNAAGAAAGATATAANCTTTGTCATATACTTCACGACGCTGGATTTATAAAGGGCTCGCTGACAGTAGCGAAAAAGTCAACAGAAAAAGGANCCCCCCTACATAGTGAATTGTTCCCAACCAATAAAGATTTTGCATTTGACCAGAATGTCGATAAGTCACTGGTTTTATCGGTTATAAGGCAAGAAAGCGAGTTTTTTAGAGCCGCAAAGTCTAGAACGGGAGCNCTTGGTTTAATGCAATTAATGCCTAACACGGCAAAAGAAGTGGCTAGAAAACTAAAAATTAAATATCAAAAGTCAAAGCTCATAACTGATGAGAATTATAATATTCGCTTGGGGTCATATTATTTGAAGTATTTATTAAAAAGATACGAAGGGAGTAAAGTTCTTACCTTAGCNGCCTATAATGCTGGTCCTGCAAATTTGAAAAAATGGTTATCTAATATGGGAGATCCAAGAAAAAAGGGTATTGACCCCCTAGTATGGATTGAATTGATACCATACCCAGAAACAAGAAACTATATAAAGCGTGTATTGGAGGCCGTTTGGATATACGATAGTAAGATCTCCGGATCAATTGAAAAGCCAAACTTGGCAAAAAAATATTTTGGNCNTCGTTTTTAAATTTGAATAAAAACCAAGTNGNCAAACGTTATTTTATANGAAAAATTTTCAGTTTTTTANATTTTTGGCAGTGTTGTCGAGTAAGTATGAGAAAATACCCGCAAATATAACTATCGAAGAGCCTAGTATGATAGGCCATGTTATACTCTCATTAAATATTAGAACTCCAATAATGCCAGCAAAAACCAAGTGGAAATAAGCAAATGGTTGAATAACGGCTGCTTCAGCGAACTCGAATGCTTTGATAAGTACGAAATGACCAACGATACCCAAAATACATAATATTAACATTAAGAGAATATCTGATTTTTCAATAGGNATAATATAAAATGGAGCTATAAGTGTTGAGAAGAAAGCTCCGATCAATCCNGTCCAAATTAANCTTGTATAACTACTGTCACTAAAACTTGCCATCCTTGTTAAAACTCCATAAAGGGCAAATAAGACCGCTCCAATGAATGGAATAATTGAGTGCATTTGAAATACATCACCACCGGGTTTGACAATTATCAATACCCCTAAGAATCCTACCAGTACTATCGCAAATTTCAGCTTTGTAAGATCTTCTTTTAATATAAAGTATGAGAAGATTACGACTAATAAAGGATAGCTTGAAAAAATTGCTGATGTAGCAACTAAGCCCACTATAGTGAAGGAGTAGACGGTGACAAATATTTCGGCTACTAAAATACTACTTCTTAAAATCTGCAAGAGTGGTCTTTTGCTAAATACAAGGGAGCGCGATTTCTTAAATAAAAAAAAGTATAAAGAAATTCCTGCAGCTAATGCCCAAAATCTTAGTATAATCGTCAACGTAACAGAGTATTTTTCAGCGAGATATCTTGAGAGGCCATCTTGTGTAGCAAAAACTAGAGTAGCAATAAGCATGAGAGCTATGCCTAATCTAACGCTCTGACCGGTCAATTATGATGCCACTGCAGACATGGACAAAACCCCAGACTTATCGGTAACCCAAAACTCTCCAGTATCTGAAGTGTTAATGGAAAATTCATCGGACACAAATATTGGGTTTAGTGCTCTATATTTAAAANACTGTAACCCACCCTCAAACCTCTGATCTGCAGCATCAATTAAATTTTGAGCTAGTAATGGGCCATGAACGACTAGTGAAGGGTAGTATTCAACAGTTTTGCAATAATCCACATCATAGTGAATTCTATGACTATTCATGGTTAATGCAGAATATTTAAAAAGTTGATTTTCTGTATACTTCCTATTCAAACAAGCTTCAGAGGGTTTGTTGTNTGGNTTGTGCACTCTCTGATCAAATCCTAAACGGACGGGAAGATATACAAGGCTTTGCCGTTCGATTAGAAGTGTCGTGTCGTTATTTTTCAATTCATTTTTTATTTCAATTACACAGAAGTCACCTGAATTACCTTTTTTGTAATTTATACTTTCAAGCGTAATAACCCTTGTTATTTCCATTCCAATCAAAAGTGGCTCAAAAAAGTTAATTTCACTTCCTCCCCACATTCTTCTAGGGAAGCCAGTATCTGGAATTATGTTGTTTCCTGGCTTAATGTGGCCATCCAACCCGAGAAGCTTATCTTCAGCAGTCTCCCAACAGAAAAACCAATGCCAGTACTTAGGGAGTGGTTCGCCTAACTTTAATTCAAGTTCATTTACTTGGAAAAAGTCCTTAGCAACGCGTGATCTCGCTATATCAACTTTATCTTTAATTACTTTTTGTTTCTCTAAATTTTTTCTAATATCTTCTTGTGTGAGCATTTTATTTGGCCAAAATGAGATTGCCTATCGGCATTCCAGAAGCATTATATTGAGNATTGTGCAAGAAATTTTTCTAACAATTTATCTAGCAACTCATTAGATTTTTCATCAGTAAGGTCTCCAGCCTCATTAAAGGCTCTGCTTGAATGACCAATTAAAACTTCAGGAGTCTGTATTATTTTGCAGTCAAAGGGAGTTAGGCACATTCTGAGCATGTATTGACTTCTTTCCCCACCAGACCGGCCATCGGTAGCAGAAACTATAGCTATGGTTTTTGACGTAAACGGATTAGGCTTTAATCTAGACATCCAATCAAACGAATTTTTTAACGCACCAGAAATACCTTTATTGTATTCTGGNGTTGATATGATTATTCCTGAGGCCCGGCTAAGAGTCTCTCCAAGTTTTATAACAGTCTCTGGAATACCGGCTTCCTTTTCCAAATCGTCGTTGTAAAGGGGAAGATTAATATTACCGAATGAAAAATGNATATCACCATCTTTCAATTTAATTTTTTTTTCTATATATTTTAGTAGTTTCGTGTTTGAGGACGCTTTTCTGAGTGAGCCAGAAAGTCCAACTATTGTCGTAGATTTTATCATGTTATTTTCCGGCTACTTTGNATATGAGTCTTGCTGTAGTNTCACAAGGATTGGGTTGTGTTTTTTATAGTGATTTATTTATAACTGAAGGTTATAAGGTTGATAATCAAATTTTTCAAATAAAAAGGAAGAGTTTTTTTGGATATTACAAAACTTCGACTTCTAGGCTTCAAAAGCTTTGTAGATTCCACTGAGGTGGAAATATTGCCAGGGCTCACTGGAATAGTAGGGCCTAACGGTTGTGGAAAATCGAATATTATAGATGCATTCCAATGGTTGATGGGTGAGAGTAGACCATCTTCAATGAGGGCATCTGGAATGGAAGACGTGATCTTTGCCGGCGTAGAAGGAAGAAGCCCAAGGAACTTCGCTGAAGTCACCTTAGAAATTGATAACTCTGAACAAAAAGCTGCTAGCGAATTCAACCGACACAAAGAAATTGAGATATCGAGAAAGATTACAAGAGAAATAGGTTCGTCCTACCGACTCAATGGGAAAGAAGTGAGAGCACGCGATGTACAGACCCTATTTGCNGATTTTTCATCAGGTTCTAATTCTTCTAGCCTCATTAAACAGGGGCAAATTGCAGAGCTTTTAAACATGAAGCCTAAAGACCGAAAAAAGATTTTAGAAGAGGCGGCTGGAATTTCAGGGCTTTACCATCGTCGTCATGAAGCCCAATTAAAACTTAATGGAGCGGAGAGAAATCTTGACAGACTTCAAGATTTAATTTCTCAACTTGAGGTGCAGTTAAAAACCATTGAAAAGCAGGCGCGAGAGGCTGAAAGGTATGCAAAGTTATCTAAAGAAATTAGAACACTAAAGGGCATATTGTTACTAAAACAGTATTTAAGTTTGAGATCCGATATTAGCTCCGTAGATACATCTTACACTGAAAATTTGAAAAGACTGTCCCGTCTAGAGACTGAAGACCGTGAACTTCAAAAAAAAATCGATATTGAAAATGAAAATATCTCAAAACAAAAATTAGATGTCGAGGAAAAATCAGAGGCCCACCAAAATACTCTATTAGAACGACAAGTTGTGTTGAATGAAATTAACTTANCAGAGAGAAAAGCTAACGAATTACAGAGTCAATTGACTCAAAGCGAAGCTGATTTGCAAAGAGAAGATCAGTTGATGGCAGATGCAGAGAGTAATATGGTAGATCAAAACAACCTATTACGGGAAGTAGACGAAAAACTGCATGACATTGATGAAAAAATTGAGAATGAAAAGGAAGCAATAGAACAAAACAACCAACGCATGCAAGCAGTAAACGAGAGCTATAATTCATTAAGAGATAAGTTGAATGAGTTGAGAGCTGAAAAAATTCTGAATGAAAAAAGAAAAGAAGAACGTTCATCTACTCTTTTAGACTTAAATAGAAATATCGAAAAGCTAAATGACGCTTTAGAAAAATTAAAGAGTGCTGAA
>FUFK010069569.1_pt1 | contig 11327 bp, 7 predicted proteins | sample 1021851 | NCBI WGS metagenome assembly FUFK01 (sample SAMEA51879418, study PRJEB19060) | metagenome
ATCATTGTTAGCTCATCATCCTGGAATTAAGGTAGTTGCTCCATCTAATCCATATGATGCAAAAGGACTTTTGGTAGCTGCTGTGAATGATCCAAACCCNGTTATGTATTTAGAGCATAAAAAACTATANAGAAAACCTGACATAAAAATGGATGTGCCNCTTGGACTATANGAAGTNGAAATTGGTAAGGGAAAAATAGTCAAAGAAGGNTCAGACATAACAATTGTTACATGGTCAGGAATGGTNTCAGTAGCAGAACAATCTGCTNNNGAATTAGAAAAGGAAGGCATTTCNGTTGAGATTGTTGACATTAGAACAATTGTTCCACTTGATGAAGAAATTATTCTTCAATCTGTTGAAAAAACATCAAATTTGTGCATTTTACAAGAGGATGTTCCTTTCTCATCAGTAGCATCTGAAATTTCATCTATGGTAGCTGAAAAAGGTTTTTGGAACTTAGACAATCCAATTGTTAAAGTTACACCTCCAAATACTCATATTCCTTTTGCTCCTGTGCTTGAGGATGCTTTTATACCGAGTGCTGAAAAAGTCATAAAAGCTATAAAAGAATTACAATAAAACTATGAGTCAAATTGTAACTATGCCCCAATTGGGAGAAACGGTAACTGAAGGAACAATACTTCGCTGGCTTGTTCAAGTTGGTGATGAAGTAAAAGAAGATGATCCTATTTTAGAAATATCAACCGATAAAGTTGATACTGAAGTTCCATCTCCATTTACTGGCCAGGTCACATCTCTTCTAGTTGAAGAAGGTGAGACAGTTGAAGTTGGTGCATCTCTTTTAGAGCTTGATGGAGACTCAAATAGTAGCTCTGTTAGCGAAGAAGCATCAAATGAAGCAGAGACTGTCAATGAGCCAGTTGAAGAAGTTGTAGAAGTTGAAGAAATTGTTGAAGTGGAATCTTCACCAGTCGCTAAAAGTACTAATTTAAAGCTATCACCTGTTGTTAGAAAATTGGCATCTGAAAACAATGTAGACCTTAAGCAAGTTACAGGTACTGGATCAGGTGGAAGGATTACAAGAAAAGATATTGAGAGTTTTATAACTTCTGGAAGTAAAACTGTTCAAAAACCAAAAGAAGTACCAAGCCAACAAAAAGAGAAGCAAGCACAACCTGCTAATACTTCAAGTGGTGAAATTTCTAGATTAAGAAGAAGAATTGCAGAGAATATGGTTATGTCAAAACAGACTTCTGCCCATGTAATGACTTCTGTCGAAGTTGATTATGAAAATGTTGAAATACTAAGAAGTAAACACAAAAAATCATTTAAAGAAGAGAATGGTTTTTCTTTAACTTATCTTCCTTTTATATCTCTAGCTACAATATATGCCTTAAGAGAGTATCCCGTAGTAAATAGTTCGTTCGATCTTGATAAAAATATCCACAGTTTTCACAGCAATATTAATTTAGGTATAGCTGTTGACCTTAATCAAGAGGGTTTATTAGTTGGAACTCTTCGAGAAGCAGATTCATTTAGCTTGAAAGGCTTAGCAAGAAAAATATCAGATACATCATCAAAGTTAAGAGAGGGATCTTATGATTTGGATGATGTTTCTGGAAGTACATTTACCATCTCTAACAATGGTTCATTCAATTCATTCTTAACTTCTCCAATAATTAATCAGCCAAACGTAGCAATATTGTCTACTGAGTCAGTTAAAAAAAGACCAGTAGTTATTGAAGCACAGGATGGCACTGATTCTATAGCTATTAGGCATACTGGAATGTTAAGTTTGACCTGGGATCACAGAGCTTTTGACGGATCAGTTGCATTATTGTTCTTAAATTCCATAAGAGAGAAATTAGAAAACTCTGACTGGTCACAGGAATTAAACTANTTTGAGAAAATTAAATANNAGGTGGCTTGGNAAACTTCCATATTCTGAAGCNTATGANNTACAACTAGGTTTACANAANTCTGTATCNNANAANTNAGANAATGANGACTACCTTTTANTNCTTGAACATGACAANGTNATNACATCNGGAAGAACATCAAAAGANGGNAATTTACTNGTTTCACTNGANCATTTANAAGAAATGAAAATAGATTATTTCGAGACNGACAGAGGTGGAGANATTACTTTTCACGGNGAAGGTCAATTNATTGGATATCCNATNATNAGNCTTGAAGATCCNAAAAAAGTTNTTCCATTTGTGAGNTTGATTGAGAANACTTTAATCGANTCTCTAAAAGANTTATCNNTNNANTCNTTNACNAAAGAAGATGANACNGGNGTTTGGACTGAAAAGGGNAAGATTGCTTCAATAGGNNTAAAAGTTAGTAAGTGGACNACNTATCATGGTTTTTCANTAAANATNTTTGATAANTTAGAAGGNTTNCAGCTNATAAANCCNTGTGGNAATGANNTGGAAAATATTACCTCNATTCAAAACTTTAATAATGAAGTNTCNTTNGANGAAGTTTCANANATNGTNTCTAAAAATTTCTCNANGNTNTTTCAATATAAAGATNTTGATGAGCAATTTTCACAATTTACACCNAAACAACTTAAGTCAAAAAAAGANTTCAANATNGACAAAATGGTAGCGGANGGAGTTTTNAAACCNNCNAGTAAAGGAATTCCAATNACTATNAAAGGAGTTNTACCAAATGAGCCAAAAAGACCTGAATGGATGAAGGTTAAAGCTAATTTNGGNANNGATTACAGNTCTTTAAAAAATCTATTAAANGAACAAAAGCTAAANACAGTTTGTGAAGAGGCATCATGTCCNAATATATATGAATGNTGGTCTATGGGAACNGCAACATTTATGATTATGGGTGATGTTTGNACNAGGGCTTGTGGNTTTTGTGATGTAAAAACTGGAAANCCTGGAAGTTTAGATTGGGAAGAACCAAAAAGAGTAGCTGAAAGTGTCAAGAGCATGGGACTTTCACATGCAGTAATTACATCAGTAAATAGAGATGATTTAAATGATGGTGGCTCTTTATTTTTTGCAGAAACGATACGAGAAGTCAATAAACTAAACAATGGTTGTGATGTTGAAGTTTTGATACCTGATTTTAAAGGTGATAGAGCAGCAATNAANAATATAATTGAAGCCTCACCAGAAGTAATCAATCATAATCTTGAAACNGTACCNAGGCTNCAAAGAGANATACGAACATCTGCATCNTANGGAAGATCCTTNTCTTTATTNCATTATGTAAAATCTCANGGGTTTGAAGGAAAAACAAAAACAGGTTTAATTGTTGGTATGGGNGANAGNAAGGAAGAAGTANTAGCTGTNTTAAAAGATATTTCAAANNTANATGTTGATATTGTNACTATNGGGCAGTANTTGCGTCCTACTGCAAAACATCGNCCAATAGATAGATANGCACCTGAAGANGAATTTGAANNNTATAAANTTATNGGNGAGTCTTTNGGAATACCNCATGTNGAGTCTGGTCCTTTAGTNAGATCTTCNTACCACGCAAAAGATTCCTTTGCGTCTGTATAGATTCTTATATACTTAAAGCAATGTTTGATAAAGTAACAAAATCTATTCGAGTCATATCTGCAGCTGCTGTTGAAAAAGCAAATTCTGGACATCCAGGAATGCCTATGGGTATGGCAGAAGTAGGTACAGTTTTATTTAAAAATGTTTTAAAAGTTTCAAATAAACANCCTGATTGGATCAATAGGGATAGATTTGTTTTAAGTGCTGGCCATGGTTCGATGTTGCTTTATAGCTTGCTTCATTTCAATAATTTTGATATTTCTATAGATGACATTAAGCAATTTAGACAACTTGATTCAAAAACTGCTGGACATCCGGAGGTTGACACCTCATTAGGTATTGATATAACTACAGGACCTCTTGGACAAGGATTTGCTACAGGAGTTGGACTTGCTTTGGCTGAGTCCTATTTATCGGAAGTTTTAGGTAAAGACATAATTGATCATTATGTATACGGAATAGTCTCAGACGGAGATTTGATGGAAGGAATTTCATTTGAAGCTGCAGAATTGGCAGGTGTATGGAAATTAGGAAAACTGATTTATATATTTGATGACAACAATATTTCTATAGATGGCAATGTTGATAAAGTATCCATTACGGATCAAAAGAAGAAATTTGAATCTTTTGGATGGCAGGTTTTAGAAGTTGATGGGCACAATGAAGTTGAAATTAAAAATGCGATAGATTTATCAAAAGAAGAATTAAACAAGCCTTCCTTAATTATTGCAAAAAGCACAATCGGAAAATTCGCACCAAATAAACAAAATACCAGTTCTATACACGGAGCTCCTCTAGGAAATGAAGAAATGAAATTATTTTTTGACGAAATTGGCTGGGAANGCGACCCTTTCGATCACAGTGATGATGTTTATGATTATTTTGCAGAAAAGAGACTAGAGGATAATAAATCTTTTGAAAAATGGAAATCAAACTTAGATAATAAATTAAACAATGATGGTTCATTTAAAAAATTATGGGAACAATTTGNAAAAAATGAGTTAAGTTTTCCAGAAAGTTTTGAAATTCAAGAAGCAGCCACACGTGTTACTGGTGGTAATTATTTGAAGTTAATTGGCTTAGAAAATAAATTTGTTTTAGGAGGGTCAGCTGATCTCGCAGCATCGACTAAACAAATAATTAGTGAAGAATCATATACAAGTGAAAATAGACATGGACAAAATATAGAGTTTGGAATTAGAGAACACAGTATGGCGGCAGTAGTTAATGGAATAAGTCTTCACAGTAATTTATTTTCTTTCGGTTCCACTTTTTTAGTTTTTTCAGACTACATGCGTCCAAGCATCAGGCTAGCTTCATTGATGAATTTAAATTCTGCATATATATTTACTCATGATTCAATATATCTTGGAGAAGATGGCCCAACACATCAGCCAGTAGAACACCTTATGTCNTTNAGGCTAATTCCCGGACTAGANGTTATTAGACCTTCTAATAGTNTTGAAACAATTTATGCATATAAATATTTATTTTCCAATACAAAAAATCCTAAAGTCCTATCGCTGACAAGACAAAATTTAAAATTTTTAGATTACGATGTCGATTATTCAGATTTTCTAAATGGTGGTTTTATAATTTCCAAAGGTGAAGATTTAACTATTTTTGCATCTGGCTCTGAAGTTAATTTAGCATTAGAAATAAAAGAAACACTTAAAGAATATTCAGTTCAAGTTGTAAGCGTACCAATACTAAATAAACTGACTCCTAAAATATCTGAGTCATTAAATAACAATAAATTGACCTTTACTATTGAGTTAGGTAAAGCTGCTGGATGGTCAGATTATATTGGTAATATAACAGAATCTTTTAGCGTTCAGACATTCGGCAAATCTGCACCAGAAAATGATTTAGCAGAGTTTTTCAAGGTTAATGCTGATTCTATTGGAAAAAAAATCAGAAACTATCTTGGCTAACAGCCCGTATAAGATTTCATTTCTGATTTAGTTCTTGCCCCAGCAACTCCATCTGGAATTAATCCAACTTTTCTTTGGAAGGCCTTAATTGCTTCTCTAGTGTACGATCCCATTTTTCCATCTATAATTCCTGGATTAAAGCCGTTGTTTGCTAAATAAGTTTGAACATCTGCAATAGAGTCAAGTTTTGCTGAACTATTATCTCTTGCAACGCAAAAATTTTCACTTTTACAACCTGTGTATGCTCTCATTGCAGCTTTAGTTTTATTTCCAGCAATTCCATCTGCTAAAAGTCCATTTTCTTTTTGGAAGGAAATAATTGCATTTTTAGTTTTTGGACCAGATTGACCATCAATTGGTCCAGGATTAAACCCATTGTTGGAAAGAAATTGTTGAATATCTAAAGTTGAATTGATAACTAGAGAGCTGTTGTCCTGAGGTACGCATGCATCATTCCCTGCATTAGGATTGGAAACAGCTGTTGATGATGCTTCTGCGACTTCACCACCATTTGCTATCCAGCCTGCTTGGAATGGATTAACATCAAAAACCGATGTTGGAATTAGGGACTTCTCAACTAGTCTATTTACAATATATGAAACTTCTCCGATTGTTATTTTTCGACTTGGACAAAATTTATCACTTAAGTCACTACATGCTGGTATTACATCATTTGCTGCAAGTACATTTATTTCATTCGTCCATTTACTTGCACCCTCATCAGAAAACTTATCAATTGAACCACTAAGATTTTCTGTTGCTCCAGCTCTAATAGACTTTACAAGTAAACAAGCTAGTTCATCTCTGGAAACAGTTTCAGATGGTTGAATTTGAAATGGGCTACCAAAACAAACCTGCATTCCATAATAAGGCAGAGCATTTGTTGCTTGTTGGTACAAACTTTGATCATCGTCACTATATGCATTTGGTGCATCGAGAGAGACACCACCAACAACAGTTACAACTGCTGCAGCTTCTTCTCTTGAAATTGTTTTTGCTTGGCATGCACTTGATGTTTCATTACAAACATTCAAAAGTCCTGCTTTTGATAAGTAGTTTAGACCACTAGANGAAGTTGCATATTGTGGAGTGTCACCTGTTGAGCTTGATGAATTTTCAACAGCAGTTGTTGTGCTGCTATTTGCAGTAATTGGTCCAATGCTTAAATTCGAAATATCTGACTGACTTGAAGTTTTGAAATAATGAGAAGTGAACCCTAATTGTGATTTAATATTTCTACCGGATTTAGTTACAGTTTTAGCTGATCCATTTTTAAAACCTTTCATTGTGACATTTAAAGCAGCCCCAGATTCAGAAACAGAAGAGACATAAATATCTGTAACTGCATCAAAGCATGGAGTGTCACCACAAAGAATATTTTTGGATAGCTGATAAGAGCTGAAGTCGTATGACCATGCAGCTTTGGGGTTTCCAACTCTGTTGTCTACTGACCATGGGTCGTCAACTGTTTTTAAATATGGCCATGGTGTAGCTGAGCCAAATCCAACTACATTATCATTAGTTTTTCCACCAGTTGATGATGAATAAAATGCTTGAACAACAGTGCTTTGAGTATATCCTCCGTCATATGTAATAACTTTTCCTGATGTATTGTTAACTGCTTGCACCCAGTTTGGTCCAGCAATTTCCTTCAGATACCCATAGTAATATTGACTAGACGCTGTTGAGCCTATGTGGCACCAACAATAACCTTTTCTTGAGTTTGATAATCCAGCATCAGTATCAGTTTTTTCTGAGGGAATGTTNNGCTTTAAATACTGGAAGACAGCATAACTTCTACCAACTAAAGCTTGAGCTTCAAGCGCTTTCACATTCCAATGAGATGGCATTTCAGCTAGGCCATATAAATACTTTTCAATATTTACAGCTAGCGATACATGAAAACCACTTGACACATTTTTGTTTCTTAACTTAAGAGTTCCGTGTTTATGTTCCCTCGGACCAACTCTAATTCGTCCTCCGTCAGACCAGCTAATTCCAATATTGCATGATGCAGGAACTTTTGATAGTAAGGGGTGTCCGGTAAAGTAGCAATTTCCATTCGAATAAATTATATTTATGGTTGCACCACCTGCTATTTTCAATGGACCAAAATCTGATTCACACGGCCCATCGGAAGTTGCATCGGATTTAATCTTATTTAAAGTTTCATCATTTATAGTTCCAGATTGTCCTATACCTACAGAAGCTTGGTAATTTTTAAGAGCATTTGCAGTCCTTTCACCAAATGCACCATCTACAGTACCTGGGTCAAAGCCTCTTGATGAAAGAAATGCTTGGACTCCTGCTACTTGCGGTAGATTTTCTTGACATATAAACAAGGTTGGGGGACTTGAAGAAGGAAGAGTAGTTAAGTTTATAGACCTTGCATTTCGAGCTAGTCCAACCCATAATGCATTATTGTTTGTTGCTATATCTGGTGATGATAAGCTAATTTCTGATAACTGTTTTACAGAAGTACCTTGAAAATAATAACTCACAACTTCATTAGAGCTACACGAACTTGTGTTGGAACAAAAACTAGCTCCCAACTCAGTCAATCCTTTTGTTCCATACTGACTAAGCCCAACTCCGTGACCCCAGCCACTTCCTTGGAACGTAAATGAGACAGAACTGTAACTTCTCATAGCTTGCTTTGTTGCAGGCCCAACTACACCATCTGCTGAAAGGCCAACAGTTTTTTGAAAGCTTTTGATTGCTCCGTCAGTTCTTGAACCTGTAAGTCCATCAATTGGACCAGGATTAAAACCGTTACAACTAAGAAATGTTTGAATGTCTTTTAAATTATTTAGAGGAGCTACTGCATTATCTGCACAATTTAAAGTAATACTTGTTGGAACTTTATNTGCAAATGCAGGNTCTTTTTGTAAATTAATAAGAAAAGTAGTTGCAAAAAATGCAATAAGAAAGAATGTAGTTTTTTTAAGACCCTGTTTCATTATTTCATTTTAGGGTACATAGAGTATTTTTCATAGTTCATGACTTTTTTTCCACTTATTAAATAATTCTAATGAAATTAAATAACCTAGATACGTGAAATGAGAAAGATATGTAATAGGAAACAATAGACCTTTGTATTCTGGGAGTATATTAGGAGGAATAAAAAAAATCGTTATAAAAAGGTAAATACCTATTATTTTATTTTTTTTGAGTGCCTCTAATGCAATGGTAAACATTAGAAAATATGAAATAAATGAAAAAACTAATACTGGGGAAAATAATTGCGATGATTCTTTAGAAACAATTCTTATTGAAAACATGAGTAGAATTGAAATCGTTAAAGCTTGACTGCTATTATTTTTTATTATATTTCTAAACACTTCTATTATTGTAAATAACATATGCAATTGAGTGAATTCACCTACATTTTTTTAACACTTTGTATACCTTTTTTGATATATATAGTTAGATCTACTAATCCCAAGAAAGGATTTAGTATATTATTTGTTGCAATTATTTCAACAAACATTTTTTTGATTTTTAATAATATTTCCCAAATAGGGTTATTTTTTTTGGTATTTTATTTGATTGCATATAGTAGGAATGAAAAATTTTATTATTTAGCGCTTGCTTTTATATCTTTCACGGTTTCATCATTAAATGTCATCGGTATCAACAATGTTAAAAATCTCATTCCTATTTTGTTAATATCTGCTGTATTTTCCTCCATGATGATTGGTCATTGGTTCCTTGTTGATCCTACAATTAATCGAGAAGGCATGAAAAACATCGCAAAGTTTTCTATGTATCTTTCTTTTATTCTCTCATTGTCTGTCTTTGCAAATATATATGAAAGTTCGACAGTATTTTTTAATATAGTGGGTAATGAACTATTAAATAATGTAATTGTATTTTTATTTATTTCAGCAGGGATACTTTCATATGCATCGTTTAAATCTTTACAAGAAAAATCATATACAGGAGTTATGGCNAGTACAGGATTAAGTTATTTGTCGCTCATCGTTTCATTAGGAGCTTCTGGAACACTAATACTTTCTTCATAACACTATTCTTAAGTTATGAAGATTTATACCAAAAAAGGCGATAAAGGTGAAACCAGGCTTTTATATGGAGATGCTGTATCCAAAGACAGTATCGCACCTGAAGCTTATGGATCTGTAGATGAACTAGTTGCTGCTTTGGGATTAATCAGATATGAAAAAGAATTACCTCTTGAGACTAAGGAAGTCGTTTTAAGGATTCAAAGAGAACTGTTTGTTGTTGGAGCAGAGCTCGCAACTTCGAAAAAGAGCAGATCAAAATTAAAACCAGCTGAGACACTTGTTACAAGCAGTATGGTAGAAAGCCTTGAAAAAGATATAGACTATTTAACTGATAAGAATGGAATTCCAGATTTTTTTGTAGTTCCTGGTGAAAATAGTATTTCTTCAAAATTTGATTGGTGTAGAGTCGTATCACGAAGAGCTGAAAGAAAATGTGTTGCATGGAAAAAAATAAATGAAATCGAAGACACTTTTGTTTTAGTATATCTAAATAGACTATCTGACTTATTATGGATGATGGCGAGAGATTTTGAAAAAGAATGGACATCAAGTAAATGAAAATTGAAGTTTTACTTACAGATGAAGTCAATGAAAGCATTGACAATTATGATGAAAATCGTATTTTGTTTGAAGCCCATAAATTTGAAGCTAAAAAAAATCAAATGTTTTATATGTCAAACTACAACTCAACAGATGAGACAGCACTTCTCATAGTTGGTACCGATGGTTGTAAATCAGAATATGATTTTGTAGATCTTGGAGCATCAATTGGTAAAAAAATCAATAATGATTGTGATTTGAAATTAACCGCTATTGCTGAAAATTTAAATATGTATTTAATTGAATTAGGAATAATGTTGTCTACTTACCAATTTGAGAATTTCAAATCAACTAAGTCACCAGAAATAAATATAAATATTGTAAATAGTGAATTCTCAACAGAAATTGAAAATAAAGTCAATTCAATATTTTGGGTTCGAGATATGGTTAATGTTCCTGCATTAACTAAATCTCCAGAATTTTTTCAAGCTAAGGTTGAAGAATTAATTGATGGATTAAATATTAGTTTTAAGTCATATGATGAAAAATGGATTAAAGATAATAAAATGGGTGGAGTTATTGGAGTATCTCAAGGCTCCGAAAGGTCTCCAAAATTTTTAATTGGAGAATACAACACAAAAGCCAAAAAGCAGATTTCATTAATAGGTAAGGGTGTGTTGTTTGACTCTGGCGGGCTCTCTTTGAAATCTCCTTCTGGTATGGAAACAATGAAAACAGATATGGCTGGTGCTGCAACTGCTTGGGGAATAATCGCACTAGTAGCAAAACAAGGCTTAGACATAGGTTTGAAAGTTTATACTCCCATAGTTGAAAATATGCCTAGTGGNACTGCAATTAGACCTGGTGATATTTTAAGTATGAGAAATGGTAAAACCATTGAAGTTATGAACACCGATGCTGAAGGTAGGTTGATTATGGCAGATGCATTAGCTTATGCTAGTGAGAGCAAGCCAGACATAATTTGCGATGTTGCAACGCTTACTGGTGCAGCGTATGTTGCACTAGGTGTTGAGATTGGAGCGGTTTTCTCAAATAACAAAAAAACCCTTGAAAGTTTTCTAGATTCTAACAATGATGCATTTGAAAATTACCATGCACTCCCACTAGAACAAAGTTATAAATCGCTTATTAAATCTAAAATTGCTGATATGAAGAACTCTGGGGGAAGGTTTGGGGGAGCAATAACAGCTGCTTTACTTCTTGAAGAGTTTGTTGATGATCTAAACTGGATTCACTTAGATATTGCTGGACCTGCAAGGTCAAGGTCTAGTAGTTCTATATATCCAGAGGGCGGTACAGGATTTGGAGTTCTTGG
>FUFK010057021.1_pt1 | contig 11326 bp, 10 predicted proteins | sample 1021851 | NCBI WGS metagenome assembly FUFK01 (sample SAMEA51879418, study PRJEB19060) | metagenome
TTTTATTCAGTAATTTGAACCAGTGAAATGAAAGGCGCGTCAAGTTTGTCTTTTCCNTTCAGNAAAGCTAGTTCCAGAATACATGCNGAGCAAACAACAATAGAGCCCTGCTTCCGAANCAGAGNTGTTGCAGCGCTCAGTGTGCCTCCTGTTGCAAAAATATCATCAACAATTGCAACGCGTTTGCCACTTAAAGCNGAACTTTTCTGAATTTCTAGCGTNTCATGGCCGTATTCTAGGTCGTANGTNTGAGAGAGAGTTTCTCCAGGTAGNTTACCTTNTTTCCTTATCATNTGAACNCCAGCCGTTAATTCGATTGCCACGGGACNTGCCANTAAAAANCCTCTNGANTCTATNCCTGCTATAATATCAGGCTNATANTGACTNATTTNATCTGCNAGNCTNNTNACGGTNGCTGNCNANGCTTNNGTATTCANNAGNAGTGTNGAAATATCATAGAANAGGATNCCNGGTTTNGGGTAATCGGGAACTTTAGCAATTGTTCGGTAGAGATCTATACTTTCCAGCATTTTTTCACTCCAAGTTTTCTATAAGTTCTTTTACGGCTATCAAATTAATTTGCTTTATTTTGTGAGCAAAATTTCTTGTGCCAAAACTCAACAACGGTGGCNTTAAAAGCGCCTGTTGGGCTGTCGCTGTACAAATTATTAGTGTTTTTTTCATTGTTTATTTAGAGAAAATTTTTACATCAAATGGAGCTAAAAAAGTCGTTTCCCTTGTCATCAACTACAATAAATGCTGGAAAGTTTTCTACTTCAATACGCCATACAGCTTCCATGCCAAGTTCGGGATATTCTTCAACCTCAACTTTTTTGATACTATTCAAGGCTAGGATAGCCGCAGCGCCCCCTATTGAACCTAAATAAAACCCGCCGTGTTTTTTACAGGCTGCTCGCACCATCGGTGATCTATTACCTTTAGCTAAGGTGACGAAGCTAGCTCCAGCTGCCATGAAAGGATCAACGTATGAGTCCATTCTGCCAGCTGTTGTAGGACCAAACGAGCCTGAGGCCAAACCTTCCGGCGTCTTTGCAGGTCCAGCGTAGTAAATTGGATGATTTTTCAAATAATCAGGTAGGCTNTGCCCTGAATCTAAACGTTCTTTCAATTTNGCGTGAGCNATATCTCGAGCAACAATCATAGGACCGCTTAATGCTACCCTCGTCTTTATCGGATACTGGCTTAACTGTTTTCGTATTTGATCCATAGGTTGATTTAGATCCACGTTCACAACTTCGTCTGAAANATCAGTTTCTAAAGTATCAGGGATATACTTTCCGGGATCGGTCTCTAGCCGCTCCAAAAACACCCCGTCCTTATTGATCTTTGCAAAAGCTTGACGGTCNGCCGAACAAGAAACGCCNAGCCCAATAGGGCAAGAGGCGCCATGCCGAGGTAAGCGGATAACGCGAACGTCATGACAGTAATATTTGCCGCCAAACTGAGCACCTATCCCCATTTTCTGGGTCATCTCAAGTATTTTTGCTTCCCATTCTAAATCCCGAAACGCGTGACCGCTTTCGCTACCNGTTGTAGGTAAACCATCTAAATACTTAGTCGATGCTAATTTTACAGTTTTGAGATTAAACTCTGCGGACGTACCACCGATAACAATTGCTAAATGATAGGGTGGGCATGCTGCGGTGCCTAAAGTTCGTATTTTTTCATCCAAAAACCTCTCAAGTGTATTGGGATTTAATACGGCTTTTGTCTCCTGATAAAGGAAAGTTTTGTTTGCCGACCCTCCACCTTTCTGAATGAATGCAAACTTATATTCATCTCCAGGAGTTGCATAAATCTCTATCTGAGCAGGTAAATTACTGCCAGTATTTTTCTCAGCGAACATGTCTAATGGAGCTAATTGGCTATAGCGTAGATTATGATTTATGTAAGTATTATAGACGCCTTGAGACAATGCTTCTTCATCATTAATGCCTGTAAATATATTTTGCCCTTTCTTACCCATGATAATTGCGGTTCCGGTATCTTGACACATAGGAAGAACGCCTGCAGCGGCTATATTGGCATTTTTCAACAATTCCATTGCCACGAAGTGATCATTTTTTGAAGCGCTTTTGTCATCAAGAATTGCTCTTAATTGTGCTAAATGGCTGGGCCGCAATAGGTGCGANATATCTCTGAAGGCGTGTTCTGCAAGAACTGTTAGCGCATCNGAAGAAACAATCAGGGTGTCTTGCCCATTAATCGAGCTAGAACTAACAAAGTTCCCACTTATTTTTTTATAATCAGTGTTGTCTTTCCCAAGAGGGAACATTTCTGAATAAAGCATTTTTTCCAGCAATCNTGTNGTTAATTGTTACGGTCAGACTTGTTTCTAAATTGATCGAGTGAGACCACTTCTCCAGACTTTTCACTTTTTTTGACGAGTTTGTTAGTCTGCGTTGCCGTTTTTTTTACGCTGATTTCCTCACCAAGTATTGATTCGCTGCTTGTGTTTTCGTCNAATTGGAGGCCNAATTTGACTGAGGGGTCAGCAAACCCTGTTATTGCTCCAAAGGGAATTACAAGGTTTTCNCGTTTNTCATTGAAGCTCAACTCAACTTCAAAATATTTTTCATTNACCTGTAAATTCCAGAATTGATGNTGCAGAACAATAGTCATTTCTTCGGGATATTGCTGGTGCAANAAATCTGGCAGTGTCACATGTGGTGCCTTAGTTTTGAATGTAATGTAAAAGTGGTGCTCGCCACGAAAACCATCTTTGCATACCTGCGTAAGTGATTGTCNAACAACGCTCCGCAGTGCTTCTTGTACCATCATGTCATATAGAAACTGTTGTTCTGCCATTCTAATCCTTTTACCTTCTCAAGCCTTTAAAAGTGAGGCGCTTCTGTTGCCAGGTGCACCCCGAACCCCGCCATGCGGTGCGAACCACATGGAGTTTAGTTGGGCTTGCCCGACTGCTTAAGCAGCGAGGCGTGCCTCCGCATAGTTGTCATTTGCAACTATTATAAAAGCCCGATAACGGCGGTACCATACCGAGCAAAAAAAACGTCTTTATTACGCGCGTCGATCCTGGTTCGCCCCCTAAAACAGACNGATCCAAGTGGTGGAGGCGCCGGGTACTGCCCCCGGGTCCGCTACGCTTATTCCACGCTTCGTTTATTGCTATAGTTGGCAAAAAACCAACATAAGGATTATACGCTATTAAAATTTATTTGGAAGTATGGATGCCCTGCTTAGTTTTAAAAATTATTTAGTTGAGAGCCAATTATTCAATTCCTTTCGTGCACAATTGAAAACCCATTCCCAGTCGCCGGCATTTGGGGGGAATATTCGTCTAATGCATGGAAGAAATGCATCGAAACCATTCACTATTGGAGACCAGGTCCTTGTTTTTTCGATAATGATAGTTCTTTTTCCAACTGCCGCAGCCAGGTGTGCCACGGCGGTCGATGGTGCTATCACGCCTGTTAATGCCGTACATATTGCCCCGAGCTTTTCAAAATCATTTTTCAGGTCAATGTCAGAAAGTTTAATCAAAGAGACATTAAATTGTTCTTTAAAAAATCTAATGTCTTCAATGTCGTCATCGTACTGTAAACTTAGAAAACAAATATCGGGTGTGGTTAAAATTCGCTCCCACAGGTGTAGGGGAGGATAAAAGTGTTGACGGTCTATAGTGTTTAAACCACTCCTCCAACATAGTCCAACAATTGGTCTGCCACTTGAGATTTCGAAAAGATATTTTGACCAGTAATCATGTGCTTCTTTTGAAATTTTTAAATAGCCAAATTTATTCAGAGGTTTCATCCCCTCTTCTAAGAGGAAATGTGGTAAACTTGCTAAGTCGATATAAAAGTCAGGGTAAATNNANTTTGGNAGCCAGCCGTAATTAAAAANNGGNTGNTCATATTNTANTCTTCTNGAGTATGGGAAAACAGCNNATCTCTNNAAGNGANTCTNTNAAAAGNTGTGTTAAACGNGGATCTGTNTCNAGAATGANTNTNCCNGATATTTCAATNAGCNTCGGTAGATAGGNAGANAAATATAGTTCNTCACCAACGCCTTGCTCNCTGCAGACTAGAATNGTCTTNTTTTGNAGAGGTTGCCGGTTCCATCTAGGAACACTTAGGCGGCGTCGAGGTGATGAAATGATATCATCACCAAGGCGGTTTTCGTATTCTGCCCAACCTTCTTGATATTGNTTGAGGGTCAAAAGCGTTATTGCTCGATTTAGTTTTATTTGGCTTCTAGTATCGTATTTTATAGCAATATTTTGGTGCTCCAAGGATTTCTCATAATTATCCAACGCAGCGTATGCTTCTGCTATATTTGTATGACCCGTTGAATCATTGGGAAAAAGTAAGAGAATCCTAAGATTAAACTTTAGACTTTCTAGAGGGTTTTGATCGGTTAGGCAAAAATTTGCATAGCTCTCTAATAACCCTCTGTCACAAGGGGAGTTTAATATAGTTATTTGCAGCACTTCCTTAGCCCGCTTGGTCTCACCATTTAAACGGAGTTTTTCCGCGTAAGAAACAACAACGCTTGGTATGTTTTCACCATTTTCGTAGGCAATTTTGAGATATTNCAAAGACGCAGCAATATTATCTTTAAGAAAAAAAATCTCCCCAAGCGCCAAATTAATTAAGGGATAATTAGCCCATTTCTTATATTCATCTAATAACAGGGTCTCAGCGGNGGCTAATTTTCTCTGCNGAATAAGGCTTTGAGCNGTTTTAAGGANAAATTCTAATTCGCCTGTCATTAGAGAGCTTTCAGCATGAATTTACNAGAGAGTTAATCGTTTACTAGGTGGATTTTAAATTTTTGATACTGTACTTTCTTCGTGAGGGAAGTCGAGGAATAACTCTTACAATTTTTGCATGATAAAAAAAGTGGCGTTTCTATGAAACAATATCTCGATCTAATGCGTCTAGTGTTGAACACAGGCTCAGAAAAAATTGATAGAACAGGAGTTGGCACACTCTCTATTTTTGGTCACCAAATGAGGTTTAATCTTGAAGATGGTTTCCCTATNCTGACAACAAAAAAACTGCATTTAAAATCCATAATTCACGAGTTAATCTGGTTCTTAAACGGCGACACAAATATAACTTACCTAAATCAACATGGTGTTCGTATTTGGAACGAATGGGCTGACGAAAATGGAGAACTGGGCCCTGTATACGGTGAACAATGGCGTTCTTGGCCCGCTGGTGATGGAGAAACTATAGATCAAATAGTAAATCTTGTTTCAGGCCTCAAAGATAACCCAGATTCACGAAGGCATTTGGTGACTGCATGGAACCCGTCGGTATTAAAGGAAATGGCCCTGCCCCCATGTCATTGTCTTTTTCAGTTTTATGTTGCGGATGGAAAACTATCGTGTCAGCTGTACCAGCGAAGCGCGGATATCTTTTTAGGTGTCCCCTTCAACATAGCATCTTATGCTCTCTTAACTTTGATGCTCGCGCAGGTAACAAATTANTCCCCCGGAGAGTTTATTCATACCATGGGTGATGCGCATATTTATAAAAACCATCTTAAACAAGTGAGGGAGCAACTAGCCAGGAAGCCTGCATCATTGCCAAGAATGCAATTGAATCCAAACGTTAAAAATATTTTCGATTTTTCTTATGAGGATTTTACTCTTACGGACTATGATCCTGCCCCGCATATAGCTGCCAAAGTAGCAGTTTAAATGAATATCAGCGCAAACATGAAGCCTGAAGTAGTGCTGGTTGTTGCCGTTGCTGCCAACGGAGTTATAGGAATGACGGGGGGGCTTCCCTGGCATCTACCCCAGGATCTCGCCAGAGTAAAGGCGATTACCATGGGAAAGCCATTGATCATGGGACGAAAAACCTATGAATCTATTGGACGACCGCTCCCTGGCAGAAAGACCATAGTTATAACAAGGGCTAAGATATCGTTTCCCCCGGAAGTTAAAGTTGTGAAAAGTTTCGGTTGCGCTGTAACNTATGCAGAAGAGTATGCGAATGATATGGGGGTGGACGAAATAGTTGCTTTTGGGGGTGCGCGNATCTATGAATCTGCTATCCCAATTGCAAAAAAAATTTATAAAACTGAAGTTAACTTGCATCCAGATGGCGACACATTTTTTCCTGAATATAAAAGGGATGAATGGCGTGAGGTTGCCAGGACAGATTTTGCTGCACAAAATAACTCTTTTGCTTATAGTTACGTGCAACTGGATCGGATTTAAAGGCTTGTTAAAACGTATTGCNAAATGATTTTATTAAAGGCCTTTAATAACCGGAGGNGCTTTTCGTTGTTTGTCTACATTCTCCCATATCGCTGAGGCGATATCTCTGTAAGATTTACTGTGAATGCTGTCGGGGGATTCCAACACAATCGGGGTGCCGTCGTCGGACGTGGTTCGGATATCTTTGTGTAGCGGTATTCCACCTAAGAAGTCCACTCCGAGACGCAACGCTTCTTGCTCGGCGCCACCAGTTCCAAAAATGTCAGTAGGCTCACCGCACTTAGGGCAAATAAAAGTGCTCATATTCTCAACAATGCCTAAAACTGGCACATTTACTTTTTTAAACATATTTAAGCCCTTCCGCGCATCCAGAAGAGCTATATCCTGAGGTGTAGATACGATAACAGCCCCGGCCAGGGGAACGCGTTGTGACATTGTAAGTTGAGCATCACCAGTCCCTGGCGGCATATCCACTACAAGGGCGTCTAGATTACCCCAAGCAACGTCCTTCAGCATTTGTTCTAATGCACTCATCACCATTGGACCGCGCCAAATAGTGGGGGTGTCCTCTGGAACGAGAAAGCCTATCGACATGCATTTAAGACCGTATTTTTGGATTGGTTGGAGTGTTTTTCCATCGTTGCTTTTTGGTTTTTCATTCACGTTGATCATTCGCGGTAACGATGGGCCATAAATATCTGCGTCTAGGATTCCTACTTTTAAACCTTGAAGGCCAAGTGAAATAGCCACATTAAGCGCTGTTGTTGATTTTCCAACACCACCCTTGCCGGATGCAACTGCAATAATATTTTTCACGCCTGGTGCCAGCTCGCGAGATTTTCCATCCGCGGATGCAACGGTTTTTTTGTCTTTAGACTTCGTTGGAGTATTCTCGTCCTTCTGTATGCCTCGATGCGCCGTAAGAACTGCGGAGACAGAGAGAACGCCAGGTATTTTTCTGACGACGTTTTCCGCCTCCTTACGAAGAGGATCAAGGGACGGCCCTCGTTTNGGGTCAACCTCTATTGAAAAACCGACATTACCNTTTTTNATAATTATATCGCTTATCATACCAAGGCTAACTATGTCTTTCCCCAGCTCAGGGTCTTTCACCGCTGCTAATTTTTCTAAAATATTTTCCTTAGAAATCGAAACCATGCTTGAAATCTCCTCGAAAGCGACAATATGTGATAGAGTTCAACATATCAATGTCGTTCAGCGACATCCGGTTAAGTTGTNCGTTTAGTTTGCATAAAGGGGCGTTAACCTGCTAATAGCGGAGATAATGCAGCAAAGGGAGAAAAGCAATGTCCTGGGATAATCAAGGCGGTGGTGGACCGTGGGGCAATAATGGTGGTAGTGGTGGCTCAGGCTCTCCGTGGGGACGCGGAACAGGGGGTCAAGGTGGTGGGCAAACGCCTCCCGATATTGATGAGATTATTCGCCGTGGCCAGGCAAAACTAAAGGGCTTGTTACCGAAAGGCTTCGGTGGTTGGAAGGCGGGAACGCTCATCGCCTTAGTTTTGTTGGGTATATGGGCGGCCAACGGGTTCTACAGAGTTCAGCCTAACCAAGAAGGCGTTCCAGTTCTTCTAGGGAGGTTTGTGGGGACTACAACAAATCCAGGCTTACATTGGAACTGGCCGGCACCAATTGGTAAGGTCTACACTCCCGATGTTACAGCGGAAAATCGCATAGAAATTGGATTGCGAACATCAGGCGAATCTTCTCGGAGGGGTGCCTCGGTGCGGGACATGCCAGAAGAAAGCCAAATGATTACCGGAGATGAAAACATTGTCGATATCGACTTCGTAGTCTTCTGGCGNATATCAGACGCTCCAAACTATCTTTTCAATATTAGAAATCCCGATGAAACTGTAAAAATGGCAGCGGAATCTGTGATGCGGGCAATTATTGGTCAAACACCGATCCAAGAGGCATTGACAAGTCGAAGGGAAGATATCGAAGCTCGGACTCTATCGTCCCTTCAGAAACTTATGTCAGAATATCGAGCAGGTATTCAGGTAAGACAAGTACAGCTACTTGCTGTCCTACCACCAAAAAATGTGATCGATGCTTTTGATGAGGTTTCGCGTGCTAGGCAAGACATGGACAGATTGAAGAACGAGGCGGAAGCCTTCAGGAACGATATCGTGCCGCGAGCTAGAGGAGAGGCGCAGCAGCTACTGCAGGGTGCGGAAGCATATAGGCAGGAAGTAGTTAATAGAGCGCAGGGGGATGCGAACAGGTTCAATTCGGTATATCAAGCATACAGACAAGCGAAAGACGTGACGACCACACGTATATATCTTGAAACGCTGGAAAGCATTTTTTCTAACGTTAATAAAGTCATAATTGACAGTGAGGTTGGCAAGGCCGGAGGAGGCGTCGTTCCATACTTGCCTCTTCCGGAAATTAAAAAGAAGCAACAGAACAATTCATCGTCACAGGGAGCTAATAACTAATGAATAAGATATTAATTGGTTTGGGCGCAGTAATCGCTGTACTGGTTATAGTCGCAAGCAGCTCTCTGTTTATTGTTGAGCAGACGCAGCAAGCTATAGTCCTCTTCTTCGGTAAACCGCAGGAAACTATTAGAGAACCTGGACTCTACGTAAAAGTGCCGTTCGCTGAAGAGGTTGTTTACTACGAAAAAAGGGTATTAGACCTTGACCCTCCAAAGGAACGGATGATTTTGGCGGATCAGAAAAGATTGGATGTGGACTCATATGCGAGATACAGAATTACCGATCCACTTCTATTTTATCAGACCACGCGTCGTGTCAGTGAGGTCTCTGGTAAGTTAACACCTATAATCAACTCTTCACTTCGTCGGGTCTTGGGTAATGAAACACTTCTAGATATTCTATCAGGCAAGAGAGCCACGATAATGGTTGATATCCAGAAGGCTGTTAACGATGCCGTGAAAAGGTTTGGCATGGAGATAGTCGAAGTTCGGGTTCGCAGAGCCGATTATCCTGATGAGACGAGAAGTAATATTGAAAACAGAATGAAATCTGAACGGGAACGAGAGGCTAAAGAGTTTCGGGCGCGCGGTTTTGAAATGGCAGAGGGTATTAGAGCAGATGCAGGGAAACAAAAGATCGTTATCCTAGCCGAAGCGAATAAAAAAGCTGAGACACTGCGTGGTGAGGGCGATAGCCAAGCTATCAAAATCTACGCAGATGCTTTCAATCAAGACTCTGAATTCTTTGCTTTTTACAGGTCTATGCAGGCCTATCGAAAGTCTATTGGGTCAGAAGATACGACGCTGGTNATTTCACCAAATAGCGACTTTTTTAGATATTTTGGTGATATCACGGGCAAGCAATTCGAAAAATAAGTGTGAAAGGTTGNTAGCAGGNAAGCCGAGGGAAAACGTTGCACGATCTTTTCGTCGCTCTGGCGCTTGTTTTAGTTATCGAAGGACTTCTTTACGCGGCGTTTCCGAGTCAAATGCGGAGTTTAGTGGAGCGAATGGCTCAGTTTACAGATACGGCACTCAGGCAGACAGGCTTATTTACAGCCGCGGCTGGAGTAGCGTTTATTTGGGTTATTAAGGAATTCTTTTAAGTTCATTCAGCCATTGCATCTTANAATCANAAAAAAAACAACGTTTTGTCATAATCTACAATTAAAAATGAAGCGTAATTTTCTTCAAGAGGACACATTTTCATGAAAAAAATTTCCCCATTNNCCANGCCTATAGGATTTGTAGCTGACAAACCTCTTAGCTTTTTGCGTGACGTTAAGCTGCTTCTTTTGGTGCTCTTGCTATCGCTTCATCCACTTTCGACGGCGAATGCGTTGCCCGAAAGTTTNGCCGATTTGGCGGCAAAGTTACTGCCGTCAGTCGTTAATATCTCTACAACTCAGATTGTAGAGCAGGGTGGTAACCCGCGTCATAACTTTCCACAATTTCCACCAGGTTCGCCTTTTGAGGAATTTTTTAAGGATTTTATGGAGCGAAACGGCCGAAAAGGTGAGGTGCCAAACAGTGGGAAGCCCCGCCGGCGCGCGCGCTCTCTTGGTTCGGGTTTCATAATCGACTCAACTGGTATAATTATAACTAATAATCACGTCATTGCTGATGCAGATGAAGTCAAGGTTAGGTTGCAAGATGAAACTGAATTCAAAGCAAAAATTCTTGGCCGCGATCCCAAAACAGATTTAGCCGTTTTAAGTATTGATCCCGGTAAAAGAAAACTCTCGGCTGTGCCTTTTGGCGACTCAGACAAGTTGCGAGTTGGGGACTGGGTTGTGGCGATTGGTAACCCTTTTGGCTTGGGAGGTACCGTTACGGCAGGGATCGTTTCTGCGAGAGGTCGAGATATAAATCAAGGACCATATGACGANTTCATNCAAACCGACGCGTCNATNAACAAGGGTAANTCTGGAGGNCCNNTGTTTAACCTGAAAGGGGAAGTTATCGGTATCAATACGGCGATTTTTTCTCAAAGCGGGGGGTCCGTAGGAATAGGGTTCGCGGTAGCCTCGCGACTGGCGAAACCAGTCATAGCCCAATTGAGAGACTTTGGGCGTACTAGGAGAGGTTGGCTTGGTGTCAGAATCCAGATGGTAACAGATGAAATTGCAGATAGCTTTGGCCTTAAAGATACTTCTGGTGCGTTAGTGGCTGAAGTTTCGCAAAATGGTCCCGCAAAAAAAGCTGGTATTAAACCAGGAGACGTCATTCTGACCTTTAACGGTAAAAAGGTTGAAGCGATGAGGAGGTTGCCTCGGATTGTAGCTGAAACACCTATCGGTATAGACGTGCCCGTTGAACTATGGCGAAGCGGCAAGAAGATGAAAATAATAGTCCGAATAGGTGAACTTGAAGAGGACACTGTGAAAAAGGCATCGGGATCGTCTAACAATGAAGACGAGAAAAAGCCCAAGTCAGTTAAATTAGATCGATTGGGTTTATCGTTGGAAGATATGAACTCGAAGTTAAGGAAGAAATTTTCGATTGATGCAAACGTTAAGGGTGTGGTTGTTACAAAATTAGATCCAAATGGTTTAGCTGCAGAGAAGGGTGTTCGCTTGGGCGATGTACTAGTTGAAGTCGATCAAACAAAGGTACGAACAGCTGTAGCCGTCAAAACGCTAATA
>FUFK010045060.1_pt1 | contig 11324 bp, 14 predicted proteins | sample 1021851 | NCBI WGS metagenome assembly FUFK01 (sample SAMEA51879418, study PRJEB19060) | metagenome
CCTGCTATTGATGCAATGTTATATTCTTTCATAGGTTGATTTTTATACTTCAAAAACACATTAAATTATAATGTTAAATTATTTTTAAAAACATAAACCTTCATTGTTTTGACATATTTTATTTGTTAATTTTCATTATGAAAAAAATACTTATTTTAATCTTATTTAGTTTCTTTTTTGTTTCAAATTCAGATGCTGCATGTGATGACCCTTTAACAGACGGGGTAGATTATTCAAAATGCAGATTTTCAGATGGACAGGATCTTCAAGGTAGTTATCTACCAAACTCAAATTTATCTTTTGCAAGTTTTGTACAAGTAAATTTAGATAAAAGTATAATGATGAATTCAAACTTATCCTTTGGAACTTTTCCAGAGTCTACATTTGTTAGAGCCAATCTTTATGAAACAATTAGTATAGGTGGAAATTTTGAAAAAACAAATTTCACAAATGCGAACTTAACTAGAGTTGATTTTATGGGAGCAACTTTAATTGAGGCTAATTTTCAAAATGCTAACTTGATGGAAGCAAACTTTACGTCTGCAAATATTACTAATACAAACTTTGAAAATGCAAATCTAATTGGAGCCACATGGACCAATGGTAAGACGTGTGGTCCAGACTCAATCGGCACCTGTATTGAGCAATAAGAAATGAACACTTCAGTTAAAACTGATGATGTTATTTTTAATTTTTTCAAACAAATCTGTGATGAAAAAGATGATAAAAAATGTGTTGAGCTTGGAAAAGAATGGATAAAAGCAATGGAAACCAACCTTTCATCTATGGAAGCAAATCTAAATGGGGCTGATTATCTAAAACATAAAGATGATATTCAAAGTAACCGAGATCATTTAAAAAGTCTAAAAAATAAGAATTCCTCTGAGTGGAGAGAGTATGCTACTCAGTGTATGATCGAAATAATGAATCACAAAGGTCAACAATAATGAGTAATCAAGAAAGAGTATTTCTAATTATTTGAGCTTCTCTAATTATCTTTACTTTTCATTATTTAATTGAAAAACACTTCTTTTAATAAGAGCTCGATCTTGACCACTTATTAATATCTCCATCTTTAGCTTTTTTATCTATTTCTTTAAGTTCAGATTTAGAAAAATTCAAATTATTCAAGCTTTTTATATTTTCTTTAATTTGTTTTACACTACTTGCGCCTATTAAAGCTGTAGTGATTGCTTTATTATTCAACACCCAAGCTAAAGCCATTTGTGATAATGTTTGACCTCTTTTTTTAGCAATTTGATTTAAATCTGAAATTATCTTTAAGTTTTTTTTGTTAATAAAATTTTTATCTAAGGCAGAATTTGGGTCACTTGCTCTTGATGCTTTTGGTATTCCTTTTAAATATTTATCCGACAGCATTCCTTGTGCTAATGGAGAAAAAGCAATAGTTCCAATTCCTAATTTAATTAAATTTTTATCTAAGTCTTTTTCAAACCATCTATTTATTAAAGAGTAAGAAGGTTGGTGGATAAATATTTTAATGTTTCTTTTCTTTAAAATATTAAACATTTCAATGGTTTTCTTTGAAGAATAGGAAGAGATACCAATATAAAGAGCTTTACCAGATCTATAAATAAGCTCTAATGCATCAGCTGTTTCTTCTAANGGTGTNTTTGGATCAAATCTATGAGAGTAAAATATATCCACATAATCTAATCCCATTCTNTTCAAACTTTGATCNCAGCTTGCAATGATATATTTTTTTGAACCCCATTCTCCGTAAGGTCCTTCCCACATATCATAACCAGCTTTAGATGAAATAATTAATTCATCTCTAAATCTTTTAAATTCCTTACTTAAAATTTTTCCAAAGTTAGCTTCAGCACTTCCTGCTGGTGGACCGTAATTATTTGCTAAATCAAAATGAGTAATCCCTGAATCAAAAGAATAAAATAACATTTTTTTTGCTTCAGATGTAAGTTGTTTACCACCAAAATTATGCCAAAGACCAAGGCTTATTAAAGGTAGATCAACACCACTCTTTCCACATCTTCTATATTTCATGTTGGAATATCTTTTTGGTGATGCTTCGTAGTTCATAACTCTTAATATAACTTAATTTATTAGTTTAAAAACTTAAAATTAAATATATATTTAANTNAAGGGGTGTCTTAACAGACTGAGATTAAACCCTACGAACCTGTCCGGTAATTCAGAAAGGGATAAAATGGATAACATATACTTTTTAAGTCAATCATCATCATTAACATTAGTAATTGTAATTAGTTTGGTATTNGCTGCATTAGGAATTTATCATTCTAAAAAATTCCAAGGAATAANTAANTANTTAACNGCNAATAGAAATATAGAATTGTTTTCATTAACGACTAGTCTTGTTGCATCTGCTCTAGGAGCATGGATTTTATTTGGTCCTGTTGCTGCTGCNACNTGGGGAGGNATAGGNGCTGTNATTGGTTATGCNCTTGGNACAGCTTTTCCAATGATTTTCTTAATTTATTTTGGAAGAAAAATTAGATNAGAGTTTCCAAAAGGCTCATCACTAATTGAGTTTATGAGAAAAAAATTTGGAAAAAGTTTATTTAAACTGATCTTATTGATGACTATATTTTACATGTTTATTTTTCTCTGTGCAGAAGTTACAGCTGTAGCAGTTTTAATTAATTATTTATCGGGTACAGATCTTTGGATTACTGCATTGATAGTACTTTTAGCTACTTTAACTTATACGCTTTATGGGGGTCTAAGAGCTTCTATTTTTACTGATAATATTCAAATGATAGTAATTGGATTTCTCTTGTTAATTCTAATTTTAATAATTAGTTCATCAACAGGAGATAACTTTTCATTTGGTTTGATTAAAGAAAAAAATCCACAGCTATTAAGTTCATCTTATATTCCAAGTTATACAGCTGGATTAACTTTTTTTATTGCAGTTGCAGCCACAAATTTATTTCACCAAGGGAATTGGCAAAGGGTTTATGCTGCCAAAGATTACAACACTTTAAAATCAGCATTGATCATTTCTTTTTTTATCATTATCCCAATAGTTTTTTTAATGGGCTTTATTGGAATGGTGTCATTCTCTATCGATCCATCAGCAAGAGCTGATTTAGGTTTTTTTNCCCTGTTATTAAAAGAACAAACTGAAATGTTATCCTTATTTATTATTATTCTTGGTTTAGCTTTAACAATTTCAACAGTTGATACATTGGTTAATGCAATATCAAGTTTGTTTGTTGTTGATGGTAAAGCGACTTTTAATTTTGACAAAAAAACAAATTATTTAAAAATTTCAAAATACTTTATTGTATTTTTATCATTGATTGCATTTGGTGTTGCCTCAAAAGGATTTGATATTTTNTATNTATTTTTNCTNGCAGATTTATTTTGTTGTGCNTTTGTNTTCACNGTCTTTTACAGCTTTTATAACAAGGTAAATGAAAAAACTGCTTATGTTTCGATAATAATTGGTTTAATTGGTGGATTTTTAATGTTTCCTTATCCAGATTTTTCTAAAAGTTTATTAGTTGGAGTATTGATGTCTAAAGATTTATTTTCGCCTTTTATAGCCCAATCTTTATTGTTTTTGTCATTTATTGTTGCAACTTTTTTACCAGCGGTAATTCTGAAATTGAAAAGAAATTAATTTAGATCACAGATTTTAAAGCATCATAAATAAGTTCTTTGGTTGTCTCACCAATGCTTCTGTAAACTTCTTTATTATCTTTAAAAATTAAAAGTGTNGTNTGATATTGAACATTAAAAAATTTAGCAATTTCTTTATTNGTTACATCAAATTTAAAGTATTCAATATTATCAAAATCATNTTTTGCTTTATCAAGAACNTTCATTTGGCNGNCACAAGATGTNCAATATTTAACCCAAGAACTAACCACTACAACTTTTCCATCTGCTAAAGCTTTATCAAACAACTCTTTAGAGTAAGTTGTTTCTTTAGCCAACCCTTTACTGGTGAATGCTAGCAAAAAACAAATAAATATAAAAATTTTTCTCATATTAAATGATATAAATAAATTTAAAATTATTGTAATGCCCTAAATTGTCTCTATATATGCCTAATCAATGTCAAATGATCAAATAAGCATAAATAATCTATCAAAAATTTATGACAATGGTTTTGAGGCCTTAAAGAAAATTAACCTTAATATNAAAAAGGGTGAAATTTTTGCAATGCTTGGACCAAATGGTGCAGGCAAAACTACATTAATCAGTGTCATTTGTGGAATTGTCAGACCATCCTCTGGAAAAGTTACTGTAGATAATTTTGATATTATTGATGATTATAGAGAAACAAGATCGAGAATTGGATTAGTTCCACAAGAGTTAACCTTAGAACAATTTGAAACAGTATTTAACAATGTTTCTTATTCACGAGGTTTGTACGGAAAAAAACCAGATCCAAAACATATTGAAAAAATTTTAAAAGACTTAAGTCTATGGGATAAAAAAGATTTAAGATTAAGACAGTTATCTGGAGGAATGAAGAGACGTGTGTTAATTGCAAAAGCATTGTCTCATGAACCATCTATATTATTTTTAGATGAACCAACAGCTGGTGTTGATGTGGAATTACGTCAAGATATGTGGAAGGTAGTTGAAACCTTAAGAAAAACTGGTGTTACAATTATTCTTACTACTCATTATATTGAAGAGGCTGAAGCAATCGCTGATAGAGTAGGGGTAATCAATCAAGGAGAAATTATTGTTGTTGATGAAACAAAAGAACTTTTAAAGAAAATGGGACATAAAAAACTTATTGTAGATCTTCAACAAGAAATCACTGAAATCCCAAGCAGTTTAGAAAAGTACAAACTTGAAATTGGAGAAGATAAAAAATCAATTAATTATACTTATAATGTCAGAGCTAAAAGTACTGGAATAACTAACTTGCTACAAGATTTAAAAGATGCAAACTTAAAATTACAGGATTTAAAAACAGAACAAACTACTTTAGAGAAAATATTTGTGACATTAGTAAAGGAGAACAATGAAGTTTAATTATTACGCATTTAGATCGATGTACTTACACGAAATGGACCGATTTAAGAGAACATTGATGCAATCATTGTTTTCTCCTGTTTTATCCACATCATTATATTTTATTGTTTTTGGATCTGTAATTGGTGGATACGTAGAAAAAATCGATGGAATTAGTTATGGATCTTTTATAGTTCCCGGTCTTTTGATGTTAACGTTGTTAACTCAATCAATCAGTAACACCTCATTTGGGATATTTTTTCCAAAATTTAATGGAACTATTTATGAAATTTTAGCAGCACCAATTTCAACTTTTGAAATTGTTCTAGCTTTTGTTGGTGCTGGAGCTACCAAAACTCTTATTGTTGGATTAGTTATATTTTTAACTTCAACGTTCTTTGTTGAGGTTCAAGTAATGTATCCATTATTAATGATATTTTTATTAGTGTTAGTGGCATTTACATTTGCTTTATTTGGTTTTTTAATTGGTTTAATGAGCTCTAATTTTGAGCAGATGTCTATCATTCCAACATTAGTTATCACACCAATGGTATTTTTAGGTGGTAGTTTATATTCTTTAGATATGTTGCCTGAGTTTTGGCAAACAGTTACTTATTTTAACCCAGTTGTATACTTAATAAATGGTTTAAGATTTGCCTTTTATGGTGTTTCGGATTTTAATATTTGGGTTAGTATAATTTCTATGGTCGTTTTCTTAATTTCCTGTGTAACAGTTGTAACGGTATTACTTAAAAAAGGATATAATATAAAGTCTTAGCTACTAGCTATTTTCTTTTTTGGATCGTAAAAAGGTTTTTCTACAATTGTAGCTGAATATTTTCCTTCATGAGTTTTAACATCTAATTGATTTCCCAACTTTGAATAATTGATATCAATCATCGCAAGTGCAATATTTTTTTTCAATCTTGGAGAATATACAGCAGAAGTTACTTTACCAATTGTTTTGCCATCTTTTTCGATAGGCCAAAAAGTTGTGTTAGGTCCTGATAATGGATTACAATCAATGATAAGACCAACTTGTTTTCTTTTAATTCCTTCTTGTTTTATTTTTTTTAGTGCTTCTTTACCTATAAAATTTATATCAGTATCTAAATTAACCAATCGATCAAAACCTAATTCAAATGGGTTTGTATGTATATCTGCATCTGCGTGATAAGAAAGCATACCGCCTTCAATTCTTCTAATTGAAGATGTGTGACCTGGTTCAATTCCATGTTCTTTACCAGCTTCCATTATTTTTTCATAAAGCTCATTTCCTCTTGAACCATCTCTCAAAAATATTTCATAACCAAGTTCACTTGACCAACCAGTTCTTGAAACAACTAATGGAATTCCATCAAGCTCATACTCTCTAAGCCAATAATATTTAAGTTCTCTAATGTCTTCACCAAATAGTTTGACCATTATTTCCTGTGAGGTAGGGCCTTGTAATTGCAAGGGAGAAACATCCGGTTCAGATATTTTAACATCTAATCCTGAATTAACTGCAACACCTTGTGCCCATAACAAAACATCGCTATCAGCTAAAGATAACCAAAAATGATTTTCAGCTAGTCTTAATAAAACAGGATCATTTAAGATGCCACCATCATTATTTACAATTAAAACGTATTTACATTGTCTAACAGACAACTTTGAGAGATCTCGAGGAGTTAAAAGTTGAATAAATTTATATGCATCAGGACCAGTAATCTCGACTTGTCTTTCAACCGCAACATCACATAAGATTGATTTTTTAATAAGATTCCAAAAGTTTTGTTCAGGATTTCCAAAATCTCTTGGAATATACATGTGATTATATACAGAAAAACCAGTTGCCCCCCATTTTACGGTAGCATCGAAATATGGAGATTTTCTAATTTGTGTTCCAAAACCAAAGTTTTTATTAGACATCTGTGACCATTAACAGTCTTAATATTATTTACAAATAGAATATTCACACTATTAATCTTAAATTTATAAACTCACTTGTATGATTAAATATTTAATACCAGCTATAATTGTATTTCTGATTGTATTATTTTGGGAAAAAATAACTGATTTTGTTGAGAAAAAGTTCAATATTAAGCTTAATTATATAGTTGTTAGTTCCATAGTTGCTGCAATAGCAATTATCCTTTTACTCCTAAATTACTAGGATTTATGAACAGTATTGATTTATCAACTTATAAATTAGATGAAGCTGATGGTGTTTTTACTTATAAAAATGAAAATACAACACTTGGTTTTGTTAGATTTAATGAAAAAGCAGANGTTGAATANATTTTTGTTAATCCAATTTTTAGNAAAAAAGGNATAGCNACAAAATTATTANNGTTAGTGAAAGAAAAAACAGGAAAAGAAATAATTCTTCAAGAACCAATTAGTCCACTAGGATCAAAACTATTAAATTCATTAAATAAATGGAAATAAACTTATTATTTTTTTTCACAGTTGTACCAGCAATAATTTTATATGGTATTGCAAAATCGGGCTTAGGTGGATCGATGACTTTAATATCTGTTCCATTAATGACTATTGTAATGCCTTTGAACCAAGCATTGGGAATAATTTTGCCAATTTTAATATTCTCAGATTTTATAGCTGTTTATAAATATAGAAAAGAATATGATTTAGGCACTTTAAAATTAATGGTACCATTTGCAGCTGTTGGAATATTAATTGCATCTTTCACTTTCACATATTTCTCAGAAGAATTATTAAAATTTATGATTGGTTTAATGGGATTTATTTTTGCAGGTCATTATTTCTTTTTTAAAAAAGATAAAGAAGCAAAGTCTCAAAAAAATTCTGTTAAAGGTGGGGTTTGTTCTGTTATAGCTGGATTTACAAGTTTCTGTGTCCATGCAGGAGGCACACCAGTGAGTGTTTATATGCTTCCTTTAAGAATGCAGAAAGAAATTTATGTAGGAACAAGGATTATATTTTTTACTTTTGTTAATCTAATAAAGCTCCCTCTATACATTAATCTTTCAATGACAAATTTAGTGACTTTTAAACAATCAGTATTTTTATTTCCACTTGCTTTTCTAGGCATATTAATCGGTTATCGATTAATTAAACTTATAGATGAAAAATTATTTTATAATATTTTGTATATTTTAATTTTTATAAGTAGTTCAAAACTTTTATATGATTACCTGATATGATTATTTAACAAATGTTTAATTTTTGAATGGTTGATAGAATAGGATAATCTTTAATATGAAAAAAAAATTTAATCCTAGAATAAAAGCAAGAATAAGGAAAAATAGACAAGCACTCAGTAAAAATATTGATAATTTTTTTGGTTGGGTAAAAGGTGCTAAACTTGTTGAACTTAAAGAATGCAATGTAGAGGAAGATCCAGTTCGACCAGAATTAGATAATGAATTTAGGACAGGTTTTGGAAGAAAAATTTATGGAGTTGAATATCAAGGTGAAATTCATGCTGTAATGTGTTTTGCTTACACCAATGAAATCCCTAGAAGTGTTGATGAACTTGAAAAATTAAGCACTGATGCTTTTTTGCAAAGTGCAATGAGAGATCAAAAAGGTGGACAAATCGCTATTGCTTATACTGTTTGGTCAAAGAAAAAAGGAGGCGGAAAGTTAATTGTAAAAGAAGTGTTTAAAAAGATTAAAAAATCTAATCATTTAAACAGATTAGTAACCCTTTCACCTTTAACAGAAATGGCAAAGAATTTTCACGAAAGAAATGGAGCTAAATTAATTCAAATTAATGAAACAACACAAAATTTTGAATATAAAGTCATTTAATCAATGAACTTAAAAAAACAATTAATTCTTCTATTTTGTACTTTCTTTGTTTTACCGTATTCTATTGTTATGGCCAATGAAGAAGCAAAGTATGAAGTAGTTGATAAAAATGAAATTTATGAGATCAGAAAATATTCTGATCGTTTAGCAGTTGAAACTTCTAGAGCTGGAATAGATAGTAATTTTAGAAAATTATTTAATTATATTTCTGGAAGAAATGATGCTCAAGAGAAGATAGCAATGACTACTCCAGTTACTCAAGTAGAAAAAAATGGCAATATGACTATGCAGTTTTATTTACCTTCAAAGTTTAATTCAGATAATGTTCCCAATCCTAGTAGAGAAGATGTAAGGATAGTAAATATCGTGGGAGGATATTATGCTGTGCTTAGATATTCCGGTCGAGCTTCAGATGGAAATTTCATAAAACACAAAGAAATTTTAGAAAAAGAGTTAAAGAAAAATAATATTTCAATTATAAGTCCACCAATCAGAGCAACATATGATAGTCCTTTTACCCTTCCAATGAATAGAAGGAATGAGGCAATGTACAAAGTGGAGTTTAATTCATGAAGTCAAAATTTAAAGCAATGGTGTTATCTTGTATGGACCCAAGATTTCAACATTTAGTTTATAATTATTTAAAAAAAAAAAAATTAACTGGCAAGTATAGTGCTTTTACAATTGCGGGTGCTGCAGTAGGGGTCACACACAATAAATTTAAAAAATGGCATAATACTTTTTATGACAATCTTGCAACTTCCATTCAACTTCACAAAATAGAAAAACTAATTGTTATTAACCATAAAGATTGTGGTGCTGCTAAAATTGTTAATGGAAAAAAAGACTTTAGTCCAGCAAATGAAAAAAAAATACACCGAGATTCATTTAACAAACTTAAAAAAGAAATTAAAAAAAGATTTCCAAAACTAAAAGTAGAATTAAATGTAATTGCTTTAGATAGTAAAATTACAAAATTTTAATTATTGATTTCTAATTAAAGGATAAACTTTTGGGTTTAAATATTTTAAGTTTGTTAACATAATCAATAACAAGGTTACAAATCCAATAGAAAAACCTAAGTAGATTAAAACTTTAAAATCAAACATCCATACAAGTTCAAAGATATTTTCCATAATAAATTTTGAACCAATTACCGCAAAGAATATTGCAATTAGTATGACTGATTTAAAGATAATGATGAATTCTATTAAAGATGACAGGATTATTTCTTTTTTGGAAAATCCTAAAATTTTAAACACTAAGTTTTGATACTCTTTAACTTTACCTTGAACCATGATTGCACTCGAAATAACAATTAAACCAATTACAATTGTTACAGCTGATATTAAAGTAACTGCGATGAAAACTTTATTTAGAACGGCTGTTACTTTTGTCAGATAATCTGCGATTTTGATCATGGATAAGCTAGGCATAACTTCTAGCATTTCAGTTTCATCAAATTTATCAGAATTAAATTTTGCTGTTGCTAAATATTCATGAGGAATATTTCTTGCAAATTGAGGATTAAATAGCATTGCAAAGTTAATACTTAAATCTCGATAATCAACTTCTCTAAAATTAACTACTTCACCATCAATTTTTCTTCCATATATATTTAAAGTAAAAATATCTCCTAATTGAATGTTAAAATCTTTTGCAACTTTAGCGTCTAAAGATATTTGAAGTTGATTAGGTTTTTTTAAATCCCACCATTCTCCAGCAACTAATGGATTATCTTCAGGGATAGACTCTACCCATGAAGATCTTCTCTCACTTCCAATTACCCAATAACTATCATTATCAGGTTTAATATAAGTATTTGGGTTAATACCATTAATTTTTGCAATGCCAGATGAAACCATTGGAACAACTTCAATGTCTGCATTAGAGTCCATTTTTAGTATACCTTGCTCAAATTTTTCACGCTCTCCTTTTTGAATTCCCACAAAGAAATAATCAGGCGCGATATCAGGAATTGATTTAGCAATTTCTCTTTGAAAGTTTGTTCCAACCAACGCCAATGTTAAAAGCAAAGTAACGCCTAACCCTAAAGACATAATAGTAATTGGAGTAATACTTTTTGTCTGAGTGATATTTTTAATTGATACCTTTAATGAAATATTTGAGCTTGATTTAAATTTTTTAAGAAAAAATATAATTATTCTTGAAAGAAAGAAAAACACAATCAAACAAACAAAAAATGCAGCAAAGTATCCAAGGCTATAAGTTGGTTGTTCTGAACCGATAGTGAATAATAAAACTAGAATAGAAAGTAAAACAAAACTTAAAATAATAGACTTTTTAGAATAATAAAATTGTAAGTTTTGAAAAACATTTCTAAATAAATTAGAGGCTTTTACNTGGTCAATTGAACTTATTGTTGGGATAGAAAATATTACAAGTACCAATAAACCTACTAAAAATATTTTAATAAAATTCACTATAGAGAATACTGGATAAACATTTAATCCAAGACCATCTGATAAGTATTTATCAGCAATAGGTACTATTAAAAAACTTGATCCATACGAGATAACAGTAATAACAAATAATAATATTAA
>FUFK010061996.1_pt1 | contig 11323 bp, 8 predicted proteins | sample 1021851 | NCBI WGS metagenome assembly FUFK01 (sample SAMEA51879418, study PRJEB19060) | metagenome
CATCGACCCCGTCACGTCCAGCACCAGCACGATATCCGTGTTCACGAAGTTGAGCGAGGCATCGCAGCTCACCGCAACCGGCAGCGTTTCGAAGCCGAACAGGCGCATGATCGCGGTTGGGATCGCGGTCGAGGCGTTCACCCGGATCACGCCCGCTTCCGGCCTGGTGATCACCGGGGTGAAGGCCTGCGCCCCGTACTGCCCCTGCGGAAAGTTGAACGTAAAGAACTCCTGCCCCGTATTGCGCACCGTATCGTTGAGGGAATCGTTCTTCATCACCCGCCGCGCGGCCAGCGAGGCGGCGTCGCAGGCGCTCTGCATCTTGCTCTTCGCCATATAGGCGCGGCTGAGGTCCACCCCGCTACCGATCATGATGGTCAGCGGGACCAGGCCCGCTCCGACTATCGCCAGCACGTTGCCTTTGTGGTCGTGCAGCAGCCGGGCCAGTAAACGACACAGGAATGCCATCGCATCACACTTTCGCAAAGCGGGGTATGTCGACGCATGATGCATCGCCCCGCCCGACCCCTATCCTGTTCCGGTTAAGAAAAGCCTATGTCGCTCGGTTAAGCGAACCTTACCGCGCCCCGGCCCGCCTGCGCCCGCAATCGCGTGTAGGAGCTACCCCTGCGCCGATCCTATTTCCCTTTCCTACAGCCCCCCTCCCGGCCCATGCCCGCGCGCCCATCTGTCAGGAGAGCCCGCATGACCCGCCGCAAGGACCCCGCCGAAACCCGCATCCCCGTCGCCGCCGAAGACCTCCCCGCCTTCGACAGCGTTCCCGTCAAATACCGCCACGATGGCTGGACCCCGGCGCGCCAGAAAGCCTTCATCGGCGCCCTCGCCGATACCGGCAGCGTCAGCCGCGCCGCGCGCTACGTCAACATGAGCCCCGAAGGCGCCTATTACCTGCGCCGCCGCCCGGGCTCCGAAAGCTTCCGCCGCGCGTGGGAGGCCGCACTCGATCTCGGCGTGCAGCGGCTCAAGGACATCGCCTATGAACGCGCGATCGACGGCCAGCTCAGCCCCGTCTTCGTCGCCGGCAAGCTGAAAGGCTTCCGCCGCATCCGCAACGATCGCCTGCTGATGTTCTGCCTCCGGATGAACGCCCGCGACGAACGCGGCAAGCGCCTCGCCGCCAATTACTTCGATAGCGACGCCGCAAGGCTGCATGGGGGGACGGGCACGTCCTCAAGCAGCGTAGCGGTAGGACAGACAGGCACGTCCTCAAATAGCGTAGCGATAGGACAGACAGGAACGTCCTCAAGTAGCGGAGCGATAGGACAGACAAAAACCTCCTCAAGCAGCACCGCCCCGCTCCCGCACCCGAAACCCCTCCGCCTCGGCGTAAGCTACACCCTCCCCGCCCTCTCCCGCGCGGAGAAGGACGACATGAACGCCGCCATGGTCGAACATTTCGATCCGGTGGACATGAGCCTGGCAGAGATCGAGGCCATGCAGACCCAGCTCGCCGAAATCGCCCGCCGCAAGCGCGACGAGCAAGACGGCCCGCCCGATCACGCCATCGACACCCCCTTCACCCAGCTAACCAGCAGCGACTGGAAAGCGGCGGGAGAGCTGGAAGACCTGATCGAGGTCGAGGACGAACTGGAACAGTGGAACGAGGACGAGGACCACTGGCGCGACAATCCGGGCTAGATATCACAATGCGCGGCCCTGCCGGTATGCGCTGCACCCGAGCCGAAAAGGCGAGGCAAGGCCGACCGGCCGCCCGAGCTTATGCGAGGAAGCCAAGGGGCGCGGATGCGCCCCGCCCGGCGTTTGAGGGCGCAAACAAAAACCCGAACCCTGGAATGACTTCGCGATGAGGCTCTGACCCTACGCGTCGAAACCGTGGAACTCACGATGCCACGACAAGAACTTGGGATGCGGTCGGTAGGACTCGACTTCCGGGGCCTTGAGCTTGCCCGTCGGATTGATGATCGATTCGACGCCCTCGCGGTCATTGACCTTGCGATGCACGACGATCTCAAGATCATCCCTGAAGCCGATCAACCCACGGTCGAACATCCAATGCGCTGTGCCTGATAGCGCAAGGCCATTGCGCACGCTGTCAGGGCCGCCGTGCTCGACCGGGCGAATATGCGCGGCCTGCGCTTCCAAGCGGCCACCGCCATTGACCAACTTCCAGCCTGTTACCGCGCAGCGGCCATCATAGGCGTGCATCACGGCGCGGCGGAAAGCGCGGTCGCGGAATGGCTTGGACACGAGCGACTGGACAATGGGGCGCTCGATTTCAAATGGAGTTTGATGATCGCGGACACGGTTGTCCTCGATCACCTCGTCATCGCTACGAGGCAGGAAGTCCTCATCGGGCAGGCCGAGCGAAATGATGCGAGCGAAGTCTGAAGGCGAAAGAGGGCGGACGGCGGCTTGCGCGCGACCAGAGATTTTGCCTTCCTCATTGAGAACGCCGCGCTCAACCTGCTCGCCGTTAACGATATGCGGCACGGTCGGCTCAAACGGCAAATAGCTACCTTCCTCGATGATGGCTCGATAGCGGTCAGGTTCCATTGGGTCGGGTATGATCTCCTCGACCTTCGCCACCGCGAAGAATCCTTTGGAGTTCGGAATCTTGACCGGCTCACGATAGACAATCCAGTCGCCGACCATTTGCTGCGCGCGGCTGAGATAGCTTTTTGGAAACTGGTAATGCACCTCGGGGATGTCGTCGTAGATCGACCCATCCTTGTGCATAAAAACACCAAAGGTCACGCGTGATTTAACTCACAAATCATCATCGCTCCACTCCTCATCGAGCGCAGTTGGGGAAGGAAGATGTCCATAGTAGGCTTGGCGATGCAAATGTATATTGATGCGAGCCGCGTACATCTTGGGCATAGTATCAATTGCGAAGGTTTGGCCTTGAGCCGTCCCCTCGATCAATTGTTCTCCCCAAACTCCAAGATTGCCTGACCATGCAGCGCTTCCGACGATCCGCTGTGCGGCCTCGGGAAGGCTAACTTCCTCACCGTTGTTTCGCGCAAAAATCCACGAATCATCTGTTGGGAAATCGATCCTGTTTTTCGGTTGGCTGGCATGACCATAGCTACGAGGGCGTGTTGATGCCCAATCGCCATACACTATGCGCGGATGGTTCGTACCTTGCTGTATCTGTGCTATCAGCTGGCGATTAGTGAACGATTGCTCGACAGTTCCGTCGAAGACTGTGAAGTCCTTCGGGAACGAGGTACACGAGATTGCGATGGGTACCTGCGAGGGCACAGTTCCAAAGAACGTATTGGCATAGCCGCTCGCAAGCGCTGCAACACTAAGGGCGTCTTGCACCCACCCGAACTCGAATACCACCGCGTAATCGACCGCACCTTCGGCGGCCAACTCTAATACCAGTTCAGGCATCCAAGTTGGAATTCCTGAGCCTCCCTCGGCCATATTCATGCGCAAACAGAAAGTTCGACCGCGCTCCCGAGCCCACAAAATTTGCTCCCGCGCGCTCTCGATTGACTGGTCAGCCATCAGAAGACACGGGTTCGCGTTTGGATAATCAGCTAATAAATTCCACCATGCTGTCAGATTAGCTGGCTTCGCAGCTAACTCCGACCAAAGAGCTTTCGCCTCATTCGGGTTATCATTGATCCGGTAGTAGGTATCGACATCAATGAAATATGGTCGAGATGGATAACACTCTTCAAATTTGTCTAGCGCTCGAGATAGTGGAGTCGTTGCCAGCCATGGAGCAAGAAGTAGCAACGGGGTCAAATGATCCTTGGTTGCGCCGGGAAGCTCCCTTAGGCCGCTCAATTCAGCAGGCCTAATACCGATAGTTACCAGGTATTCTTGGACTTCCATCTTGATCCCACACTCAAGTCATCTGCAACTTTATTTCCATAGCTGTCGTAGAGACACCGAATTTTCGCGCAAGATCCTCAATGATTTCGTCCGTCATTGGGCCATTGTATTCTTTTGTGGCCTCGGAAAGACGCGCTGACGGAATGACCAAATCGGAAGCTAGACGATTGGCTTCATATTCTATTTGCGCAGGCTGGCCCGACCGTAACAAGACATTCTCGGACCACCCGCCATCAGCTATGACCTTATCTTTGTGAAGCAAAAAATGTGCTAATTCATGCGCAAGAGTAAAGCGCTGACGATGCTTCGCCTCATGCCGATTGATTCGAATAACGAAGCCCCCATCTTCTTGGCCAATTTGACCAGAGATTCCTCTCGGAAGTGTCGACCGAAGCACCTTGACGCCGAGCGATGACGCCAGAGCGCCCAGCTTAACCGGATATTCGGCCAAGTGGGCATCCAGCACTTGTTTCACATCGGGCGTCAAATCTTGATATTCTTTTGACGGGGCTTTTACCACCCAATCTGCAACTTGATTCATCACCATAGTCTCGACCACACTAACCCCCTAGCCCTGTCTGACATTCAACTTTCTGCCTGCTCCTCGCGTTCCTCCAATTCAGGACCCCCTCCTTGCATTCGGCTGGCCACTCGTTCGAGCACTTCATCAAGTTCACCCCTCTGAGCCATTTCACCCAGAATTTGATGCCCTAGGTCGTTTTCAAGGAGTGCCTTCTTGAGTGCAGAGGGAAGGACCGCACCCAGCTTCGCTGATACGCTCGGCTCTAATTCTGTGTTCATAGTCTCGGAAATCTTCTGTCCGGCAGCCAGTTTTGCCTCGGTCGCGGCTTCATCCTTTATTTCGCGAAGCGTTTTTAGCGCCACCAAACCAATTACCACAGCCCCTACCGTCACAGCCAAACCAATCGCAGCGAGCAAGATGGTCACTAGCGTCAACAAAAAGTCTACATAGTCAGCGCGGACGGCTGAGGTGGTAGGTTTGGCATCCCAACTCGAACCCCAATTCAAAAACCATACCACAGCCAGCGTAGCTACGGCTCCACCAATGATGGCGCCTAAGATAGTCGCGCTAATCCTGCCCATATGCACCCCTGCCAATGACCCGTGCTAGAAGAACATAGGAACACAAAGAGAACAAATCAAGGTTCAATCGAATTTCCTATTCCTCTACCATCCGCTGTGCCGCAATAAACGGTTTAAGGGTTACATACACTTCCGACACCCCGCATCTGCGGTTTGTCCTTTTTCTGCTTTTACTGCAGGTTCTTCTCTCGCTTGTCGCCCCCGGTTATTATTCGGCGGTCTTCTTTGCGTGTTGCGGCGAAGGTTCCGCGGGCGATCACCATGCCGCCGTACGCCGACTATGCCTCAATTCACAAACGAATGACCTAGAAGGTCTCACAAACAGCGGCCCGCTCTCGCAGGCCGCCCTCACCTCACCGCTTCTTGCGCGCCTTGCGGGCGGCGTATTTCGCGTCGCGCTTGGCTTTCAGTTCCGCTTCGGTCGGCTCCGGAATGGCGGCGGCTTCGGCGGCTGCCTCGGCGGCGGCGATCTTTTCGGCCTTGGCCTTGGCGATCGCTTCGCGGCGCGCGGCGCTCTTTTCGGCGGCGGCGGCTTCGCGCGCCAGGCGGGCCTCGCGGCGCTTGGCTTCGACCTCGGGGTCGACCGGCGGCTTGGCAGCCATTTTCTTCAGCGCCTTTTCGCGGGCCTTGTCGGCCATGGCTGCGCGTTCCTGGAAAGTGGGTTGCTTGAATGAAGGCATTAGGGATCGTGTCGTTTCTGGTTGGCCGGCAGGCTGCCGGCTGGAAAAATCGGGCTGCGCGGGGCGCGGCGATTACACCTCGCCCGTCCGCAGCGTGGCAATGAAAGCCTTCCGCGGAAGGCTCGCATTACGCCCCGCCTTATGCGGGGACAGGTCGCCTTACCGCACGCGGGCGTGTTTGAGAATGGGGGTCGTTCCTCAGCCATCCGCAGCGTGGCGATGAACGCGTCCTGCAGAATGCTCGCATCACCCCCGGCCTTCGCCGGGGCAGGCCGCCCTTCGGGCGCTCCCGTATCCTCGGAAATGAGAGGCTCACTCTTCTCCCATACGCAGGGCCGCAATGAAGGCTTCCTGAGGGATCGAGACGTTTCCGTATTCCCTCATTCTGGCTTTCCCCTTCTTCTGCTTCTCCAGCAGCTTCTTCTTGCGCGTGATGTCGCCGCCGTAACATTTGGCGGTCACGTCCTTGCGCAGTGCGGCGATGGTCTCGCGGGCGATGACCTTGCCGCCGATGGCGGCCTGGATCGGGATCTTGAACANNTGGCGCGGGATCAGGTCCTTCAGCCGTTCGCACATGCCGCGGCCGCGTTCTTCCGCCACGCTGCGGTGGACGATCAGCGACAGCGCGTCGACCGGCTCGTTGTTGACGAGGATGTTCATCTTGACGAGGTCGCCCTCGCGGCTGCCGATCTGTTCGTAATCGAAGCTGGCATAGCCGCGGCTGATCGATTTCAGCCGGTCGTAGAAATCGAACACCACTTCGTTCAGCGGCAATTCGTAGCTCACCTGCGCGCGGCCGCCGACATAGGTCAGGTTCGTCTGGATGCCGCGGCGGTCCTGGCACAGCTTGAGGATCGCGCCGAGATATTCGTCGGGCGCGTAGATCACCGCCTTGATCCACGGTTCTTCCACCGTCTCGATCCGGTTGACGTCCGGCCAGTCGGCGGGATTGTGGATCTCGATGGTCTTGGCGTCCTCGTTCTTCGAATGTCCGAGGTGGACCCGGTACACGACCGAGGGGGCCGTGGTGATGAGATCGAGATCGTATTCGCGGCTGAGGCGTTCCTGGATGATTTCCAGGTGCAGCAGGCCGAGGAAGCCCGCGCGGAAGCCGAAGCCCAGCGCGGCGCTGCTTTCCATTTCGTAGCTGAAGCTTGCATCGTTGAGCCGCAGCTTGCCGATGCTGTCGCGCAGTTTCTCGAAATCGGCGGCGTCAACGGGGAACAGGCCGCAGAAGACCACGGGCTGGACTTCCTTGTAGCCTTTCAGCGCCTCGGGCGCCCCGTTCTTCACCGTGGTGATGGTGTCGCCGACGCGGGCCTGCTCCACCTCCTTGATCTGCGCGGTGATGAAGCCGATTTCGCCCGGGCCGAGTTCCGGCAGGTCGGTGCGCTTGGGGGTGAAGCAGCCGACGCGGTCGATAAGGTGCTGGGTGCCGCCCTGCATGAACCTGACCTGCTGGCCCTTCTTGATGACCCCGTCCATCACGCGCACCAGGATGACGACGCCGAGGTAGGGGTCGTACCAGCTGTCGACCAGCATGGCTTTCAGCGGTGCGTCGCGGTCGCCCGTGGGCGGCGGGATGCGCTTGACCAGCGCTTCCAGCGTTTCCTCGATGCCGATGCCGGATTTGGCGCTGGTGAGGACGGCGCCGCCTTCCTCCCACGGGCCGGTGGCCTCGATGCCGACGATTTCCTCGATCTCCTCGGCCACGCGCTGCGGTTCGGCGGCGGGCAGGTCGATCTTGTTGATGACGGGGACGATCTCGTGGTCGTGCTCGATGGACTGGTAGACGTTGGCCAGCGTCTGCGCTTCCACCCCTTGCGCCGCGTCCACCACCAGCAGCGCGCCCTCGCACGCGGCCAGGCTGCGGCTGACCTCATAGGCGAAGTCGACGTGGCCGGGCGTGTCCATGAGGTTCAGCTCATAGGTCTCGCCATCGCGCGCGGTGTAGTTGAGGCGCACGGTCTGCGCCTTGATCGTGATGCCCCGCTCCTTCTCGATGTCCATGTTATCAAGGACTTGCTCGGACATCTCCCGGTCGGTCAGCCCCCCGGTAAACTGGATCAACCGATCAGCCAACGTCGACTTGCCATGGTCGATGTGGGCTATGATGGAGAAATTGCGGATCTTGGAAAGGTCGGTCATTGCGCCGCCCCATTAGCCGCGCCGCGCCGCCCTGTCAGCAGACAAAGCTACACCTGTGCCGCTTCCTTGCGACCGGTCTGTCTCGGAGCGCTTGCCGAAAGGTTGAATTGCGCGAAGCCCGCCCCTGCCCCGCTATCCGAAGCCATGGCATATTTGCCCGGCGAAAGCGCGGCCAGCGGCACACCAGCCGTCGCGAGTTCGTAAGGGCTCACGCGGTGCCGCGTGCACAACCCGCCTGCCCCGTCATCGACGAGTTCCTGTTCGAATTCGAGGCCCTGCGTATCGTCCATCGTCCGGCGAACGGTACACACAGCCAGCTGGCCCTGCCCGAAGTCGAGCACGAACATGGTCCCGACCGGCACGTCCTCGAGCCCCTGGATCATCGCGCCGGAGCGCGAAAGATTGCGCAGGGTGACGTCGTAATAGTGATCCTCGTGGATCACGCCGATCTTGCGGAAGACCGTCCGACGGGAAGCTCGCTGGGTACCGCTATCCGTGGGCGCAAGCGTCCATTCCCCTTTTTCCAGCTCCTGACATACCTGATCATTCGAAAGCGCGTCGGAATAGACAAAGCCGCTGACCTGATCGATGCCGAGCCGCTTCAGTTCGTTCATGAGATCAAGCGCGTGAACGCCGGATGCCGTCGTCTCCATTCCCATCGCATCGGACAGCGCGATTACCGCCCGGACGAGATCCATATCGCCGAGATCGTTGCCCATGATCGGCTCGAAGAATTGCGCACCGATACGTAACGCGCTCAGCGGCGCCCGCCGCAGATAAGCGAGCGAAGAGAGCCCCGAACCGAACTGGTCGACCGTGAGCCGCACTCCGAGCTTGAACAGGCTCCCGAGCGCCTTGTCTAGTTTCGACGCATCTCCGAGGAGCACCTTTTCCGGAAAGCGCAATTCGAGCCGCGCGGGATCGAGATCCGTGTCCGTCAGCACCTGCTCGATGCACTGGACAAAACCGTTGGCCTCGAACTGCACGGGGCTGATATGGAGTGACACCCGCAGACTATCCGGCCAGGAAAGCGCGTCTTCGCATGCACGTCGAATGGCCCATTCCCCGATCGGGACAATCAGTCGGCTGCCTTCGGCGACCGGCAGAAAGGTATCCGCTGGCACGCGGCCGCGCTCCTCGTCCGCCCAGCAGTACTGGGCTTCGAGAGAGAGCACGCGATTGTCTTCAAGCGAAACGACAGGCTGATATTCGAGGGTGAAGTGGCCGCTTTCGATGGCATCGGCCAGATCATCTTCCATCCGTTTGCGCAGGTTCGCCTCGTGCTCGAGATCGGCTGCGTAAAAACGGAACTGGCCGCGCCCCCCGTTCTTTGAGGCATAAAGAGCCAGGTCGGCGGCGCGAGACAGTTCATCGCGTTCAATACCATCATAAGGTGCAACCGCGATGCCTACCGAACACCCGATGATCGCTCGACCTTCTTCGACCGAATAGGGCTGCGAAAGGATCTGGATGATCTTCTTGGCAACTTCGCCAAGCTCTCCGCGGTCGTCCATATCAGGAACGAGTATTTGGAATTCGTCGCCACCAAGGCGGCCGATTTCCCCCCGTCCGCCAATGACGCTAGTGAGACGCTCTGCCACCTGCTGCAGCAACTGGTCGCCCGCAGCATGGCCCAGCGTGTCGTTGACCTGTTTGAACTTGTCGAGGTCTAGCATCATCAAGGCTGCGCTGCGCTGCGCACTCTTGAAGGCATGCAGCGTGGAATCAATTCGCTGTTCCATCCGGTGGCGGTTTGCCAGACCGGTCAGGGAATCGAATTTGGCCAGACGGTTGGCTTCTTCTTCGCTTCGGAAATCCAGTGTGACGTCGACTGCGCTGCCGCGAAATCCGAGAAAGTTCGTGTCATTGTCGTGCAGGGGCCTGCCCGAGAGCCGGAGGACGATGTCGTTCTGCGCATCACCTGCCTGAACGGTCAGATTGGCAAAACTCTTGCGGGTATTGAGCCTCAGCCCCAGAGATCGACCGTCGCCATCGCCGTCCACAGGTACCAGCAATTGCTGAAGAGGCTCGCCGGAAGCGCGTGCAAAATCTATACCCAGACCTTCGAGAATTGCCGGGCTAAGGTAAAGGATCCGGCCGTGGGCGTCGGTCGCCCAGAAGCCCAATGCACCGCTGCGCTCGATTTCTTCGACCACGTCCAGCTTTTCGGAACGGGCGAAGGTAGCCGATAAGGAACGAGATACATCTTCGGCCGGGGCCTCAGCCTCAGCTTTTCTTCCTCTCAAGAAATCGGAAAAGGGCATGGCCCCCATCGTCGTGCCGCCTCATGCAACAATTTGCCTCGGTACGACCGGCCTAGATAGTAATGGTTATTTTTAACCTAACGGCATATCCGAGACGATCAGATTCCGCTTCCGGGTTTTGGATTGCCGACTTCAACCTCGACGAACTTTTTTCGACCTGAGCCAAGCTGCTCCGCAACCATCATCGAGTAGGCATCCTGCGTGAGAGCGGCCAAGGGGCGCCCGGCTGCCTCGATCTGGTAGGGCGACACACGATGACGGGTGCAAAGGCCATCGGCGCCATCGCTGATAAGCTGCGTTTCGAACTCGACGCCCTGCATCGCCCCCTTCGAACGACGGACAGTCGCTACAGCCAACTGACCACCGCCGAGATCCAGAACGATATCGGTTCCTTGCGGGACATCCAGCAGACCTTCGATCATCGCGCCGGTCTTGGACAGGTTGCGCATCACGACCTTGTAACGGCTATCTTCGTGGATCAGACCGATCCGGCGGAAAACGCGTTTGCGGTCCGCGCGATATTTGGCGGGGCCACGCGGTTCGTACTTGAGCTTGCCCTGTTCGAGGCGCTCCAGGAGTTCCTCGTGCGAGATCGCACGCGAAAAAATATGTCCCTGGATTAGCGTCGCGCCCCGTTCAGTGACCAGCGCCAGTTCGTCTTCCGCTTCGACGCCTTCTGCGACCGTGTCCATCTTCAGCGCTGCTGCAAGGCCCGTGATGGCACTGAGAATAGCGGCGTTGTTGTTACCTTCTTCCGTAGCACCCCGGACGAAGCTCTGGTCGATCTTGATCTTGTCGAAAGGTGCCGTGCGCAGATAGCTTAGCGAGCTGTAACCGGTACCGAAATCGTCCAGAGCCAAGCGAACGCCCAGATCCTTCAGTTCTGCGAACATGCGTTGCGATCGATCAGCATCGCCGAGAAAAACGCTTTCGGTGATTTCGAGTTCGAGCCTGTCGGGTGAAAGCCCGCTATAGTGCAGCGCATTTTTCACCACATGCGCAAAGTCGTCATGCGAAAACTGGATCGCGGAGACATTGACTGCGACACGTAAATCGACCGGCCACTCCTTGGCCTGCCGGCACACTTCCCTGAGCGCCCAGTCGCCCATCTCCTTGATGATCCCGATTTCCTCGGCCACCGGGATGAAGACGCCGGGCGATATGCTGCCCCGTTCGGGATGTTCCCACCGCATGAGAGCCTCGCAGGCCTGCACGGTGTGTGTCTTTGCGCAGATCAGTGGCTGATAGTGCATCGACAGTTCGCTGTTCGTAATCGCGTCGCGAAGGTCTTCCTCG
>FUFK010074887.1_pt1 | contig 11322 bp, 9 predicted proteins | sample 1021851 | NCBI WGS metagenome assembly FUFK01 (sample SAMEA51879418, study PRJEB19060) | metagenome
CTGTAACTCAGTTGAAAAATGCTGGCGGTATCATAATGGGAAAAACAGTTACAACGGAGATGGCCAACTTAGCACCAAGCAAGACCCGCAATCCTCATGACTTGAAACGTTCACCAGGAGGATCTTCATCGGGTTCTGCAGCAAGTGTTGCGGATTTTCATGTACCATTGGCATTGGGAACACAGACAGGTGGTTCAGTAATCAGACCCGCCTCCTTTAATGGCGTCCATGGTCTAAAGCCAACGGTCGGACAGATATCCCGAAACGGCATGCTACTTCAATCACACACGCTTGATACGATTGGTGTCTACGCNCGTAATTTAGTNGATCTAGCCATNNTAAATAATTGCCTTATTGATCAAACCACTGATGCGATGTCAGAGAAAATATTAGAAGAAGGCTGTAACGTTTTCGAAAACTGGGCTAAAACTTCAGAAACGCCAAAGTTTGCTTTTTTAGAAACCCCAGCTTGGCCCGAGGCTGATATTGGCGCAAAAAACGCGATAGAGACGGCTATAACTTCACTCTCTTCCGCTTGCCAAAGGGACCGTTTGCCGGATCCCTTTAATAAAATAATAGACTATCACGCCGCGGTTTTTGCTGCGGAAAACTCACATTATTACGGGCCTTTTCTTGATAATCACTCTGAACTTTTGAGTGAAAAACTGCGGGATCGTCTCATTGTTTCAAAAACCACCTTGGCAAGTGAATATATTGCTGCGCTGAACGCTCGCGACAAAATTTACCATTCACTTGAAGCCCTACTCGACGACTACGATGCTGTTTTATGTCTTGCAGCAACAGGTGCTGCTCCAATTGGTTTCGAAACAACGGGATCCGCTATTTTCAATGGGCTCTGGACTTACCTTGGCGTACCTTGTCTTTCTTTACCACTTCTTACGACTGAAAATATGCCGCTTGGGCTTCAGCTGGTAGGAAAACGAGGAAATGAGAGGAAATTATTTAAGACGGCAAACTGGATCGAAAATCACCTGAAAGCATCTTGAATTTGAAGCCTCCACCACAAGCCTGATCAAATTACAGATTTAATATCAATAAACTTGAAGCAAAAAAGATCTCTACTTACTGTCATCACATATAAATGTTTCTTTGATCGCTAGCTAAATGAGTAAGATATATCTAGGATTGAGAGAATTTTTAAAACGGACCAAAGTTGAGTGGTTCTACATCCTACTTTGCTTCAATTACAACAGCGATTGAAACATCGGGGATAAACAAAATCAGGGAGGATTTTGAATGAAGATGAATTTTTTTAAACTATTTGCCACAGCAGCGGTGATAGCGGGCACAATTGGAGGCACCTCTATNGCGTTTGCTGAAAAATCTGGAGGAATACTAAAATTTTATCACCGAGGCACACCTCCAAGTGGCTCCATACATGAAGAGGCCACAAGCTCGACTGTAGTACCTTACATGAGCGTTTTTAACAATTTAGTCATGTTTGATCAGGCCAAGCCNGTNAACAGTATTAATACGATTGTTCCTGATTTGGCTACAAGTTGGGAATGGGGCAATGACAAGAGCAAACTAACNTTTAAACTTAGAAAAGGTGTAAAGTTTCATGACGGCAAACCTTTTACTGCCAAAGATGTCGCTTGCACATGGAATTTAATATTAGGTAAATCTAAAGCTAAACTTCGTAAAAATCCAAGAAAGTCTTGGTATAAAAACCTAGCTAGTGTTGAAACAAATGGAGATTACGAAGTAACATTTAACCTTAAGAGAAGGCAACCCGCCTTTCTTATGCTATTAGCTAGCGGTTACTCCCCGGTTTATCCTTGCCATGTGCCTCCCAAAAAAATGCGCACAAAGCCTATTGGCACAGGACCTTTTAAGTTCGTTAGCTTGAAACAGAACGAGCATGTAAAGTTCAAGAAAAACGACGATTATTGGAAAAAAGGGCGTCCACTTTTAGATGGGCATGAATGGACTATCATTAAAAGCCGTTCAACACGTGTTTTAGGACTTATCGCAGGTAAGTTTGATATGTCATTTGCCGGGGATATAAGTATCCCTATCTACAAAGACCTAGCTAAACAAGCACCTCATATGGTTTGTGAAAAGCATGCAACAAATGTTTCTACAAACCTTATAGTGAACCAATTCAAACCACCCTTTGACAACGCTGACATTCGAAAAGCAATGGTGTTAACTATTGATCGAGCAGCGTTCAATAAGATACTCGGGCATGGTGAATTCATTATGAGTGGCGCGTTGCTACCACCACCTCACGGGGTTTGGGGAATGCCACCAGAAGTCCTAAAAAATGTGGCTGGTTATCATCCCGATGTAGCTGGCAATAGGGCTCAAGCNCAAAAAATTATGAAAAAATTGGGATATGGTCCTGACAATCCACTTAAAATTAAAGTGGCAACCAGAAATATCGCAATTTATCGTGACCCGGCTGTTCTTCTTATAGATCACCTTAAGGAAATCTATATANAGGGTGAACTAGATACCGTTGAAACAAGTAACTGGCATGCAAAAGTTGCAAGAAAAGACTATCAAGTCGGTCTTAATTTAACTGGTATTGGTGTAGACGAACCAGATGCGATGTTTTACGAGAACTACGCTTGTGGTTCACAGCGTAACTACACAGGCTATTGCAAGGAAGAAATGATGGCCTTGTTCGAAAAGCAGTCAATGATGGATGACGGTCCAGAGCGCCTGAAATTAGTCTATGAAATTGATAAAAAGCTGCAGGAAGACGCAGCCCGACCAATCATAGCAAATAACGTCCGTTATAATTGCTTTCAGCCTCACGTTAAAGGCTTTAAGACTATGACAAATAGCCTCTACAACGGATGGCGTTTCGAAGATATTTATCTTGATAAATAAGCCTTCTGTCATAGTAAAATAGATAACTGGGCTAATACCGAAAAGTATTGGCCCAGTGCTATTCTCAAGTTAAAAGAATTAACGGTGAAGTAATATTTCTGAAGGAGTAGGTCGTGTCTGCCTATGTTATCCAGCGCGTTTTATTGATGTTCCTGACACTTTTGGGAATGTCAGTAATTATTTTTGTCCTGTTACGCTTAGTTCCCGGTAACATAGTGGATATAATGTTTGACTCGGCAGGTTTTGTTGACCCCTCAGAAAAAGCCACTATTGAAAAAGAACTCGGACTTGATCTCCCTATCTACCAACAATATTTTGATTGGATAAGCGCACTACTTGTGGGTGATCTCGGTTTTTCCTTTGTATCAGAAATGCCCGCAATAGACGAAATAGGGCCAAGAATTCCGATTACTGCGAAACTAGCAGCTTTGTCCTTATTCTTTTCTATCCTTTTCGGTCTTCCTTTGGGCGTGATAAGCGCCGTTCGTCAAAATACAACATTAGACTACGTTTTGCGTGTAATAAGTTTAAGTGGACTTTCCCTTCCCTCTTTTTGGTTGGCCCTACTCATTCTTATGGCATGTGTTTCCTATATGGGCGCAATACCTATCTATACAGAAACGCCAGAAACCCTCTGGGATGAATTACTGCTATATCTATTGCCGTCGGCTGCAGTTGGCTTCAGGGCTTCAGCCTTGATAATGCGATTGACCCGATCCTCTATGCTGGAAGTCATGCGGCAAGACTACATACGAACAGCAATGTCTAAAGGCGCAACCGAGAACGCTATCAATTATAAACATGCTCTTAGAAATGCTGTTTTACCAGTTACGACAATTATAGGTATTGAGGCGGCTTTTNTNATAGGGGGATTAATAATAACNGAAACGGTTTTTAATATTCCCGGAGTGGCACACTTCTTGGTAGAAGCAATCTTAATGAGAGATTACCCCATCGTTCAAAGCCTGGTGATGTTCATTGCGATTATTGTGGTAGTCATTAATTTTTTAACCGATCTGGCCTACGCTATTCTAGATCCTCGCATCAGATATTCATAATTAAGGTTTATCATGGTTTCAACAGAGCATAAAATTGAAGACAGCAATACAAGGGTAACCCAACGCTCCGTTTGGTACAAAATTAAACGGCTATGCCAACGTTATCCCCTAGGTGCCATTGGCTCTTTTATTGTTTTTATAGTCGTCTTTGCGGCTGTTTTTGCAGATGTTGTAGCGCCATACGACCCTACGCAGACTAATGCTAAAATGTCGTTGAGTGCGCCTAGCGCGGCCATGCTTTTTGGAGGTGACATGATGGGTAGAGATGTCCTGAGTCGTATTATTCACGGCGCACGGATATCTCTTGCAGTAGGTATAGGTTCAACTGTTCTAGGCGGACTACTTGGCACAATAATAGGTTTGATGTGCGGTTATTTCTTAGGTTGGTTTGATTTAATTATTCAACGAATAATTGATATGATGCAAGCCCTCCCTCTTCTTGTTATGGCACTCGTTATGGCTGCATCCTTGGGGCCTTCCCTGGAAAACACGATCATAGCGATTTCGATACCATTAGTTCCACAAGTTGCGCGTGTAATACGATCAAATGTCCTATCATTACGAGAGATGCCGTTCGTAGAAGCAGCTCGTTCTGTCGGTATGAGTAACGGGCGCATCGCATTTAGACATATTCTTCCAAATACATTGGCTCCNTTGATTGTNTTAGGAACNGCTCAATTAGGATCGGCNATACTNACAGANGCNTCTCTTTCATTTCTTAGGCTTNGGTGTCCCCGAACCCTATCCCTCNTGGGGNCGTATGTTATCAGAGTCTGCCGCTGAGTATGTGCGTGTCGCCCCTTGGCTGGTAATCTTTCCAGGCATCGCCATAAGCGCTGCTGTTTTTGGAGCAAATTTGATGGGTGACGCTGTAAGAGATTACCTCGACCCTAGAAATCAAGGCTGAAGGTTAGCTTTTATTAAATTACTTAGTAACAATACTAGCGCCTCTCGCTTTTTGAATGTCGGCCCGACCAGCAGGAGGCGGCAGCAAAATCCCTTGTTTAAAAGCTCGCCGTTTTCCCAAAGAGTTTATCCATCTTGTTAAATGTTCTAGGTCGTCAATAGCTATCCTTGGCCACCGATATGTATGTACCCAGGCCCAAGTTGCAATATCAGCTATGCTCATCTCACCTGCCAGAAATTCTACCTTTTCCAAACGATTATTAAGCACTTCATATAAGCGCCTCGTTTCATTTTTATAACGGGTACGTGCAGCCGGCACATCTTCTGGAAAATAACGTTCGAAAACAACAGCCTGCCCCTGCATGGGTCCAATCCCCCCCATCTGAAACATTAACCATTGCATAACAAGGCTTCTGCCTTTTGGATCCTTCGGCATAAGTTTTCCGGTCTTCTCTGCCAAATATAACAAAATAGCTCCAGACTCAAAAACTACAAAGTTATCTTCATCTCGGTCGATGATAACTGGAATTCGTCCATTTGGGTTTAAGGCTAGAAATTTTTCACTGTGCTGCTCACCTGCTGACAAATCGACATTATACAAGTTGTATGGAACTTGTAGTTCCTCGAGAGCAATCGTGATTTTCCACCCGTTAGGTGTAGCCGACGTATATAAATCAATCACATTANTTCCCTAATAAATATNAAGAGTANACANATTTTTTGNTGAGCTTAATCTTTNGTGGGCCCTCGCCATGCGTGCGAAAATTCTGCTTTTACGTGTTCGTTTCGGGCCAGTCCNTGTTCAGAAAGTTTAGAACGGATCAAAGCGAGGTGTTCTCTGCCGAATAACCCTAGTGTCCGATCTCTTTGATGATCGTAAAAAACATAATGTGGTGTCCCGACAAACCCGGTGGCATGGGCTTCTTCCTTGTACCCAGATACTATTTGTTGACCCTCTCCACCATCCATCATAAAAGCGTCAAAACCAGTCAAGTTGACACCAACCTCGACAAGAGCTTCTTTTAATTGAGTNACAGATTCCAANTCAAATTCACGCCAGCCACTGCCCCATCCTCTTAGACATACACTCATCATAAAGTTTATTTCTAATTTTTGGCGTTTTGCAAAAACGAACGCCCTATGAGCAAGTTCCGCGTCTAAAAGNCTGTATGGGCTTCGGAGAGGCAATTGCTGCAACTTACAATATTCACGAGCTGCAGCATAAAACATACGCGCTTTTCTATCGCCATCAGCAGAGGGCGGTCTTCTTTTCTGATCTTTAGTGGTCGTACTTACCCCCATTTCTATGTAGCTGAGTGTATAGGGACGAAAGTCGATTTCGACTTTATAATCTTTTACTATCTGAAGCGTTGGTCGAACGGAGATGTACGCATGAGGTGATTTCATGTCCAGATAAACTATAAGCAAACTGTCACCTTTGGAGCTCACAGCCTGCTGCCACTCAGCAGACTCACACATTATATTGGCAACTGCCGTCNTCAGNTTTTCGTCCATTACCATCCTTACCTTTTAATTTACACACTTGTTTATTAGACAACTAATATCTCAAATGAAGCACCTCGCCGATGAAGCAATACTGCAAGCGCGAACGCCGAGTAATTGATTGTTAGTCAATACTATAACGGCACGCCACTACTTAAAATTAATTTTTTGGATCTATCTGCTTTTATGCCATTTGCGTTTGCAGATATTCACTTGCGGAAATTGCAGCTTTGGCTCCCTCACCAACTGATACAACAATNTGCTTATAGGGCACCGTTGTTACGTCTCCACACGCAAATATACCGGGTTCAGATGTGGCGCCTGCGTCATCAATTATAATCTCACCGTGTCTGTTTAGTTCGACTACTCCATTAAGAAAATCGGTNTTTGGTAATAGACCAATCTGCACAAAAACTCCTAACACGTCGATTTCTATTATTTCCTCAGTGTCACGATCTCTATACGCTAGTCCAGTCACATGTCCATCAGAAGATAGTATTTGGGTTGTTTCCGCATTGNTTNNAANNTGAATATTNNNTTTGNTTCNAGCTCTGTCTATCANTACTTGATCTGCCTTCAGTTCAGGCAGGTATTCAAGCACCGTAACGGATTTGACTATATTAGCTAAGTCTACCGCCGCCTCGATGCCAGANTTTCCTCCACCAACTACGGCTACATCTTTTCCTTTATAAAATGGNCCCTCACAATGAGNACAATAAGCAACGCCATTTCCNATATTTTCTTCTTCTCCTGGCACCCCAAGCTTTCTCCATTGAGCGCCAGTTGCAATTATAACCGCGGTGCTTTCAATGATTTCTCCAGAATTTAATATAACAGACTTCTTATCCCCTGTTTTGACCGTAGAGACAGTTAGGTCAGTTCTCAATGTAATATCATAATGTTGCAGATGCTCCGTCANACAATTTGAAAGTTCTGCACCCGTGGTACTTGGAATAGAAATAAAGTTTTCTATTCCAAGAGTGTCTTTTAACTGCCCGCCCATAGTCTCAGCTACAATTGTAGTTTTAAACCCTTTGCGAGCTCCATAGATAGCTGCGCTTACTCCAGCTGGGCCNGCACCGATAACAACAAGATCCTGAAGCAAAAACTCTNTAGGTTTCANTTCNGTTACGCGTTTACGAAAACCTCCAAGTTTTTNAATNAACGNCGCTGAACTGGTACGCCCTTGCGAAAACGGTTCTTCATTTACATACACGCAAGGTACGCCCGTTATATTTCTCTCCGCAATTANCTCNTGAAACAAACCTCCGTCTATCATTTCCGCTTCTATATTTTCGTTTAATAGAGCGAACTGATTAATCANTTGTACTATGTCAGGACAGTTATGACAGTTGAGGCTAACAAATACTTCAAACCGAAGTTTTTCATTAACGCTTTTAATAATCTCTATATTACTGTCATCAAGCTTAGAAGGTACGCCGCCACACTGCAAAATGGCGAGTATNAGAGAATTAAATTCATGACCACTCGGAATACCAGAAAAAGATATTCCCGTGACNTCNCCCTCAGCCTCCAAACTAAANCTTACAGGGCTTCGTAAAATATTGCTCATGTCGCGTTCTTCCACCGAAAGACGATCTGAGCAGCTGGCTACGGCACCAAGAAATTTTTTTAAGTTATCTCTCTCTTCGTGGTCACCTTTGTTTAAAATTAGAGAAACATTTTTCTGCATTCCTGCAGTATAGGCGCCAATTTGTTTTAATAAGTCTTCCGATAACTGCCCCTGAGACATTATTATGTATCACAAATTGAATTTTCTGAACTTTATCATCACTTAAATTTTTCCAACTAAATCTAGTGATGGCGCTAATGTAGCCTCACCCTCTTTCCATTTCGCCGGACATACCTCATCAGGGTTATCTCTAACATACTGAGCCGCTTTTACCTTCTGCAGCAAACCTTCAGCATCACGACCAACTCCTTCGCAAGTTATCTCCATCACCTTGATCACGCCGTCTGGATCAATCACAAAGGTTCCTCGCTCTGCACGACCTTCCTCCTCTCTCAGCACTTCAAAACTTCGTGATATAGAGAACGTGTTATCGCTAATCAGGGGATATTGAATTTTCCCTATGGCCTCGGAGGAATCATACCAAGCTTTATGACAAAAATGACTGTCGGTAGAGATTCCATAGATATCGACGCCCATTTTTTGAAAATCGTTATAGTTATCTGCTAAATCCTCTAATTCTGTTGGGCAAACGTAAGTAAAGTCAGCGGGGTAAAAGAANAANACATTCCACTTACCTTTCAAATCCTCGCTGTCTACCGTAATGAAGTCATCGCTACCAGGTTGAAACGCTGTAGATCGGAAAGGGCTAATTTTAGTATTAATTTGTAACATTGAATAACCTTGTATCGTGTTGACCGTGATCAGATACGATGACAATAGCTATTAAAACGTTTTATTGCAATTAATTATTAGTTGCAATAAAATACTTGTTTCCCAAATCCCTCGGGTCGGAAGCAGAAAGTCTGTAAAACGGCTTATAGTTGGCACTATATTCAATTCAGTCCACTATAAAGACCTATCTACAAGCTAGCCTGAGTTATAAACTTTGTCTGAAGGTAAGCTTCAATCCCTTCTACTCCACCCTCTTTCCCATAGCCGGACTCGCCGATACCGCCAAATGGCGTTTCCGGCATAGCCAATCCGTGATGATTAATCGAAACCATACCACTCGAAAGCGCACTTCCTATGGCCTCAGCTGTCTTATTTGAGTTGGTATACGCATAAGCTGCGAGCCCATATGGCAANCGGTTTGCTTCTTCAACCACATCATCAAAAGACTTGAAGCGAGTTATAGGCGCCACAGGGCCAAACGGCTCTTCATTCATAATTTTTGCATCTAACGGCACGTCCGTTAAAACTGTCGGCTCATAAAAGTAGCCCTTATTGCCTTTTCTTTCGCCACCGGTTTCAATCTTACCTCCGCGCTTTACCGCATCTTTCACAAAATCATCAATAGCCTCTAGACGTCTATCGTGCGCCAAAGGCCCCATTTTTGTTTCCGGCAACAGACCATCGCCGACTATTAGATTCTCTGATGCCTCTTTAAAGCCATCTACAAATTTGTCGTAAACTGACTCGTGAACTAAGAAACGTGTGGGAGATATGCAAACCTGGCCCGCGTTACGATATTTATTCGAAGATAGTACATTCAATGCTACGTCTAAGTCAGCGTCTTCGAATACAATAGCTGGTGAATGCCCTCCTAANTCCATAGTGACAAGCTTCATATGCTCGCCGGCCTTTGCAGCCAACAGCTTACCCACTGCCGTCGATCCTGTGAAAGTTACTTTTTTGATTATCGGATGTGGTATCAGATAATCTGATATCTCTGATGGCACACCATATACCAGGTTAAATACACCTGCAGGTAATCCCGCCTCTTCAAACACCTTTGCTAATTCCGCACAACACGCTGGTGCCTCTTCTGGGCCTTTTACGATAATAGAGCATCCAGCAGCAATCGCTGCAGGCACCTTTTGAAGTATCTGGTTTAATGGAAAGTTCCAGGGGGTAAAGGCGGCAACAGGTCCAACTGGTTCCTTCACTGTGAACTGGTAAATCCCATCCGCCCTTGCCGGTATCACACGCCCGTAGGTTCGGCGCCCCTCTTCTGCCATCCAGTCAATCCTATCGGCTCCAACGAGCGTTTCGCCTTTTGACTCAGCNAGAGGTTTACCCTGCTCTATCGTCATTATTTGNGCTATTANATCCGCGCGTTNTCTNAGTAAATCGGCNGCTTTNCNTAAAATTTTATACCGNTCAAANGCACTGGTGTTTTTCCAGATTTTAAAAGCCTTGTCAGCTGCGCTCAATGCTTCATCTAGATCAGATGTCCCGGCACGTGCAACAGTTCCTATCACTTCTTCGTTAGCGGGATTGATAACATCAATTGTATCGCCTGAAGCTGCCGGCTGCCATCTGCCATCTATGTACAGATTGGTGTTTGGATATGATGTTGACATGATTGAGCATCTCCTAATATTGACTTGATTGAACTCTTTATGTGATACGGAGCTTAATAGCGCTCGGATTAACGTTTTAATTATTTATTGAAAGGTTTTACTTATTGGTACACCAACAGATGGACGTGCCTCGAGCTGACCTCGTATGACCTCGAATTCTAGGTATTCATTTCGCAATTCTACGTACAACCCCACGTTTGACATCGTATTGCTTAGGTTTCGTGCTAATGGAAATGCCTTTCTAGCGGATGTGGCCGGCAACCACGATAGCAATCTATTATATCCCCAATGAACTCTTGCCGATTGAAAGAATGATACTACCGACAAAATATCCTTCTCCCCAGCGCCCACCACCTTACACTTTTCACATCTTATATCCATACCTCTGAACGCCGTCGAAGCCGTCAAAAGCATAAACTCGTCAAACATTGGAGCTCCGTCAAGGATACCTGCTGCGTCAAATGCCCGACCAAGAAAAGGTCTAGGGTCTTCATTCTCGTTTACGGAGGCAACCCAATTTCGAATTACACACAGCANAACATTTTCAGCCGTATTGAGCTTANTTAAATGTAATTNCATTTCTGAATNCTTCACTTGAAAACCTACTTNANNNTGCNNGNTANTGCGACTTATTCGCATTATCATTGNCNNNNATTTNNGAGGGTTACAATAGTTANANTTGTTCTGNTTTTTTTATTCTCTCAAAAGATCCTCAGCCAGACGCACTAGCGGGGTCACAAACCTATCGATCGGCTTGTATTTTGGGGAACAATTTCAATGCACAACGTTATAACGGAATTTCCATCCGTGACTTTCTTATTGTGGCTTAGTTAAAGGGATAGGTCTATTTTTAGAAAATCTGATGACACTAGGTTACTTTTCAAGTGACCTACCCCCAAAACCTAAAATTTCTATGACTTGCTTTACCAAATGTTTGAGTTAGCCCTTCATGCCAACTTTATCCGCCGCTGGGTGCAAACTAGCTGACGCGCTTGGCCGA
>FUFK010784736.1_pt1 | contig 11320 bp, 12 predicted proteins | sample 1021851 | NCBI WGS metagenome assembly FUFK01 (sample SAMEA51879418, study PRJEB19060) | metagenome
TCGAAAATTTACCTTTGATAAAGATAGATTTGAATCACTTAGAGATATAATAAAAAGTGTATANGTCTCATATGGACAGCGNTTGAGCCTTAGCGATGTAGTTACNACGAATGACCTACTNAANACNGAAAANANCCCNCNAATNGATNGTAAAGTAGTCATTAAGGCAATCAGTAATGCTATTATCCAGCTAAAAGAAATGAGAGTAAAAGAAGGTGAAGTAATTCTCAATGATATAAATGGTAGGGTTAAATTTCTTGAAGAGGCTTTAAATCAAGTAGAAGATGTTTTTGGGAAATATAATAGTGAAAAACAATTAATATTAAAAAATAAAATATCTGACCTAATTAACGATGAAAAATTAGATGATTCAAGGCTCATGCAAGAAGTAGCATATTACGTTGAACGTTCAGATATTACCGAGGAAATTGTACGTAGTAAAAGTCATATTCATCAGATAAAAAAATATTTAGAAATGCAAGAGCCGGTTGGGAAAAGATTGAACTTTTTGCTACAAGAAATTGTGCGCGAAGTTAACACAATAGGATCGAAAAGCCCACAAACAGAAATAACTTTGCAAGTAGTTGAAATGAAGAGTGAACTAGAAAAAATGCGAGAGCAATTACAAAACTTACTTTAATGATAAACTTTATTACAATTTCTGCTCCATCAGGGTCTGGTAAGACTACGCTTTGCAAAGCTTTGCAACTGGTGGAACCTGAAATTGAATGGTCTATCTCTTACACTACTAGGGAAAAGAGATCTATTGAGGAAAATGGCGTTGATTATTTTTTTATTTCAGAGGAAGAATTTGAAGAGTTAATAATTCAAGGACATTTTGTGGAGTGGCAAAATGTACATGGATTTTATTATGGAACATCTGTAAGCAATTTAGAAAATGCAATTAAAAATGATAAAATAATGTTAATTGAAATGGATGTGAAGGGTTCAATGAGCATAAAAAAGCTATTTCCAGACCAAACATTTTCTATTTTTATTATGCCTCCAAGTATTTCACAGCTTAGGGAAAGACTNAGAAGCCGTGGTACAGANTCAGAAANAAGNATAAANATAAGATTGAAGAGGTTTNANGAGGAAATGGANTTTCGAGAAAAATTTGATTANGTAATGATTAATGANGACTTAGATTTAGCNAAAATTGAATTACAAAAGACAATTAATAAACTTAAACAAGGAGTAACAANTGGGACTTAAAACAATACCATTTAGAGANATTGAAGAAAAAGCAGAAAATATGTACGAGGCTGTTTCNGCNATGTCGGGACAGGCAAAACTAGAGCTTCAAGAAAGAATAGTAAACAAAGCAATTCTTAGTCATCAAGAAGAGGAGCTAGATGTTTTTGATGAGGTTGAAGAAATTTCTCCTGATTCATACGAAGAACAAGAAAAAGTTACAACAGTAGCAATTGATAAATTTGTAAATGGTGAGGTGAAATGGAGAAAGTAATACTTTGGATTTAAATGATTAAGAAAAATCAAATTCAAACTTATCTTGATCAACAGAGTAAACTTTTTGGTAAAGAGCTATTTTCCCAACACTCAAATCAATATGATAAGAGCTTAACTTTATCCAATAAGACTCAGGACTCACCTGATGAAATCACCGAATTCTATAAGTCAATATCACTTTGTAAAAAATGTTCTCTTGGNCACACTAGGAATAAATTCGTTTTTGGAANTGGTGATCCNAATGCAGANCTAATNTTGNTCGGAGAAGCTCCNGGNGANGANGAGGATCTTAAAGGCGAACCGTTTGTTGGCAGAGCTGNNAAATTACTNAACAAGATNTTAGNAGCGATTGATAAAAATAGAAGNGATGGCGTATTTATCACAAATGTNCTAAAATGTAGACCNCCNAATAATAGAGACCCTCTTTNNTCAGAANTAGATAAATGNGAGCCTTACCTCNTAAANCAAATNGAAATNATAAAGCCAAAACTTATTGTTGCACTTGGGAAAATATCTGGGAATACTTTGCTCAAAAAGGATACCTCATTGAAAGAGATGAGAGAAACCATACACGACTACTTTGGTACTCCTCTGAAAGTTACCTATCACCCTGCAGCTCTATTAAGAAATCCTAATTTAAAAAAGGATGCATGGCAAGATTTTCAATTGATTAGAGATTTTCTAAAAGGATAAAATATCATGGCAGAAGATAAAAAGTTACTTAATGTCCAACCTCACTCCAATGAAGCTGAGCTAGCAGTACTTGGATCAATGCTTTCGTCAAAAGAAGCTGTAAGTAAATCAATACAATGGCTAAAGCCTGAAGATTTTTACAAGGATACGCACAATAAAATTTTTTCAGCAATGCGATTATTATTTGATAAAGCCGAACCTATTGACACCTTATCTGTATCTGAATATTTGAAAAAGAATAATGAGCTTGAATTAGTTGGAGGTATTTATTTTTTGACTGGCTTGGTTGAAATGGTACCAACTGCAGCACACGTTGAAAAGTATGCTAAAATTGTCGTNGAAAAAGCTCTCTTGAGAAATTTGATTTATCTTTCACATAATATAGCAAAAGAAGCNTATGATGATAGTCAAGACATAGCAGATATTTTAGAAACAGTTGAACAATCAATGTTCAAGATCACCCAAAATCAGTTAAAAGGTGGATTTAAACAGATTAACCCATTAATTGTAGATGCATTAGATGATCTAGAAGAAAAAAGGAATAAGGGTGGAACTGTTACAGGAGTTCCTTCAGGGCTATTAGATTTAGATGATTTGACATCAGGTTTTCAAAAAGGTGATTTGATAATTATTGCAGGNAGACCNGGTATGGGTAAAACAGCATTGGCACTTTCAATGATGCGAAACGCTGCATTGGAGGCAGATGANGGNATAGGCATGTTNAGCTTGGANATGGGGAATCAACAATTGGCTATGAGACTTCTNTGNGCNGANGCAAGAGTNAATATGCATTTTGTNAGAACTGGTAANCTNCCATCTAAATTATGGAAAAANTTAGGAATAGCAGCAGGNGANATGGAAAAAGCNCCTATTTACTTGGATGATACGCCNGCTATNACNGTNCGTGAANTNAGAGCAAAGGCACGACGCCTNGTNNCAGAAAAGAAAATNAGTATGATNGTNGTAGATTANCTNCAACTAATGCAAGGTCCAAGAGGCGTGGAAAATCGNCAACAAGANATATCNGTTATNTCTAGNTCNTTAAANGCATTAGCAAAAGAAATNGATGTNCCAGTNGTAGCACTTTCTCAGCTTTCCAGGGCAGTTGAGCAAAGACAAGANAGNAAACCNCAANTATCAGATTTAAGAGAAAGTGGTGCNATAGAGCAAGATGCAGATGTNGTNATTTTTCTNTATAGACCTTGGGTATACAGCCAAGAAGATGAAGATGAAGGCAAGGCAGAAATAATTGTAGCTAAACAGCGTAATGGGCCGACTGGAAAGGTAGACGCTGCTTTTATTAAACAATATGCGCGATTTGAGAATCTTTCTGATCATGAAACTCCTTTTTGATGGAAAATCCATTAACTAAATTTGTACCTCAATTATTTGGCGAATACCCAAAACCATTTTTGAAGCTAATTAATAATATATCCTTTTCACCAGATCAAGATAATCAAGAAGTAACAGAAGCTCTTTGGAAAGCTTATGAGTTTGGTTTAAGGCATCATGATGGTCAGAAAAGACTATCTGGNAAACCTTACTTTTCACATTGTATAGCAGTAGCAAGTACTTTAGCTAGTTGGAAAATGGATACCACAACAATTATTGCTGGTTTATTGCATGATACTGTTGAAGACACTGAAGCAACGNTAGATGATATTGTTNAAAATTTTGGTNATGATCTTGGCAANCTTGTAGATGGCCTTACTAAAATAAGTGAAATATCCTATTCTTCAAGAAAAGAAAAGCAAGTTGGCAACTTTATGAAAATGTTACTCTCAGTTGCTCAGGATATGAGGGTAATTATTATAAAATTTGCAGATAGNCTACACAACATGGAAACNATTAAACATATGCCGCANATNAAAAGACATAGAATTGCAGTAGAGACTAGAGATATTTATGTTCCACTTGCTCATAGGTTGGGTATGTCAACTGTAAAATCACAATTGGAAGATTTAGTTCTTAGTGTATTAAATCCATCAGGTTTTAAAGAAATAGAATCCAAGGTTAAGTCCAGTGAAAGACAAAGAGAAAAGTTCATAAAAAAAGTTATTGAGCCAGTAAATGAAGAATTGAAAAGGTATGATATTGCTCCACTCATCTATGGAAGAGCTAAATCTTATGCATCTATCTATGGAAAAATGATAAATCGTAACAAGAGTTTTAAAGAAATTTATGATTTATATGCAATTCGAATAATTGTAGAAAAGATTGAAAACTGTTACCTGGCCTTAGGTATAGTTCATAATGTATATCTTCCGGTACAAGATAGGTTTAAAGATTTTATAGCAACACCAAAATCAAATGGTTATCAATCAATACATACCACAGTTATTGGACCAAACGGTCAAAAAATTGAGATTCAAATCCGCACAAANGAAATGGAAGAGACTGCAGAGATAGGAGTTGCTGCGCATTGGATGTATAAAGGGAATAAATCCAATGGAATTGATAAAAATGTTAAATGGTTAAGGGAATTATTGGAGATATTGCAAAATGAATCTACCGATCCGAAAGAGTTTATGGATTTATTAAAAATTGATTTATATAATGAAGAAATATTTGTATTTACTCCTATGGGTGACTTAGTTCAGTTGCCTATAAATGCTACACCTGTTGACTTTGCTTTTCATGTACATTCACAAATAGGAATGCATTGCATGGGTGCCAAAATAAATCATATTGTTGTACCCTTAAATACGAAACTAAAAAACGGTGATATGGTTGAAATAATCACCAGTAAAAAACAAATGCCTAGCTATGGATGGCAAAAATTTATAGTGACTACCAAAGCAAGGAATCAAATTAATCGATATTTAAGAAAAACTCGAGATGATGAGAGTATTAAGCTTGGAACAGAAATACTTACAAANACATTAAGAAGNATGAAACTTTACGGTGATTTGGAAGAATTTAAAAACAGCTACAATAANTTTGGATTTGCTGACTCCAAATCACTTTTGATGTCTCTAGGAACTGGTGTATTGACTGTAAGGGATATGTTCAGAAAAATTAGGCCAAAAGAAGATATCAATGAGAAAGATATNTTGGATAATAAATCCAATAAGATTTTCAATTTTCCTAGNAATAACCCAAAAGGGATAACNTTAGATGGTATAGACAACCTTTTAATAAATTTTGGCAAATGTTGTAATCCTATATCGGGAGATGAGCTCATTGGTTTTGTTACAAGAGGGCGAGGAGTGACAATACATNGGAGTGAATGTAATAGTTTGCCCCTCTTAANTNANGAATCTGATAGATTAGTTCCAGTAGATTGGAATGTTAAATCAACTGAACAATTTAATGTACTTTTAAAGGTTGTTGGTCAAGACTATAAAGGCTGGCTGAAGGATTTGTCTGAGTGTATTTCAAAGCAGAATGTAAACATAGCCAGTGTTGATATTAAGGCAAATGATAATATTGCAGAGGCGCAAATTATCGTACAGGTCAATAATAATCGGCAACTAAAGAGATTAATGAATAAGATGACCAAATTAAAAAATATTGATTACGTAAAAAGGCCAGGTAGATAATGGAAATTAAAACATATACAAAAAAAGATATAGCAACTGAATTGTCAAAGCGACAAAACAAAAGTGTAAGATCATCAATAACTATTGTTGATGATCTTTTTAGAATATTAAAAGATTATTTAACAGAAGACAATCCATACACAAGAATTGAGNTAAGGAATTTTGGTGTTTTTGAATCAAAGCCAACCAAAGCGAAGCCACGAGCACGTAATCCAAGAACTAATGAAGAGATATATGTACCCGCTCATAAAAAGACAAGGTTTAAACCAGGAAAATACATTAAGGAACAATTACGTAAGCCAATTTAAAANATGGGAAGAATTTTGGGTGTTGACTATGGAGATAGTCGCATTGGCCTAGCATTATCCGATCCAAATAAAATTATCGCATCTCCTTTCAAGACTATCAAAAATAAAGGACTCGACAAAACTAAAAAAGAAATCTTTGATATAATAAGAAAAAACAAGGTTGAACTTATTGTACTAGGTTTACCAGTTAGTATGTCTGGAACTGAAACAAATCAAACCAAAAAAGTGAGAAAATTCCAAAGCTTTATTCAAGATTTTGATATTCCTATAGAAATGCAAGATGAAAGGTTATCATCCTTCNCTGCAAAAAAATCCTTAATCCAACAGAAAATNAAAACAGGTCATAATAAACATTTTATTGATTCAACAGCTGCAGCAATTTTCTTGCAACAATATTTAGATTCTAAAATTCACAAATGAAAAATTACCTTACTAAGCTTTACAGTTGGCAACTAGCGATTATTTCTGGTGTCCTAATTGGAATAAGTTTTCATCAAATCTGNTTTGGCATATTAGTCTACATNGGTTTTATNCCATTNNTNNANTCATGGTTTAGAAACAATCCAAAGAACAATTTATTTTCCGGTTATGTTTTTGGAGTTACTTATAACCTTATCTCAAATTATTGGATGGCCACAAATTCTGGTGCAGAATTTATTGTCGTCCTCTTTTCATTAATTGCAGCAACTTTATATCTATCTATATTTTGGGCATTTGCAGGTTTTATAGTAGGGTTTTATAAAAATATTTCTATTAAAATATTAATAATGCCATTCTTAATTGTTTCCCTAGAATGGATTAGAAGTTTTGGGCCATTAGGTTTTGCTTGGGGAAATTTAGCACTTACTCAAATGGATATGCTCCATTTGTTGCAGTTTATTGATTATGGNGGTACTTANATAATTACATTTTGGATTGTNTGCATAAACTCAATTNNATACTACCANTTTTTTTTAANATCATTTCCCAAACAAAANNTAGTATTGTTCNTCNCACTTCTACTNNTAGTTAATACTGTTGGTCTAATNAGATTAAATANGGAATTAGATCAAAANAACAANACAGANTTAGACATTGCTGTTATTCAGCCTAACTTAAATCCTAATGAAAANTGGGATAGATCAACNAGAGAGTTAACATTAAATNTAATGGACTCTTTGCATCAATTAGCGATAGGTCTNAATCCAGATATAATACTATTTCCAGAGACTGCATTGCCCGCATANTTNAGATTAAATAATTNNATAAGAAAGAGATTACAATCTGAAGTTAATAAATCNAATATCCCAATTCTTATTGGTACTGTTGATAGAAGATTTGATGATTTAGGTAAAAAATTATATTTTAANAGTTCTATGTATTTNTACCCAAATAAAGATTANCAAATGTATGATAAAATACATTTGGTTCCATTTGCTGANTATGATTTAATGCCNTATATACTNCATCCACTTGGTCAGCTTAACCTTAACATAGATAGGGGAATTTTTATGGGAGGAGACAATTATGTAAAGTTTAATTATGAAAATGTTACCTTCTCAAACTTAATTTGTTATGAATCATCATTACCCCGCTATGCAAGGCGATTTATCAAAGGTGGTTCAAACTTTCTGATGGTTCAAGCGAATGATGGTTGGCTTGGAAAATCTGCAGGACCTTATCAGCATTTTGAGTTGGCAAGATTGAGAGCAATAGAAAACCGTGTGCCTATTGTTAGATCAGGTAACACAGGTATCTCTGGAATTATAATGTCAAATGGTGAGGTTAAGAAAAAAATACCTTTAGGGGAACAAGTAGTATTTAAGGAAAAAATTATTATTGGAGGAGCGGGAAGTTTTTACACAAAATATGGAGATGTATTTGCATCTCTTTGTTTTGTAATTTTATTGTTCATTAACCCTGTTTTATTATGCCTAAAAAAATAATCATATTATTAGCTTTTATTTTNTTATCCCATGATAAGGCATTAAGCATAAACCCAGTATGGAAATCAATAATCTTCCCTGGATGGGGGGAGCATGCATTAGAAGAAAATAAGCGCTCGAGGTTATTTTCAAATATTGAACTTTCTTTATGGACGGCATGTTTGGGTGCCTATACTTATTCCAATCATTCAATGTTACAGTACAAATCATTTGCGGTCGAGCATGCAGGTGTTTTTTCGTCAGGAAAAGATAAAAAATATTGGGTTGATATTGGAAACTACATTGATATTGAAAATCATAATAGTGAACATTTGAGGTGGAGATACTTTGATGAGCTATATGATGAAAGTGACGGCTGGTATTGGGATAATGTGGACAATATGAAAAAGTTTGAATCTATGCGGATAAGGAGCGATTACTTCTCAAAAACAGGAGAATATATTATAGGTGCAATTGTTCTTAATCATATTATTTCCGCAATAGATACATATTATTTATTAAGGGTAAAAAATATTACTTTTTTTCCGGTAATCACCAATGGAGTAAATGAAATAAGTCTTAGAGTAAGTTTATAATTTAAAATGAATCCCATTACTAGACTTTTCATTTACATCCTATTTTCCATCTCCATTTTAATATCCCAAAGTGTAAACATTTTATTAATAAATCTTGGTATAGTTTTTTTGATATTTATTTTCAAGCGATCATTATTACATCTATTTTGGGAAAGAATAAAGCCATATTTGATTTATTTACCATTATCAGGATTTTTATTTTTCATTATCTCCACTCAAATATCTTCAAAATCAATTTCCATCATTTTCATTGATATATTAATGGCTACAATTCGACTCATGGCTATGATCAGTCTTTTGACATTTTATATTATTGAGGCTAAATCACAAAACCTACTAATAGCAATAAGAAGTATTTGGTTCTCATCAGGTCTGAATATTTATTGGATTGATAAATTTATACTTTTTTTTGAGATGACTATAAGGTTCTTTCCAAGCATCCATGAAAATTGGAATCAAACTGAAAAATCACAAAAAGCTCTATCTATTAAAAAACGCAGTTCATTAAAAGANAAAGTATTTTACACAGCANAATTCATACCTGACTTTATATTATTGAACTTAAAAAAGACCGATGTTATAATTGAAAANATGTCAATGCGTGGNTTCGGAACCNAAAAAAGGAGAAGTATCTATCCATATCTAAAATTCAAAGTAATTGATATTTTTCTTTGTTTAATCGTGGTTACAAGTATTATCATCGTTCACAATTTTGTCTAGATTTAAATTATTAATAATGTATGATGGCACCAACTACCAAGGCTGGCAGATCCAGAAAGATGGTAAAACTGTACAGGGAATAATTGAAAATGCGTTTAGGGATTTATCAGAGTTTGATATAAAAATACGAGTAAATGGATCTGGTCGCACCGATGCTGGTGTACATGCGNTAGGACAAGTNGCCCACGTTGATTTTGACACTAACTTAAATATTCAAGTTTTTAAAAATGCTTTAAACGCAAAATTACCGGAAGACTGTAGAATCATTTCAGTTGAGCAAGTAAATAAAGATTTTCACTCTAGATATGATGCAAAAAAAAGATACTATAGATATCAATGCTATGATGGAGATTCAATTTTGTATAGAAATCAATGCTGGATCATTAACAATATTGATATTGTAATCTTAAATGAACTTGCTTCAAACTTGATTGGGAATCATGATTTTTTATCCTTTAGCAAATATCGTCAGGAATTGAAAAATACATGTTGTGAAATATTTGAAAGTAGATGGGTAGTTGAAAATAATATGATTATATTNAAAATAANTGGCAATAGATTTCTGCATCATATGATTAGATACCTTGTCGGAACTATGGTTGGAGTTTGTCAAGGAAGAATATCCAATAAGGAATTCAAGTTATTGCTCAATAACCCTAAAAAGGATGTCCAAATTTTAAAAGCNCCNCCTCAGGGTCTGTTTTTGGAGAAAATTAAATATGANTNATNNTCNAAAATTNTTTTTNTNCTTATTTTNTNTNTCCNTNGCNANTTCTGATNATGTTTCTAATTCTAGAAATACTGCTATAACAAGAGCAATACAAAAAGTTGGTCCAGCTGTTGCAAGTATAAATGTTGAACAAAATTTAAGTTCAGTTTCATTTGATCCTTTTTTTGGATTTATGTTTCCAAGAGAAATATATCCGATGAAAACTTCTGGAAGTGGTGTAATTATCAGCCCAGATGGATTTTTGATGACAAATCATCATGTAATTGAAAATGCAGATAAGGTTACAGTAACATTGTCTGGAGGTGAAGAATATCAAGCAGAAATTATTGGCTCAGATGAAACATCAGATCTGGCATTATTAAAGTTAGCAGGATCAGACTTTCCATATGCTCAATTAGATGATTCAGATGATCTAATTATCGGAGAGTGGGCAATTGCATTGGGTAATCCCTTTCAATTGTTTTCTGTTAGTAATCAACCTTCAGCAAGTATTGGTATTATTAGTGCAACAAATATGGATTTTGGCATGCAAAAATCAGGCAAGGTTTTTCAGGATATGATTCAAACTGATGCCGCTATTAATCCNGGGAATTCAGGTGGCCCCCTAGTTAATGCTTTAGGCAATGTTATAGGAATAAACACTTTCATTTATAAAGACTCAGAAATAAATAGAGGATCAGTAGGTATAGGATTTGCTATACCAATTAATAATGCCAAAAGAATAGCAAAAGAATTAAAAATGACAGGTCAAGTTGACAGAAGAGTCTTCACTGGTTTAATTGTTCAACCGCTCGATCGTAAAGTAGCAACCTATCTTGATGCGCCTTTTGTCAAAGGTGTTGTAATATTAGAGATCTCCAAGTATAGCCCAGCGGATAAATCAGGNCTTGAAATAGGTGATATTATTTTATCTTTTAATGGTATTGATGTTAATAAAAGAAGTGATATTCATAGAGTCATATATGAGAACGATATTCGTGCAGGGGATACAGTTTCCTTGAAAATATTTAGGAAAGGTCGATACAAAACTATTAAAATGAAAACCGCAAAGTTTAAATGATACAGAACATATGAGAATTGCAAAAGAAGGTAAGATATTTGTATACCCAGTGTTTTTTTTAACGATAATACTGATTGTACTATATTATTTGTATAACATCAGTGGTATNATTCCAGCGATATCTGGATTGATGTTTTTATTTTGTCTGAATTTTTTTAGAGACCCAATTAGAATAATGCCGGATGGAGAGAGAATCATTGTCTCGCCTTCAGATGGTAAAATAATAAGAATAGAGAAATTACATGATGAAGAAATAGGAGAATCTTTTGTAGTCTCCATATTTTTAAATATATTTAA
>FUFK010052521.1_pt1 | contig 11318 bp, 15 predicted proteins | sample 1021851 | NCBI WGS metagenome assembly FUFK01 (sample SAMEA51879418, study PRJEB19060) | metagenome
AAGTCCAGGTGATACATTTATGGGAATGAGTTTAAATTCTGGTGGACATATAACTCACGGTTTAAAAATTTCAATGTCAGGTAAATGGTTTAATGCAATTAGTTATGACGTTGATAAAAAATCTGAACTAATAGACTATGATAATGTTGAAAAACTTGCTTTAGAACATAAACCGAAATTAATTATAGCTGGTGGAAGTGCTTACTCGAGAGTAATAGATTTTAAAAGATTTAGAGAAATTGCTGATAAAGTTGGTGCTTATCTCATGGTTGANATGGCACATTTTTCTGGNTTAGTTGCAGGAAAAGGNTATCCAAACCCATGTGATCATGCNCATGTTGTTACATCAACAACACATAAAGTTTTTAGAAGTGCAAGAGGNGGAATAATTTTAACTAATCATGAGGATCTTGCGAAAAAATTTAACACTGCNGTTTTTCCNGGATANCAAGGTGGTCCNTTAATGCANGTTATCGCAGCTAAAGCNGCAGGTTTTCTAGAAGCTNTACAACCAGAATTTAAAGATTACATAAAGTCAGTNCTAGCNAATGCAAAAATGTTAGCTGAAACTTTAAAAAATAATGGTTTTAAAATTTATTCTAACGGAACTGATACACATTTAATGTTGGTAGATTTGAGACCTTACAATGTTAAAGGTAATCTTGCTGCTGAAAGTCTTTCAAGAGCAAACATTACTTGTAACAAAAATGGAATTCCTTTTGATACTGAAAAGCCAATGATTACCTCAGGTATAAGATTAGGAACTCAAGCAGCTACAACACGTGGCTTTGGTTTAAATGAATTTAAAACTGTTGGTGAATTAATTACAAAAACTTTAAAAGGATTATCCGAAAATCCAAATGATAACAGTAAAGTAGAAAATGAAGTAAAAAATGAAGTTATTTCTTTAACTTCATCATTCCCGATATATAAAAACTTGTAGTAAATGATTTGTCCTTGTGNAAAAAAAGGTGAAACCTCGGTTGTGGATTCACGTCCAACCGAAGATGGNACTGCTATTCGTAGAAGANGATTATGTGTTTGTGGTGAAAGATTTACGACTTTTGAAAGAATTCAACATAGNGAATTAATGGTAATNAAAAAAANTGGNCGAAAATCATCCTTTGATAGAGATAAACTTGCAAAATCAATTTATATAGCTTTAAAAAAAAGACCAATAGATACGGAAACAGTTGAAAAATTTATTAGTAAAATCTCAAGATCAGTTGAGGATCTTGGACAGAATGAAATTTCATCTAATACTATAGGTACTATGGTTATGGACGGATTAAAAGAACTAGATCCTGTTGCTTACGTAAGATTTGCATCTGTGTACAGAAATTTTAGAGAAGAAAAAGATTTTGTACAATTCGTGGACAAACTTGATGTCTACAAAAAAAGATAAATTTTCAACTAAAGATAAATTATATATGGAGATAGCCTTNAAACTGGCTAAATCTCGATATGGTCATACAGGATCAAATCCTTCTGTTGGATGTGTGATTGTTAAACATGATAAGATTATTTCTATTGGTAAAACTTCAATAAATGGTAGACCCCATGCCGAGTCTAACGCAATAAAAAATTCAATAGATAATTTAAATGGATCAAAAATGTATGTCACCTTGGAACCTTGTTGTCATTATGGTGTGACACCACCTTGTACAAATTTAATCATAAAATCTAAAATTTCAGAAGTAATTTATTCAGTTTCAGATGTTGACAATAGAGTTAAGAATAAAAGCTTTAAAATTCTAAAATCGAAAAAAATTAAAGTAAGAAAAGGACTCTTAGAGGAAAAAGTTAAAAATTTTTATTCAACATATTTTTTTAATAGAAAAAAAAAATTGCCATATGTTACTGGTAAGATAGCAGTTTCAAAAAATAATCTGATTTATAGTAAATTAGATAAAAAAATTACAAACACTAAGGCTGATAAATTTACCCATTTATTGAGATATAAAAATGACTCATTAATGATTTCATATAAAACATTAAATAATGATAATCCAAAATTAAATTGCAGATTAAACGGGGTAAAGAAATATTCTCCAAAAAGAATTATTTTAGATAGTAAACTTAATACTAATATTAACAGTTTTATAATAAAAACAGCTAACAAATCTAATACTATTATTTTTTACAATAAAGCAGGTAATTCACAAATTTTAAGTTTTAAAAAAAAGGGGATAAATTTAATCAGATCTAAAATTGATAATAAAGGAAGATTTGATATCAAAATTATATTAAAAAAATTATATAAATTGAACTGTAGAAACTTATTAGTAGAAGGAGGTGATGAGTTAACAAATTATCTTTTAAGAAATAAAATTTTCAATACATTTTATTTATATAAAAGTGATAAAAAACTCTCAAAAAAAANTGAATATTTGAATTTTAATAGTTTAAATTTATTGAAACAAAAATATAAAAAGAAAATAGACTTAAAACTAGATTTAGGAAAAAATAAAATAACATTATATAAAATTTAAAATGTTTAATGGAATAATATATAATCAGGGTATAATTAAAAAAATCGTTAAAAGACCTAAAGGTATTAATATTTTTGTAAAAAGCAATCTTAAGGTATCTAAAAAGGATATTGGATTATCNGTAGCCTGTGATGGTGTATGTTTAACATTAATTTCTTATAAATCACAATTGATGGAGTTTTATCTTTCAAAAGAAACAATAATTCGATCTAAATTTAAATATATAAAGAATAAAGATATAATTAATTTAGAACTACCACTAAAGTATGGAACAAAAATTTCAGGACACATTTGCCAAGGTCATGTTGATACAGTTGCNAAAGTTTTNAGTATAAAAAAAATTGATAAATCATTTATTTTTGACTTTGAGATACCNAAAAAAGAGAGAAAACATCTTATTGAAAAGGCTTCAATTTGTGTAAATGGAATATCACTTACAATCTCAAAAGTAACTAAAAAGGGTTTTCAAATTTGGATAATTCCACATACCTATAAAGAAACTAATTTATCAAAACTCAATAAATATGATTTAGTAAATATTGAGATAGATATCTTGTCTAAATACGTTAGAAATTATTTTTATGAAAAAAAATAATTTTGCACCTATAGAAACAATAATAAATGTCGCTAAAAAGGGAGGTATGTTCATATTAGTTGATGATGAAAAAAGAGAAAACGAGGGTGATTTGGTGATTTCATCATCAGACTCNACAGCAAAAAATATAAATTTCATGGCAAAACATGGTCGTGGTTTAATTTGTTTAGCGCTGGACAGTTTACAAGCTAAAAGATTAAATTTATCTTTAATGTCTCCTGTAAATCAATCGAGAAATAAAACAGCTTTTACAATTTCTATAGAAGCAAAGAAGGGGATTACAACAGGTATATCTGCCAAAGATAGAGCTAAAACAATTAAGATCGCATCAAAAAAAAATGTTAGTAAAAAGGATATAGTATCTCCTGGTCACATTTTTCCAATTATTGCTAAAGATGGTGGGGTTCTTGTAAGAGCAGGTCATACAGAAGCCTCTGTTGACATATCAAAACTCGCAAAAAAAAATAATTCAGCAGTCATTTGTGAAATTATGAACGAAAATGGNACAATGGCTAAAGGCCAAGATNTATTTGATTTNGCAGAAAANCATAAGCTNAAAATNGGNAAAATNGANGANTTNATNGCNTATAGATTNAAAAAAGAGAAACTTATAAGACTTAAAAAACAAAGCCAAATTGAAGTTAAAAATCAAAAATATAAAATTAGAATTTATGAAAATTTATTAGATGGCGCAGAACATTTTGCNTTAATNAANGGTAAAATNANAANAGGTATTACNCCAAGAGTAAGAGTAATTTCATCNAATNTNGTNCAAAANTATNTNATAAATCAANNATTACCAAATTCNTTTAANAANACNTTNAATTATTTTAGAAAATATCAAAATTGTGTTTTAGTATTTATAAAAGACTCAAACTTGAGATCTGTTACACAAACACTGAGAAGATATAACAATAAAGATTTTATAAAAAAAGGAAATGATAAATCAATCAAAAATTATGGTATTGGTGCTCAAATAATTAAAGATCTTAAAATAAAAAATATGATATTAATAACCAGATCATTAAAAAAAGTTATTGGTTTAGATGGTTATGGAATTAAAATTACAAAACAAGAATTGATATAATGAAAAAAAAATTTTTAATTGTTTTAGCTAATTATTATAAGGAAATAGGTGACGGTTTATTAAAGAGTGCTATGAATAATATTCCTAAATCGAGCCAAGTAAAAATTATTAAAGTTCCTGGTGTTTTTGAAATTCCTATAACTATTTCAAAAAACATAAAAAAGTTTGATGCATTTTTGGCATTAGGTTGCGTTATTAAGGGTGAAACACCTCATTTTGATTTTATTTCTCAAGCATCTACTAATGCGATAATAGAACTATCTATTATTCAAAAAAAACCAATTGGAAACGGTATTATTACCTGTTTAAATATGAAACAGGCAAGAGCTAGAAAAAATAAAGGTGCTGAAGCAGCTATTGCTGCAGTCTCAATATTGACTCAAAAATGAGGACTAGGTTTAAACCAAAAAATAATCCTAGAGTGATTATTATTCAAAAACTTTATGGAAAATTTTATAATGAAGATGATGATTTAAAATTTCCTAAACATAGATTTAAGAAATTTATTAAAGATATCGTATTAGGTACTATAGAAAGAAATGATTTAATTCTTGAGGAATTAAACACTAAATTAGGAGATAAATTCATATTTACAAAACTGGATAAAATTTTCCAAACTATTCTTAAAGCAGCTACTTATGAAATTATGTATAAACCTAATTTATCAATAAATATTATTATTAAAGAATATTTGAATTCCTCAAATTTTTTTCTTGAAGACTCTCAAACAAAATATCTAAATGCTTTATTAGACAATTTAGGAAAAAAGTTGAGATCTAAAAATGAATGAGTTTGAATTAATTAATAACTTCTTTACAAATTTATCTAAGCATAATAAGGCTGCTTTAGGTTTAAATGATGATGTTTTTTTTGATAAAAAAAAAAGAACAGTGATTTCAGTTGATACATATAATATTAAATCACATTTTTTAGATTTTAAATACCCAGATCTTATAATTAAAAAAATTATTAGATCATCTATTTCAGATTTAATCTGTAAAGGTGTCAAACCAAAATATTATTTCATTTCAGGGTCTGGTAACAAAAAAGATTTTGCAAAGAAAAATTTACTTAAAATCTCGAGGTCACTTAAAAAAGAACAACAAAAATATAACATAAATTTATGTGGTGGAGATACAACGTTTTCTAATAAATNGAGTTTTACTATTGTATCATTAGNTTATTCTAAAAATATAGTTTATAGAAATAAAGCTAAATTAAATGACGATATTTACGTGACTGGTAATTTAGGTGATAGTTTTATTGGTCTTCAGGTATTAAAAGATAAAATAAAAGTAAATACTAAAATGTCAAAATATTTTATTAAGAAATATTATCAACCTGAGTTACAATTGAAATTGGTAAAAAACCTTTATAATTTTGCTAATACTTCAATTGATATTTCGGATGGCCTGATTGATGATTTAAAAAAAATGATTAATAAACAAAATTTTTCATTTCAACTTAGTGAAAAATCAATTCCTATATCAAAATTTTTATTGAAATTAATTAATATTAAGAAATTAAAAAAAATAAATGTAACCTCAAAAGGCGACGACTATCAGATACTCTTTACTGCTAATGTAAACAAGGCAAGAATCATAAAAAAAATTTCTAAAATTACAGGTATCAAAATTACAAAAATTGGTAAAATTATATCCGGTAAAAATGTGTCTAGAATTTTAAATGAAAAAGGTAAGGAAATATTGGCAAAAAACAAAGGTTATGTTCATCGATTTTGAAAGTTAATCATTGTCTTTTTCAGCTTTTTTTGTATTGTCCGGGCTTAAAAAATTAACAACAAACAACTTAAGGTTTATATGAGCTCAACAGTGGAAACTATTTTAATATATACAATTGCAGCAGGTTTATTATCTATTGTTTACGGATTTTTAACTGGAAAAAATATTCTTAATTCAAGTTCAGGAAACGCAAAAATGCAAGAAATTGCATCTGCTATTCAAATTGGTGCGAAAGCATACTTAGCAAGGCAATATAAAACTATTGCTATTGTTGGTGTAGTTGTTTTAGTTGTTGTTAGTATTGCATTTAGTCCCTTGGTTGGTTTGGGTTATTTAATTGGATCAGCCTTATCAGGTATTGCTGGTTATGTTGGCATGTTAGTTTCAGTAGAAGCAAATGTAAGAACTGCTGAAGCATCAAGAAAGGGATTGGCTCAAGGTCTTTCTGTAGCATTTAAATCAGGTGCTGTGACTGGAATGTTGGTAGCTGGTTTAGCCTTACTGGCTATTGCAGTTTATTATTATTTATTAATTAAGTTTGATATTGAGGAAAGAGAAATAGTTAATGCTCTTGTTGCACTTGGTTTTGGAGCCTCTTTAATATCTATATTTGCAAGACTAGGCGGTGGAATTTTTACAAAAGGCGCTGATGTAGGAGCTGATTTAGTTGGAAAAGTTGAAGCGGGTATTCCAGAGGATGATCCAAGAAATCCAGCAGTAATTGCAGATAATGTTGGAGATAATGTTGGCGATTGTGCTGGGATGGCTGCAGATTTATTTGAAACTTATGCTGTAACCATTGTTGCAACAATGGTTTTATCTTCAATTTTTTTTGTTGGAGATTTAAATATGATGATTTACCCTCTAACTATTGGTGCAGCATGTTTAATAACATCAATTATTGGAACATTTTTTGTAAAGCTTGGAAACACTAATAATGTAATGAATGCTCTATATAAAGGTTTCATCGTGTCAGCTGTAGCTTCTTTGTTTATACTTTGGCCAGTAACAGATTACGTTATAGGATTTGCAAATGAATATACAATTAATGATAAAACTTTTAACGGAAAAGATCTTTATTATTGTGGAGTAATCGGTCTTCTAATTACAGGTTTATTAATTTGGATAACAGAATATTATACTGGAACAGGTTATAGACCCGTCAAATCTGTTGCTTTATCATCAACAACTGGGCATGGAACTAATGTGATCCAAGGACTAGCTGTATCCATGGAGGCAACTGCAATTCCAGCATTGATAATCGTTGCCGGCATCTTAGTAACTAATTCTATTGCAGGTCTTTTTGGAATTGCTATAGCGGTTACCACAATGTTAGCTTTAGCAGGTATGGTTGTAGCCTTAGACGCATACGGTCCTGTGACTGATAATGCTGGAGGAATAGCAGAAATGTCCAATTTAGATAAAAAAGTAAGAAAAACAACTGATGCTTTAGATGCTGTCGGTAATACAACTAAAGCAGTCACCAAAGGATATGCAATTGGTTCAGCTGGCTTGGGTGCTTTAGTTTTATTTGCAGCTTATACTGAGGATATTAAACATTTTTCTAAAGAGGCGGGATCAGCCCTAGAAGGTATTGTGGTTACTTTTGATTTATCAAACCCCTATGTTGTTGTGGGATTATTAATTGGTGGAATGTTACCTTATTTATTTGGTTCAATGGGAATGCAAGCAGTTGGAAGAGCAGGAGGTGCTGTAGTTGTTGAGGTAAGAAGACAATTTAAAAAATATCCAGGTATTATGAAAAAGAAGCAAAAACCAGATTATGCTAAGTTAGTTGATCTTTTAACTGTTGCAGCGATTAAAGAAATGATTATCCCATCATTATTACCTGTACTTTCACCTGTAGTATTATATTTCATAATATTCTCTATAGGCGGTCAAGTTGCTGCGCTTGCTTCTGTTGGAGCTATGTTATTGGGTGTAATCATAACTGGACTTTTTGTTGCAGTTTCAATGACTGCTGGTGGTGGTGCCTGGGACAATGCAAAAAAATATATTGAAGATGGAAATCATGGTGGTAAAGGATCAGAGGCACATAAAGCAGCTGTAACAGGCGACACTGTTGGAGATCCTTACAAAGATACAGCAGGTCCAGCTGTAAATCCTATGATTAAGATTACCAACATAGTAGCATTATTATTATTGGCTGTTATAGCTGGTTAAATTATTTGCCTGTTATCGACCCTCTTTTTTTTCCAAGAGGGTCGTTTATTTTGGATCTTACACCAGACAAAGTTTTATAAATAAAAGATTGTTTTCCTATAGCTACATCTGTTTTCTTTTTAGAAAAATTCATCTTATTAATATCGTTCTTATTAAAAAATTTCTTATTAACCAACATACCTCTTCCATTTATTTCTAATAGCAAAACATTATTTGTGATTAGTTTTTTTTTTCCTAGTTTATGTAACTTAGAATTCGATGTTTTTCTCTCTAAATAAACTAATACTTTATTATCAAAATAACTTGTTGATGAAGGGGGTCCCAATAACTTACTAATTTCATTAATATTTGATTTATTTAGGATCAATTCTTTACTTTTAATTTCTAAATTATGAATTCCATGATGATTTACAATTTTATTCAATTTACAACTAGACAATAAAATTGCTAAAATAATAAAAATAATTTTCATGAAATGAATTATATATATTTTTATAATAAATTGATTAAATTAACTACAAATAAAACGCTTTACAAAAGCCTTGATAAACAAGATAGTTTTAATGATAGACTTCTAGTTTTCTTATTCCATTTTGCTTTTTTTTTAAAAGTATTCAAATCTGAAGAAAATGAAAAAAAATTGCAAGAAATATATGATTTTAATTTCAGACAGCTAGAATTGAGTATAAGAGAAATTGGATATGGTGATCAATCAATCAATAAAAAGATGAAAGATTATATTAATGTTTTTCATGCTATTGTTTCTGATATCCATTTTTGGGATAATTTAGAAGATTTTAAAAAGAGAGAAATTATATCTAAATTTTTGGAAAATTTTAAAAATATTGATGAATTAGTAGATTATTTCAATAATTATCATTTAAATTTATCAAAAAATACTTTGAATTCTTATCTAAAAAGTGTAATTAACCCATAATTATGGCAGTTCCAAAACGTAAACAAACTCCTTCAAGGACTGGAATGAGAAGAGCTAAAAATATGAAATTTTCAGCTAAAAATGTNGTTGANGATAAAAAATCAGGTGAATACAGATTATCTCACCATNTAGATTTAAAAACTGGCATGTATAAAGGCCGTCAAGTTATAGACCCNAAAGATTAAATAATTTAATATTAAGTAATGGCTGATTTGATAAAAATTGCAGTTGATGCAATGGGTGGAGATAATTCACCTAAAAAAGTTATTGATGGCATTATTCACAATCACAAAAATAATAAAGGAAATTTTTTCAAAATTTTTGGTGATAAAAATAAGATANTTTCATTAATTAAAGATGAAATTGACAATCAATATTATGAGATAATTCATACCGAGAATTTTGTACTGAGTACAGATAGTCCTTTAGAGGCAGCAAAAAAAGGCAAAGATACAAGTATGTGGTTAGCAATAGAAAGTGTTAAAAAAAATGAGGCAGATATTGTAATTTCTGCAGGTAATACTGGAGCTTTATTGGTAATTGCAAAATTAAATCTCAAGATGATCCAGGATATTGATAAGCCTGCATTATCAGCTCTATGGCCAAACAAAAATGGGATGAGTGTTGTATTAGATTTAGGTGCAAATATTGAATGTAGTTCCAAAAATTTATTTGATTTTTCAATTATGGGTGCATCCCTTTACACATCTTTATACCCAGATAAAAAACCAAATATTGGTTTATTAAATATAGGCTCAGAGGAACTTAAAGGAAATGAAACTATCAAAGAAACATTTAAAATATTAAGTAACAAAAAATCAGAGAATTATGATTTTGCTGGATATATTGAAGGTAATCAAATTATGGATGGTAAAATAAATGTGATAATTTCAGACGGATTTACTGGAAACATAGCTCTAAAAACAGCAGAGGGAACTGCAAATTTCATTGTTAAAGAATTAAAAAAAGCAATGACTGGTTCACTTTTAGGAAAAATTTCTTCGATATTAAATTATTATAATTTGAAAAAATTTAAAAACCGACTAGATCCAAGACTATATAACGGTGCAATTTTTTTAGGTTTAGACTCACCGGTAGTTAAAAGTCATGGTGGTACAGACTTTATAGGCTTTTCAAACTCTTTAGATGTTTGTAATAAAATCGTTAAAGGAAATTTAATAAAAAAAATAAAGATTAATATTTAAAAATGAGAATAAATTTAACTAAAAAAGACTTAATTAACCAAATTTATATGCAATTAGGTTTTTCAAAACTAGTATCTGAAAATCTTATAAATGATTTTTTTACAACAGTGACTCATAATTTGAAAAAAGAAAAAAAAATTAAATTATCAGGTTTTGGTACTTTTTCCGTAAGAAGAAAGAAATCAAGAGTTGGTAGAAACCCTAAAACTAGAGAAACCAAAGTTATTTCGAGTAGAGAAGTTGTTTTATTTAAACCCTCAAAAGAATTTAAGGAATTTATTAATAATAAAAATGACTGATAAATCTGAGAATGCTTATAAAACAATAGGGGAAGTAGCTGAAATTTTAAAATTAAAATCAAAAAATAAGGGTGTTTTTTCAACACACACCATTCGATTTTGGGAAACACAGTTTAAGCAAGTTAAACCAAAATTACTAAATTCTAATAGAAGATATTATGATCAAAAAACTATCAACATTCTAAAAAAAATAAAATTTCTTCTTAAAGATCAAGGTATGACTATAAATGGAGTTAAAAAAATCTTAGATAATCCAAATAATAACGATACTTTAAATCTTGACGAAATTTNAAATAATTCTATAANAACGAANAATTTTAAAAATAAAATTTTAAAAATTTCTAAAATTGTTAAAAATTTAAAAAATTATAAATAATGGCAAAAAAAACACACGTAAAAGTTAGATTAGTTCCTGAGAACAAACCAGATAGTCCGTTTTTTTATTATGTAAAAAAACCAGCAGGTGGTGAAAAAGCTAAAGTTAAACTTTCAGCGCGTAAATACAACCCAAGTACTAGAAAGCATGAAGTTTTTGTTGAAAAAAAACTTCCTCCGCATAGTAAGTAATTATTTTCTTTTAAAATTTCTTTTTTCGTAATCAATATAGGACCAAATCATATTTTTCCATATACGATTGGTAATTTTAGGGTCTATCTTATTTGCTAGAGATTTTTTTCTGATATTTTTCAAAATAATTTTAATTCTTTTATTGTCAATAATTTCCTTTTTTTTATCTTTAAGTTTTAAAACTTGATTTACAAGATTAGTTCTTTGTTT
>FUFK010063590.1_pt1 | contig 11317 bp, 9 predicted proteins | sample 1021851 | NCBI WGS metagenome assembly FUFK01 (sample SAMEA51879418, study PRJEB19060) | metagenome
TTATTTTGGAATGAGACTGAATTACCATTTATATAGTTAAAACCAATAACTGTTGTATCATTCGGGACTAATGCATCAACTTGAACCTGCGTATCAGTAGAGCTCCATATTGCAGGATGTGAGTCAGTACCAATGGATAACACATTATCCGTTACAGTAGGAGAAACTGGACCAGTAACGTCTACCAACACATTGGTATTATCATTAGTATTCCTACATGTGGGTCCCGAAATACCATCTGAAGTAAAATCTATTAAAAACGCTATAGGGCCATCGGTTGCATTTTCTGGAACTGTATATTCAGCAACATAGTTTAAATTTTCTGTATTTGTAATTGGGACTTCTGTTGAGTTAATCAATACAAATGGGGAACCCGGATCAGGGTTACTTGGCAGAGTAAAAAAGAGTGAAATAATATCTCCGGGTATTCCTTTTTGATTATCATCTTCATTATTAGACTGTATTGATACATTAGAAATAGATGGAATAACGTCTACTTTTACATCATCAACATGCCAGGCATCAATATAGTAAGAATTGGTGCCATATGTTTCCCATCTTAATTGCAATGTGCTTTCCATAGAGGCATAAAAAGATTCTACTCTTGGGTAAATATCTACCGTNCCACCACCAGCACTAATTTCATAATTCAATGCNGTNACCCATTCACCACCATCGCTATTATANTCAATGTTCATNCCATTGTAATGNCCTGNAGGNGAAGGATAACCATCAAGAGCAATTTGAAATCTAATAATTACGTTGGTCTCTGATTCAACATTCATTATGGGTGAATACATATAATGACCTTCATAAGGATGGGCAAATGTATTTGAAAAGGAGGGATACCAATAGTACGTAGCAGATGGAGCATTTGTATTAAAGACAGTAGAAGTTGAGTTTATCTGCCATTCACCGGTATTTGTTGGATAATTTTCTGGGATGAACTGCCATCCACCAGGCAGACCATTTGGATTATTAAAAGATTCATCTAGTAGGTTTTGACCGGTTAATATAGATATTGAAAAAAGAACAATGTATTTTTTTATCATTCTATAATGATCTCCGCAGCTCGATTACCATTGATATCTATTTCTTCATCTTGATGATTGATTAGAGTACACTCATTGAGATTATAATAAATGCTATCTGTGCCATCAGTTAATGGATTAAATATTAAATCTGCTAAATGACCCGTACCATCAAGATCGAGTTTTGTAGTCCCTAAAAAATAGGCGTAAATATCAACTAAGTTGCTTCCATTGTAGGTGTAAGTGAATAATGGAGTTGATTGACTTGTATCTGTCAAAAATAAGCCAGGTAATATGGTNTCCAGTTCAATTAGNTTATTAGGNAACTCAANTTGTATTTNTAAACCTGAAAANGGCTCTGTTGAGTCATCCTTAAAAACAATAAAAGACCCNACAATAATTGAATCTGTCTGAGTTTTAGTTTGTGACTTGGGATAAAAAACAAGAGTCGGAGCCTCNATACCTCTCTCTTCATTTGCTTTGAAATCTACAGGATTATCAAAAATCTTATCATATATGGTACATGNGGATAAAATAAAAGTTGAACAAAACAACACTGCAAACCCGTTAATTATTCGCATTATTTATCCTTTTGGGACNGCTGTTTGAGGTAATCCTTTTTGATATATATTGGTATATGGACGAGGCCCAAACACCCAAGCATGAACACTATTTGAAACCCAGCCAGTTATTGTACTCCCAGCAAGTGCAATTGCTAACTTGCTATACATTACATGATCATCCCAATCTTTTTCAGCTGAAGCCCTATAGGCGGAAACCTCTTTTTCATCATCTGTTGCATTGTAGAGTTTCCGATTTTGTAAATAACTTTTTGCTGAAGTATCATAATTAGTGTAGCTTGAAATAAAGGCCAAACTGAGTGATAGTTCTAGGGCTGCCCATAAACCTGCGGATAAAGAATTGCCAGAATATGCTTGCCCCCAACCTGGGATTGCTAGGCTGCGAAGAGCAGCACCCATTGGGGTTTTGTCATATGAAATCTCTTCAGGGTTTAGAAACATTATAGATTCTCTTGCTTCTTCCCATTGTTTTTGAATCTTATTCCTTATCTCTCCAATCCAGAGACTTATTTCGTTAACTGATCCATTATTATAATCTTTTACGTTGATTTTTCTCCTATGAACNAGTCCACCTGAGCGGGTATTAAATAACAATCCTTCCATAATAATTCGATCGTCAATATGCTTTATTTTATTTAATAGTATGTAATTAACNNGGTGAATAGTCCCTAACTCTTTAATCTGATCCATATATTTTGATGCTGGGTTATTGTCAGAATCAATATCATCAAAAAGTAAGTTAACGGATTCATCAAAANTAAAAGAGGCATTATTGAAATTATCAATTAATGATTGATCAATATTTGGTAGCGATTCATCAAAATGATTTAGAACTAGGTATGTTGCTTCCTGATCAAATGCAAAAGCGAGATTTGAAAAAAATATNAGATACACAAAAANTTCTTTCAAAATTAATTACTCGCACTTAAAGGCTTCTTTAAAAAATAATTATACTTCTTGGGTTGATCTACATTGATAATCTGCTCATCAATAATTTCACCTATTTTAAATACTCTTAGTAAATGATCCCCAGCTTCTAATCTCAGCCTTACTAAATCGACATCCCATCTATGTTCTCCNTTTAATTCGAAAACTAGNCCNTTTTCATCTGTTTTAAATTTGCATTCATAAATAGGNTTAAGAAAAAAGTCTAANTCTACAGCCTGAGCAGGGTTAACTAATAAATCATAGCTAAGAGGTGCATATCCNTTCTTTTTAATTTCAAATCTATGTAGCCCNGGAGATATTCTTTCATTTCTGATAGGCGATGAACCAATATTNACACCGTCTAAATGGATATCAACTTTTGTAGGGATAGTATTGACATCTAGTTTTACTTGAGAAAAAATTATTCCTGAACAAAAAGTGACTATTGAGAAAAAGTTAATTGTCTTGAACATATTAATTCCCCTCTGACTGTTTATAGACATTGCGCATATTTACTAACCTTAAATCTCCTCGATTAATCCATCCATCCATCTTTACTTTCCTACGATTATCAATTTCAACTTCGATTGATCCAAAGTATTCAGATAAAGTAACTCGATCTACCGATATAGCCTCCCCTTCTTTTAATAAAAATAAAGTTTTAGCCCCAATTTCAGGCCCATCCCTGAAGTGTACGTTATCCTTGTTCGTTAAGTAAATTGGCTCAACCATATCTTTACTTGGACCGATACCAATATTTAGTTTAATCCTCCTACTTCCTGAAAAATCAAGTTTCTTCTTGAATGATTTAAAAATGAGATTATCCCCAGCAACAATGCGCAAGTGCTCTGCATATCTATATTCCCCAGGGATGGCAAGTTGATAAAACCCAGACTCATTTGACCTGGTTTCATAGATAACGTTATCATAATTCTGCATTGAAACCTCTACATTAGTAATCATACTATCATTACTATTGAAATAAGTCTTACCAGATACTACCAATTGACCTAGTCTTAAGGTTTTTGGCGGCAATACAATCCTCCCAAAACTAATNCCTTTAAATCTAACAGTTACTGGATCAAANTTTTTATCCTGNGGTATNATCTTGATCAAGTTAGTACTNTTTTGAATNTCTAAAACGCCTTGAGGAAGGTATGCAAGAAATTCNCTTGGNGCTTCTTGCAAAATTGANATGATTGGATGCAATGTGTCTCCTTGAGCATAAACCTTAAAAAGTATATTATCAGGAACTGCCGCATCATATTTCAATGGCAATATTAATTGTATCTCACCATATTCATAGGTAACAGATATTAAAGGCTGCCTNTTATTATATATTATATCTGGAAATAAGGGTCCTCTAAATGACGAACACCCTGTATAAATCATTACCAGAAAGAATGTTATAGATAAATGTTTTATTTTATTCAATTTAATCAAATACCTTGTTCTAAATGGAACCATGTCCAATGCAATCAAACCAGCTAGCAAATATGTAAACGTACATTAAAAAGTTGCTCGCAGTGAACTCCGCAGTATGAGGACATTAACCAATTACCGTATTTTAAACTTTATTTTTTGTTTAATCCAAGAGATTCGTAATAAAGTACGGTCCTAATTAGATATTGCCATATCAAGAGAATGGATGTTCAGATCAGTTTTATTTAACTTAGGTTTTTCTATATACAATATTTATGACAAAAGTAATATTAGCCATAAACGGTATAATCCTTATAAACCACAATTATCCGTATCAAATGTATTTATGCTTGGTATCACCCCTAGTATTAATTTGAAAGTTAGCTTTTAAATTATTGTGGAGGCGGGGAGAATTGAACTCCCGTCCAAAATAGAGTGATGCAGATCATCTACATGCTTAGTCTTCCGATTNATTTCTTATTTGCACTTATATCAGAGACAAAAATAAATACAAACCAGCCTGCTTGAGTTTCATCTCGAATTCACAGACAAATTTGAGACTAGTCTATGTAAATGACGTTCCTAGATCAAACCACAGACAAATCTAATCTGGAACGAGCTGCTAGACTTAAGCTGCAGCCATNTAGCCGTTATCGGCATTTATAGGTATGACAGATGATTANGGAGGTAACTATCATCCTCCGCATGCAATTCAACATATCTCATATTTCGTCGATACCGATCGCCCCCAAATTTTCAAATATCANTTAAATTTAACTATAATGGTACAAAAACAAGAAAAGGCTCCTAGCGCCAACCCGAAGCCTTTTCGAAAAGTTGAATTAGTTTTNNATCAACTTTAATTCATTTGTCATCCTCTTTCTTTAAAACTTNTTTTAAAAAAAATTCATNAAAAAGAGGCNAACAAGTATAGAACATGTANAAAATTAATCGCAACTGATATTGTTGCTTTTTTAATANNNTTTTTANTNTNACTAAACCTTAANCTANATTTTGANNNTNCACCCGTAGCTCAATTNNTAGAGCAGTGGCCTCTTAAGCCATTGGTTGAAGGTTCGAGTCCTTCCGGGTGTACACGACGAGAAAACCAAGTACCTCTCATAGAAACCCTCGGCAAATGTCGGGGGTTTTCTGTTTCAATCCTAATCATCTTTAATCATTACTTATCAAATAAAGGACACAAAATTGAAGGACACACCCCTATGGGCGTATGAGGTTTTAAGTGCCTTCCTTAATCCGTGTTCCCCGCAAAGTATTTGAAAAGAAAGTCCGTTTACTATTTATGGTATGATGGGTAGATTTTGATAAGGAGAATTTTATGTATAAGTATTTATTTATTATGTTAATTATATCATTATGTATCGGGCAAGACGAATGGATTTATTATAATGATTATCCTAGAGTTTTTCGTACTAAACCCGACGGTTCAGAAATAGAATTATTTTTGCAAGGTGCATTTCTTCAGGATATATCTGAAAATCAAGACAAATTTCTTTTTACTACGGACAACAATGCTTTTGCTGGAAACAATAATATTTACTATCTAAATGACAATACATTAGATTCTTTGGCATTGACACAAGGATGTTATTACGCTCGGTTTACTCAAAGCGAAAACGAGATTATTTATCATAAACCAACACTTGGTCAAGGTAGTCTTGATAAAATTTATAGCTATTCGTTTGATAGTGATACGACTAGACTACTTGCAGATTCTGTGAGCCGATTTTTAAATATGTATGGAATAATGTCACCACAAAAAGACAGGTTTGCATACTTTAAATCTGATTTTAATTACTCTGGTAGTTACGAATTTTTCGTTGTTGATATACAAAGCGGTCAAGAAACGTTTTTAACAACAATACAAATGATTAATAATATTTGGGATCCGAATCATTCAGTCTGGGCAACGGATAATTATATATACCTAAACATTGCAGATAGTAGTGGAGCACAATTATATAAAATCCATAGTTCTGACACTGAAATACCATTAGAACAACTGACAGAAGAACCGGCATACTTAAAACTTTTAGGTACGTATGATAATGATTTAGATAAGTTGCTTTTAGCATCAGGGAGCAATCTATGGGTTTATGAATTTGATTTAGGTCAACTTTCCTTTATTGATTCTGTAGAGGGCCCTATATATAGGCAAGCTTGGTCAATGGATAAATCAAAAGTAGCTTTTGGAGGAAGACGGAGCATATGGTCTTCATCCTCACCACCCACAATAAAAGTATATGACTTTTTAAATGATACCATTGTTGCTCTATCTGATACGGCTGAACCCTTGTTTTGGTTAGGAGGTCAAGAATTGGGCATTAAAAGTAATCTTGGTCTTACGCCCTCAAGTTATTTATTAAGTCAGAATTTCCCAAATCCATTTAATCCAATCACAACTATTAGATACGAGATACCAGAGAGATTCATTTGTAGATGTTACGGTTTATGATATGCTTGGCAATGTCGTAAAAAATCTGATTAATGCCAACCAATCATCTGGCTATAAATCAATCCAATGGAATGCCACAAACAATCAAGGCGAACCTGTATCAGCAGGAGTTTATTTATATAAGATTCAGGCAGGTGATTTCGTTGATACTAAGAAGATGGTACTACTCAAGTAATATTGCATACTGAGAATAATTTATTTTAAAATTACCATCTTCTTACTTTTCTTAAATTGTCCTGCTTTAAGCATATATAAATACATACCAGATGATACTGGCCTACCAAGATTATCCTTCCCATCCCACTGGACTTTGTGAAAACCTGCGATTTGTTTTTGATAAATTAATAATCTGATTTTTTTTCCTAACATATCAAAAATTTCAATTTGAACTTCCTCATTTTTCGGTAAATCATATCTAATGTTAGTATATGGGTTAAAGGGATTTGGAAAGTTCTGATGCAAAGTATATTCTGCAGGTAAAATGTTATTAGCTTTTGTTTCTAATTCTTCTGTAATGGTAAGGTTTACGATATTTTGAGCCATTGCTGACAAGTTGTAGTCTGGTACTAGCTGTACTAATCCAACATAATTTCCGACTTCCAATGAGTTTGGGACGATCTCTATCGTTACTGGTTGGCTACTATTTGGACTAATTGTTTGGGAGCTTCCACCAAGTAATCGAAGCCATGGTTCGCCAGCTTGTATTAATTCAGTTCTCCATATATTCTCTGTTCCAAGAACGTCAGCATGGAATCCATTCCCGCTGTAGTCTAGAATAGTATACCCCTCCTGTTCGTTAACTTTCCAATATGTAATTAGGTCCTCTGCAGATTCATAATTTCCAATATTCAATGAAAGATTAGCATTTGTTCCAAGATTGTGAAGCGTAATGATTTCAGGTTCACTCAGTGCTGTTGCCCAAATGGATGTTGCGGATAAAAAACCTGTATAAGTTCCTGGCCCAACCATATTAATACCTAGCCCTGAATTTGATTGTATCTCTTGGGAAATTGGATGACTAAACTGCTGCTCTCCATTCATATAAAGCTTTACTACTTGATTAGGAAAATCATAAACAAATACACAATGATACCAACCAGTTGGCAATATGGGTCTGTCAGAAAGTAAATAATTCTCATTATCCTTCCAGCCAATTACAGGATAGCCATTATAGTTATCAAGAATTATTTCCCAGTAATTAACTGAATTTGAATTAACAGGCGACAAAAGATTTGTATATTGATCGTTTGGAGGGGCAGACCAATCGGTTTCCAAGGGCTTAAGCCAAAGAGAGATTGTAATAGGCGAATTATTCCATTCTACAGGGGCATACATCTCATCTCCACCGCTCCCATCATGGAAAAGAATTGAAGAAACTAACTCATTACCTGATTCAACATCTAAATGATAACCAAGTTCATATTCTGTGCTGTTTGTGATAACAAATGTATCTACTCTGGTACTGTTTTGATGCATAGTAATATCCAGCGTGTCTGGATCTAATGCTAGCACATTGCCTTGTAGACAACCAATACCGCAATTATCAATCGCTTCTTGAATATTTAGAATTACACTATCCTGATTAAATTGGCCTACATAGGTAATATCTGAGTAATGATCAATTACAACTGATTGAACATCATTATTAAAGTGTAGATCAAACCAATCGTCCAAGAACACGAGTTTGTTTTCACGTACCTCAAATTCATTAATGAAAGAGTCACAATCCTGATCAAAAGAGTTAGGAAAACTAAGACTATCTCTATCTATTCCAAGCATACTGACAAAATAAGAATTATTTTGAAAATGAGAGCTAAGAGAGTCCAATTTCATCCCATAATTAGCACTATCAACTCCATCAAAATAACCAAAATCAAGATGATGCACTTTTGTAGTAGTTCCTGGATTTGATAAAGCACTTAATGAAAGATATCCAGTCTCTGTTATCTGTTGACCGCAATAATTAATACCAGAATTATAATAATTTGTCAAGCTAAGATTATCTCCAGCTTTCATGTATCTTCTGGCATTAAGCCCAAAAGTGATCGCAGATGAATTATAGTTACTAAATACAAATGTGGCAGTACCCGAGTAGATGAATGGTGACTCTGGCAATGTAGTGTAAATATCAATTGCTAAGGAATCGTTGGGTAAAATGAAATCGTCCTCACCAAATGGTTCAAAGTCAAAAAAATCAGGTAAAATAATATCCTCAATATAGGCTGTTGCATTTCCTGTGTTATGAAATTCTATTGATTCAACAACAGTTTCTCCATAATTACCAATAAAAATATTTGGATTTGTATACAAACGAATTTCTGGTCCAAAAAATGAATTAATTGGAACAGTAGTTGTGTCAGCCCACCAGCCTCTACTATAAATGACTATTTGTCCAGCCTCATTTATCTCGTGCAATGAATCATATATACAGTAAATCTGAAGATTAAGTGAGTCTTCGAATAAAATATAGTCCATTTCGGGTTCTTCAAAATAAAATGGATGGTTTTCAGTCAAATCTATTTGGTTATTTTCATCGAATGTTGCAAGAAGGATAGAATCAAGATAAACTGTATCGGGACCAATGCTATAAAGCGTAATAGTTTGGAAAATTGTATCTCCCATTGCACCATTAAATTGATCAGGAAATGTATTATCAATACTCGGCGCTCGATAAATATGTGACCCTCTGACCAAAGTATGGTCACCTCCCAAAGTAACTATGGGTGCTGAGTTAGCGTCATTATATGCACCAGGCGCGCTAGAGGGACCAATCCAGTCTATAATATATTCTAGTGGGAAACTGGTTTGACCTTGATCATTTTTCCCCCAACCGGTTATAGATCTACCTGAGGCATTGTGTACATATGGCCACCATCCGTAGCCATCCATAATTTGTTGGTCGAGCATAATTGTGGAGTTATTTGTCGTTGCAAGACTATTATGATCTCCTCCAACACCAATATCTTCAAACAGTCCAGAAATATTGGGAATATCGCATTGGCCATAGGAATTATCACCCCAAGCTAGCACAGAAACAGAGTTTAATGTAGGTATTGGTCCATTCGGTCCATTGCCACTAGTGGAATCGTAGTTTACATAAAATAATGAATCGACGTAGCCTTCATCGTTATATAATTGCTCCATAATATCTTCGCCAAAGTTTATAAAGACAGCTAAATTATGATTATTGCCACAGTGTAGTTCGTAAAGTGTTTTATCTCCGTTTAGCTCTGATTCTGTTAATACATCAGATTGTCCATGTGTATTGTCTCCCCAAGCAGCCATCTTTAGAATATCTAAAGAATCGTAGGTAATAATGGTATGATTACTACCGGCATAAACGTCCCTGATTACAATAGTTGAATCTAATATGTATTGAAATCTTTCAGGGGTATCACATTGACCATAGGTGTTGTCGCCCCATGTTACGATCTGTGGGTTACTAATTTCCATTTGTGGAGGACCACCTTGAAAAGAAACATAGGTAATATTAGCTATATAAATAATGTTATGATTCCCCCCTGCTGCCATTTTAAGAACCCGAGCCGAGTCGGGTATTTCTGGATAAGTGACCTGCCCATAGGTATTATCACCCCACAAATATAGAACTGTTCCAAAATTGCCGCTAAACGTACTATCTACCCAAGCCATTCCATGGTTGGAGCCTAAGGTAAAATCATAAGTCTGGGAACCATTATTCGAAGTGAAATCTTTTAATCTATTTGGGATATCACATTGACCAAACAAGTTGTTACCTCGGCAAATTAACAATGAGTCTGATAGCCCAGACTGGTTGAGATAAGCGAGATTAAAACTTCCTCCAGCCCAACTGGCACTGTAGCCCTCAGCTAGTGGTTGATCTTGATAGTTAGTGCCTTCAAAACTCAATTGACCGTACTGATTATTTCCATAACCTACCATTTTAGGTGGTGGCTCGCAAGAAGGTGTTATGACTAAAAGGATGGAAAGCATTGCTATGAATCCAAGATTGGATCTTTTCGTTGTCTTAAAATTCATGAGGGAATCCTTTTGAGATAAATCAATATAGCACTATCTCCAAAATCAACTTCTTGTATCAAATTACCGTCTAAATATCTATACTCTCTGAAAGATAATCTGTTGATTCGAAATAATTTTTGATACTCTCTAGTTCTTGAATACCTATCTAGATCGCTTTTAACTTTCTGTTTTAATTTAGTTCTTGCAGCAATGATATTTTCATCTGTATCTAATCTAACTAATGCAAAGTGTCGTCCATATTTATACCATACCCCATTTAGAGTGATTTTGTATATCACCTCTTCAAACTTTCCTTCCGATGAAAATATTACTCTAAAACTGTTTTCAATATGATGAAACATATCTGCTTTGAATGATTTTAAGATAGATGGGTTTTTCTTGATGGTTCTTTGAACGTCAATTGTCCATTGACCAACAAATTCACTTTCTAACGATTTAGCGTTTAGGTGTTGAGAGTTAGAGAAAGTAAAAAGTGCAATAAATAAATATTTTAAGCGGTATGAAACCATCTTCCCTCCTTTTGGGTTATTAAAATTTAATTACAATTGATAATTATTTTACAATAATAAGTTATATACCTTTTTTACCTAAACAACTTAATTATCAAAGCTAGAAACCTAATTAATTTTAAATTTAATTTGTTTTTTTTGATACATTTGAAGAAAATACTTCCAATGCTATATCTATATGGTCAATAATACCAGTAGCTGGTGTATCGTAGCAGTGACCTTTTAAGCCATTGGTNGNNNGTTCGAGTCTCNNCCGGNTGNACNNGACGANAAAACCAACTGTCTCTCATAGAAACCCTCGGCAAATGTCGGGGGTTTNCTGTTTCATCTTTAATCATCTTTATTCATTCT
>FUFK010068456.1_pt1 | contig 11317 bp, 12 predicted proteins | sample 1021851 | NCBI WGS metagenome assembly FUFK01 (sample SAMEA51879418, study PRJEB19060) | metagenome
TTTTGCAACTAAGTTTGATGACAGTGCATCAGGCACATTTCCAGTCATTGTTGGGGAATCAGGGCTCGGGCAAACCACTTTATTTGAACATGAAGTAGGAACAGATCAAGTAAACCCTGATGGATCTACAACAACNGTTACATCNTTTATACANTCNTATGATTATGANNTACAACAAAGAATGAGAGGTCAAGCATATTCTGTAGCAGGAGATGTNTTNNTAGCTGTAAGAAGATTTTTACCTGATTTTAAAGATTTAGCNGGTAANGCAAAAGTTACACTAGCNATTAAAAGATATCCTTCAGATTCACAAACTACAACNGCTTTGAGTCCATTTACAATTACNGCAAGTACTGATAAAAAGGATACANGAGCACGTGGAAGATTTGTAAATATAAAAATAGAAAATGATGCTGCATCTGAGTCNTGGAGATTTGGCACATTTAGGCTAGATGTACAACCGGATGGTAGAAGATAATGGCTAAAATAGTAATCAGATTACCAGAACCAAAAGAAGAATATGATATATCTAACCAAAAACAAATTAACAGAGCTATTGCGTTGATTGTAGAACAATTNAANTCAACGTTTACNGAAGAACAAGAACAGGAGCANGAGAGATTNTCTTGGTTTTTAAGTGGCTAATATTTATAGAAACGCAAAAGTAGATTTTACAAATACAGATAACACAACTGTATATACATCGCCTAGTAATTCTAGAGCGATAGTAAAAAGTATTTTAGTATCTGACGATTCAGGTAGTGGAGATAGTATTAATGTAACTTTAACAGATGCAAGTGCAGCAGTATTTTCTCTTTTTAAAACAAAAACAATTGGATCTAATGCAACTACAGAGTTGATAACACAGCCAATTATATTACAAGAGAGTGAGATATTAAAAGCACAAGCAACAACCGCAGGTAGACTACATATGGTAGTTTCTCTGTTAGAAATAAATAGGGATTAATATGTTTATAGAAGAAGGAGAAGTCGCATACACATACATAAACGGTAAGAAAGTACCGGTTGTAAAATGTGAGACAGAAGTAGTTTTAAGAAACAAAGAGACCGGTTATGAATATGGTTCTGATAAAGAAGCAGAAGACGATATTGCAAACCCAGATACTGATACAAAATTTGAACACGTAACAAGATCTGTAAAAATAAAAGTTGCGGCTATGCCACCGTTAGGTGCAGCGTCGGACGAGGATAAGGAAGAATAGTGCCACCACAGTTTTACAATTTAAGAGATCAAGCTATATACTCTGCAGGTGATTTTTTTATACCGCAAGAGAAATACAGAGCTGCTCCCTATAGTGTAAACAAACCTGCACCAGATGATCCTGTATCTGCAGGTATACCTGCAGTATATCAAGCTCGAGGTGGAGACGATATTAGAGGTTATGAGTCATTTACTCCTGACTTTACTAGACGTGGTGTATTTGCAGATCCAAAAGAATATGGACCAGGTGGTATGTATGAAATTAATCCTGCTGCACTAGGTTTTGAATTTGGTCCACAAGGACAAGTTATGAGAGCAGGTCCTGGAAAAGATTTACAAGGTCAATTAGGTCCAACAACTACAAATCCTCGTTTATTTGGTTCTTCCTTAGATCGTGCAATGTTTAGAGTTGCAGGAATACCTGCAAGAGAAATCGCAGATATGTACGATGCAAGAATGCAAAACATACCTGGTCAAGATTTTAGAAATTTTTTAAAAAATTTTACAGGAGCACAATCTAATTTTGCAGCAGCTAGAGCCCCAGGAACATTACAAAATATAATGGGAAAAATACCCGGTCTGACTGGTATACTATCTGCTATAGGCGGCAATACCGACAAAAGTGATAGAACTAGATTTGCAGTAGATGATGCAGGATATGGAACAGGGACTGGTAGAGATCAGTTTGGTGTGTTTACTGGTGGTAAAACTTTATTTGGTAAAACTGCTAATTATACAGAGCGTATGAAAAATGAAATAGCAGACATAGCTAAAAACTTTGGATACGATGAAGACGATTTATTAGGATTAGATCCTGCTGCATTAGAAGCTTTAGGAAGAAGAAATAAATTTAGACAAACTCAAGTAATAGATTATGTTAATAAATTAAGAGCTAAAAATATAGAAGCTGAATATGCAAAACAAAAAGCAGAATTAGATAGGCAAGCAGCTATAAAACGTGAAAGAGATTTTGCTGCTCAGGGTAGATCCGATCCTAGTGATCCATCAAGACAAGGTGCTTCTGGTAGAAGACCTGGATCAGGTGGACCTGCCACTGCTAGAGATGACCAAGGAGATAGAGGTGCTGGTCAAACTGGTGGATACGGTTATGATTCTGGTGGTAGAGAAGGGTTTGGATATGGACTAGCTGATGGTGGCATAGTGGATATGCTAGAAATATATGATTGATTATAGGAGAAAAAGACAATAAAAAGGTAAGATTATGGCAATTTCAAGAATGAATATGGAAAGACAAATGCGTAATATGGGTGGCATCATGGGTCTCGAAGACCAGAGACAAGGATATTTCCTAGGTAAATTAGTTAAAAAGATAACTAAACCAATTAAAAAAGTTGTTAAATCACCATTAGGTAAGATGGCTCTAGCAGGAGCTGCATTGTATGGTTTAGGTGGCGGGGGACTACCACAATTTTTAGGCGGAAAAGGATTAGGTGGTTTTCAATCTAGTTTATTAAAATCTAGACTACTATCTCCTTTTGGAAGTTACATTACAAAAGGACCACAGACTGGTAAATTTGCTTTTGATGGCATACTTGCTCCATTAGTTTCTAAAGGCGGTAAATTTAGTTTAGGTCGAGCTGCTCTTACAGGTTTAGGTGCTACAGCAATTGCAGCGCCGTTCTTTATGGGTGGTGAAGAAGAGGAAGTTGACGAAGAATCATTTACTGGACCTATAAGCAGTATAGAAGACATCAGAGAACAAGCTAGAAGATATTACTCAGACCCTACAAACTCTGCATTATATTTCATGCCTCCTAAATCAGCTGTAAAATTTGGTGGAGCTTTTGCTGACGGTGGATTAGCAGATATACCAAGAGAGGGATATAGAATAGGTGGTTCAGCATTTGGACTACCTGGATTAGCAGCTAAAGCAGGTCAAAAAATAGGTGAAATGTTTAAAGCTGGTGTAGGTAAAGTTAAATCTTTATTTGATGATGCAGACATAAATGTAAGTATTAGAGATGAAGACGTTATGACAGACGCAGGACTACAGGCACAAGTTGTTGGTAATGATGTGTTTATCACACCTAAATCAAACAAAGCTATAAAAGTTATAGATGGTTTGATTGATGAGGGTTACGATATTTCTAAGGCAGAAGACGGTAGTTACACTATCAATGCTTTAGATGAAGGCGCTTTAGATATAATAGCTAAAAAATTAAGATTAGGCGACAAAAACGTAGATGAATTTATGGAAGGTTTACCACAATACGTTGATGAAATGGGTTCAGAAGAACAAATGATCTACGATGCTTTAAGAAACAGAAAAGCAGAAGGTGGTCTTATGGACCTAGGTGGCTTTGAAAAAGACTATAGAGAAGGTGGTTTTGTACCACTAGGAGCTGAGGAAAGAGCGGACGATGTGCCAGCCAGACTTAGCAAGAATGAATTTGTATTTACAGCAGATGCTGTAAGAAATGCAGGCGGGGGAGATATCGATAAAGGTGCAGAAGTTATGCAGAATATGATGGACAATCTAGAAGCTGGTGGTAATATATCAGAAGAGTCCCAGGGCAAAGAAAATCCTGCACAAGCAATGTTTGATCAAGCACAACAATTGGAGANTAGAATAATATAATGGCATTACCAGATTATTTACAAGATANCGCTAAAGATTTTGCCCGTCAGCTGACGGCTAGTACATCAGTACCTATNNATACANGTANATTTACAGGTAGACAATTTGTTGCTGGTGAAGATCAATTACAAACAGATGCAATNANAGCNGCAACNNNNGGTCTTGNNTCTTANAAACCNTTTTTANNACAAGCACAAACNTTAACAGGNACAGGTATGCCTACTNCTGCAGGNGTAACACCTGGTTCAATACAAGATTTTATGTCTCCTTATCAAGGAGCTGTCATTGATGAAACATTAAGACAATACGATTTATCTAGAGCTGGTGGTCTACAAAACATTGCAGATCAAGCACAACAGTTTGGTGCGTTTGGTGGTGGTAGACAAGGTGCATTACAAGGACAGTTTATGGCTGACACTGCACAAGGTAGAGCAGGTATTGTAGCACAATTAAATCAACAAGCTTTTCAAGATGCAGCAGCAAGAAGAGCTCAAGCAATGCAAGATCAATTTGCACTATCTAATTTCCAAAGATCTGGTTTAGCACAAGATGTTGCTACACAAGGTAGCTTAGGTGCATTTAGACAAGGAATTACACAACAACAATTACAAGCAGACGCGGATGCTGCAAGAACTGGGGCGTACGAACCACAACAAAGACTTCAACAATTTGGAGGCGGTCTAGGACAATTAGCTGGATTTGCATCTCCACCACCTGCACCTATGGGTGGTAGCAGTCCTTTCGGAACTGCATTAAGTACAGCTACAGGTATTGCAGGTTTATTCGGTAAACTATACGGGTAATACATGAGACCATTAAATAGACCAATGTTCAGATACGGCGGCCCTATCAAAGAGGGAATTATGCAAGGTATGCAAGACGGTGGACTAGCAAACAATGAAGGTCCAAGAAGAGCAGCTCTTGTAGGTAACCCTATATACGACCAAACAAAAGGACCAGATGGTAGAACAAAACACGTTATTCCTGCAATTTTAGGAGGGTTGGCAGCAATAGGTAGATTTGCACCAGCAGCTTATAGAGGATTTAAAGCAGCAAGAACATACAAACCTTTCTCACAAAACTTAGGTTTTATGGGTAGAGCAAAAGATTTATTTATGCCTAGAGGTGGTTTAAAAGCACCAATGGCACCAACAGGAGCTGGCGCAGGTTTTAGAGTTGGTTCTTTCTTAAGACAAAACCCATTAACTGCTGCACCAATAGCTGCAACTGCACTTGAAGCAGGTGCTGGTATAGCTAAATCAGCTCCAGATCTTTTAAGATCATATGCTAACGCAGTAATACCTTTTGCAGATCCATTTAAAAAACCTGATCCAAAAGCAACAGGTGGAGATACACCAATTGAAAGATTAGATAAAAATAAAACGGTAGCTAGTGGAGACACTGGTGGTGATCCAAATACAACTGCAAAAACAGATGCAGAAAAACAAAAGATAAATGAAGATAGAATTAACGAGACAAAACAAAAATACTACAAACTAATGGGTATAGATAAGATGAACAAAGAAGCTGTCTATGATTCATTGATAGATGCAAGCAAAATTATACAAGCAGAAGGTGGTGATCTAAAAGGATCTATCAAATCAGGTAATTTACAAACACAACTTATAGACGCTATATCTAAAAACTTAGATAAATCTGCAGATCTTAAGAAGAAAATTGACTCAGCTGTGCTTACTGCTGAGATTCAAAAAGATATTAACAAAACTAAAATGTCTGACTTTGATAAACAACTAGCAATACTTGGACCTGAAGGTTACAGAAAGAAAGCATTAGGTGAAACTTCTGTAGCAGACATGGTAGCTGCAACTAAAGCAAAAGGAACTTTAGTTAACAGTGATATTGTATCTTCATTTATTGAAGCAAAAGGTGGTAAAGTTACAGATACTTTTGATGATACTAAATATCAAAAATGGGAAAAGAATAATACAGGTAAAGACGAAATAGATTACATAACTGAAAACTTCTCTACAATAGATCCAGGTGTTTATGTAGTAAATGGTAGAGCGGTTCAAATAGGTGTTGGTGAAGACGGCAAGAAAACAGCAAACTTTGTTGATCTAAGCACAATAATTGGTTAGGAGTAACTCATGGCTAGCCTAAGAGAGCTCGAAATACAACAAGCAGAATCAAATAATAGAGTAGGTACGATTGAATCTATACTTGCTGGTGTAGGTTCTGGTCTTCTTGCAATACCAAAAGGTTTCTTTTCATTGGGTGCAACATTATTAGATCTAGGTGTAGATCAAAACAGAGCAGCTAGAGTAGAAGCTTTCTTCGATGACCTTACAACATTAGATGAGAAAGCAGAAGCAACTGTAGCTGGACAGATAACAGAAGCATTAGTCAACATTGGTATACCTGCTACTGCAGGATTTAGAGTAGGATCTAAGATAGCAGTCGATGCTATGAAAGCTGCAAAAGCTGGTAAATATTTTAAACCTACGAGTCAGGTAAAAAAATTAGCTGACGATGTTGCAGAGTTAAATACTAAAGGCAAGACAAATAGATTTATTGGTGGCGCTATCGGAGGTGGTGTTGGTGAAGCAACATTTGTTGGTGATGTAGAAAAGATTGGTACGTTTGGTGATTTGATTGGTGGACCTACAGAAATAGATAGAGAGACTGATGACCCATTAACAGATCTACTAAACAGAGTTAAGTTTGGTACAGAAGGTGCATTGTTTACAGGTGTCATTGCAGGCACTGGTAAAGTTATTAAAAAACTAACTAACAGAAACAAAAACATTACAGACTCAAACGATAAAATAGATAGATTTATAGATAAGATTGCATCAGGGTTCAGGGCTAGAAGTGGTAAGACTCAAGAGTTTTTTGACATAGAAAGAGTTAATATAGGTGAAAGATCTGCCGATGCTGTAAAAGCAAAAAATATATCTAGAGAACTAGATATAGCTATCGATAAAATATTTCCGCCATTTAGAAACATAGCTAACAGAACTAATCAAAAGAAAAGAGATGCATTATTAAAAGATATTAATGATTTATTATTATCAGGTGATGCACAGATAGATGATCTTGGTTATGCAAAGTTTGGTGCATTAGATCAAACAAAAAAAGAAGCACTGCTTAAAAAATTACAGGACCTAAAAGTAGATGAAGATACTATTGGTACTATTTTTGGTAGCCTTACAACTATCAGAGACAAATGGGCTGACTTGTTTTCTAATTTAGGAAGGACATTAGGTAAGAATGAGATAGCAGAATTTAAAAAATTATTTGGTAATAAATTTAAAAACTATATTGGTGCAACATATGATGTATTTCAAAACAAAAGTATACTACCCTTCTTTGCATATACACCTACAAGAGAAGCAATTGAAAGAGCTAAGTCTGTATTTAAGAGTAGTGCTGAAGAAGCAGGAAGACCAATAACAGATTTGCAAGCAGAAGAGATAGTAGCCAATGCATTGAAAGATCCCAACCTCCCTAAAGGTTTTAGATTAGATAAACCGTCTGATGTTATATTTAAAGTACCAGACTTTTTTGTCAATAGAACAGTATTAGATGAAACCCTACAAAGAAGAACTGCGCAGCCATTAGTATCTATTGGTGAAATAAAATCAAAAGCAGACAGAGAAGTATTTGAAGAACTATTTGGTAAACAAAGAAACCCTATGCAAACGATCATAGGTGCTACTGCAAAACTATCTATGCTTACAAGACGTAATATGTTTTACAGAGACCTATTAAAAAAGAATGACGAAGTTGCAGAATTATATAGATCAGGGACAAGTAAAACAAAACCTTTCTTAGCTAGAAGTGAAGACGAAGCTAGAGAATTATTTGGCACAGACTACCAGTTAGTAGAAGTTATNGACCCTGCTAAACGATTAACTATTGATGCAGGTAAAGGTGTTAAGAAAGAAGTATTAGATAAAAACAATCTTGCTATGGGTGCAACAAATCCTTTCGGAGAGTCCCAGTTTTTTGCAAGGCCTGGTGTTGCTAAAGCGTTAAAAGATACAGGACTACAGCAACAGGAACCGGGGATGTTGGGTCAGCTGTATCAAAGTTTAGTTTTATATCCAAAAGGTTTATCACAGGTAGCTAAAACAATTTTATCACCAGTCACACACATGAGAAACTTTGTTAGTGCTAGTTTCTTTGCAACAGCAAATGGTATCATACCTGATGGCGAAGCTATCAAACAAGCATACCAAGCATTACAAACACCTCTTAAAGGTACGAGAATGCAAAATGATTTATACGAAGAGCTATTACAATTAGGTGTAGTAAACTCTAACGTAAGACTAGGAGATCTAACAAGACTATTAGAAGATGTAAACTTTGGTGAAACAATGACAGCAGACAAAGGATTTAGAATGTTATTAAAACCATTATCAAAATTAAAATCAGTATCACAAGATTTGTATACAGCTGAGGATGACTTCTGGAAGATAGCATCATGGGCTATGGAAAAATCTAGATTAGAAAAAAATCTTACAAATGCTGGCCTAACAAAAGGACAATCATTTATTAGAAACGGTATCGAAACTACATTTGATGATAACTTTTTAAAGAAAGAAGCTGCAGATATTATAAAAAATAATATACCAAACTATGATTATGTATCTGACTTTGTAAAAGGTTTAAGAAAACTACCAATTGGTAACTTCGTATCGTTCCCTGCAGAGATTGCTAGAACAGGAACTAATATTGTAAGACGTGGTCTTAGAGAAATAAACGAAGAGATAATTTTACCTGATGGTACAAAAGTAAAACCTTTTCAAGCTATAGGGTATACTAGATTATTTGGTATGGGTGCAACTACAATAGCTGTACCAGCTGCAACAGCAGAAGCTTTCGCAGCTATCTATGATGTAACAGATGAAGAGAGAGAAGCTCTTAGAAGATACGTAGCTGACTGGTCAAAAAACTCAACACTACTGCCAATAAAAGACGAAGAAGGTAATTTTAAATATATAGATTTTAGTCACGCTAATGCATACGACACACTAGTTAGACCTATTCAAACTATTTTAAACCAAGTAGCTGATGGTAGAACAGATGAAGATGGTATGATGGATGACTTCATTGCTGGTATGTTTGGATCTATGTCTGAGTTTGCACAACCATTTATATCAGAATCTATTTGGACAGAAGCAGTAGCAGATATTATAGCTAGAGGTGGTAGAACTAGAGATGGTTTCCAAGTATTTAACCCACAAGATACAGCTGGTGACAAAGCATATAAGATCATGGGTCACCTGGTAGAAGCACAGATGCCATTCTCATTTAACCAATTAAAAAGATTAGATCAATCTATTGAGTCTGTTAATGTAATACAAAAAGGTAAGTTTGATAAGTTTGGTCAAGCGTATGAGTTTGGTGATGAGTTTGCAGGTTTGTTTGGTTTTAGATCTGTAGCAGTCAACCCAGACAGAACTTTAAAATTTAAAGTTGCAGATTACCAAAGAGGTGTAAGGGAATCTAGACAATTGTTTACTAGAGAAGCTTTACGTGGTGGACCAATTGATCCAAGTGAAATAGTAGACTCATACATAAATGCAAACAGAGCTTTGTTTCAGTGTTAGAAAAAATTTTAAATTAGATTTAGATGCAGCAAACACATTAGGTATTAGTCAATCAGGTTTAAGAAATTCAACAGATAGATTATCAAACGTAGAAGTTGGATCAATTATAAATAATTTATTTAGACCAATTAATATATCACCTGAAATACAACAAGCGTTTGCAGAAAATGCAGCAAAGATTGGTGAAGCAAATCCTTTTCTTGCAGCGCAAAGTGCACTGGCTAATTTACAAATTGCTATGAGCAGAGTATCTTTATTAGATCCAGAGTTTCCTGTATTTGAAAATCCTCTGTTACCTATTACACAAGATACGCCTTTCACACCACAAACATTAAATCTACCTAGTGTTGATGCAAACATTATAAATAATCCTGGTGCAGCGGGTTCTTTTTCAGGCTTGACAACTGCAGATAAACTGCGATTATTGTTTCCACAAGGATAATTATGGCTAAGAAATCGGCATTACAAAAAATAGAAGATCATGAGAAGCTTTGCAGAATTATGCAGAAGCAAACGTTCGAACAAATAAAAGAAATGAAAGAACGTATTAGAAGAATTGAATACATGATCGTTGGTGGAATGGGTTCACTCATCCTAGCTCTATTAATGAACTACATGAAATAATGACAGCTAGCTTTGGTATTGGAATGTTTTTTTATGGTATCGTATGTATACTTATAGGAGCTATTGCTGTATATTATGTAATAAATAAATTAAATAAAACTCCAGAACAAATTGAACAAGAAGAAAACGAAAAATATTTAAACGAACTAAAAGGTAAACTATGAATCTTTCACGTAATTTTACTTTATCAGAACTAATTAAATCAGACACTGCGATACGTAAGGGCATCAATAATAATCCTAACGCAGAACAAATAGAAAAATTAAAAGCTTTGTGTGAAAACATACTGCAACCAGTACGTGATCACTTCGGCAGAGTAAAAATAACAAGCGGATTTCGTAGTGTAGAATTATGCACAGCTATTGGCAGCTCTGTCAACTCACAGCATGCCAAAGCTGAAGCCGCAGATTTCGAATGTATTGGCGTAGACAACGCTGAGCTAGCTGATTGGATTCACAAGAACCTCCCGTATGACCAGCTCATCCTTGAGTTCTATACTCCGGGTGAACCTAATAGCGGATGGATACATTGCTCGTGGATTCCAGACCAACCAAGGGCATCTTATCTACATGCATATAAATCAGAGGGTAAAACAAAATACAAACCTGTTATAGGTTCAGCTAAAAGTTTAGTTTAACATCCAAAGCATACACATAACAAGACTAATCCATAGTCCCATTCTTACAACAACTCCTGGTCTTAAATCCATGCTTTCAATTCCTCTCCCATTATTTGTGTAGCGATATCTACTTTCTTACGTAGAGCTTTTACAATACGNGTATCTACAGTATTCTCACANATAATGTCAATGTAAGTCATAGGTTTTTCTTGACCGATACGGTCTATCCTAGCCTCTGACTGCTGTCTTTTCTCCAGGTCATAACCATTTGAATAGTATATCATAGTGCTAGCGGCTGTAAGTGTGATACCATAACCACCAGTCTGTGTTGTTCCTACAAAGAACCGGACTCCGGAATCAGGGTCCTGGAATTTTTTTATATTATCTTGTCTTTCTTCTTGTGGTGTAAGACCATAGTAGTCCACAAAAGTGCCCTCACCGTATTCTTTTGATAGTGCATTAATGATGTTGTGTACGTCTCTTTGAAACTGGGCCCAGATAACAACCTTGCCTTCTACTTCATCTAACAGGTCTAACAACTCACCTATTCTATTGTTTGGTAATTCTTTTATCGTACCATCATCAGCTGTAAAGTGACCACAAGTTATTTGCTGTAGTCTCATTAACTGAGTCAATACTGTAGCTGTAGTCATCATCTTACCATCAAGTTGAGCGTG
>FUFK010044852.1_pt1 | contig 11316 bp, 11 predicted proteins | sample 1021851 | NCBI WGS metagenome assembly FUFK01 (sample SAMEA51879418, study PRJEB19060) | metagenome
TTAGTATTAGATAAGAAACCTGTTAAATTCTAACTTAACAATTGGGGTGTGCGCTCTTTTTTAGGAATAGTAGTAAATTCTGAAAGAATACTCACAAATTCTTCTCCATCAAGTGTTTCTTTTTCTATTAAAAGGTCAACTATTTTATCCATAGCCTTTCTGTTTTTGCTGACTATTGAATAGGTTTCTTTATAGCACTCCTTAACCATTACTCTTACACTTTCGTCAATTTGTCTAGAAATTGAATCAGAAACTTCGCTTCTAGTCATCAAATCTCTACCAACAAAAACTTCCTGATTTCCACCCTCTAAAGCTATTGGTCCTAAATTGCTCATTCCAAACCTAGTTACCATTTGACGAGCCATAGAAGCAACTTGTTGAAAATCTCCACCAGCTCCAGTTGTGATTTCACCTCTACCAAAAACGACATCTTCAGCTGCTCTTCCCCCCAATGCTCCCATTATTCTTGCTTTCAGTTGAGCTCTGCTAACTAGAGTTTGTTCATCATCTGGAGTAAACCAGGTTAGCCCTTTAGCTTGACCTCTTGGGATAACAGTAACTTTTTGAACAGGATCATGTGCTTTTACGAGTGAGCCAATAAGAGCATGGCCAACTTCATGGTAGGCGATTAATCTTTTGCTCCTTCCATCTGTTAATGGTGAACCCTCCATTCCAGCAACAATCCTATCTACAGAATCATCTATTTCTGAAATGCTAATTGAATCTTTCCTTCTTCTGGCTGTTAAGATAGCAGCTTCATTTAATAAATTAGCTAAATCAGCACCTGTAAAACCTGGGGTTCTTCTTGCAATGCTTTCGAGTGTTAAATCCTCTTTGAGTTTTTTATTCCTCGCATGTACTTCAAGTATTGAAAGTCTACCTTTGATGTCAGGCGCATCTACAGTTACCTGCCTATCGAATCTACCAGGCCTCATAAGAGCTGAATCTAAAACATCAGGTCTGTTTGTGGCAGCAATTATTATTATTCCACTATTACCCTCGAAACCGTCCATCTCAGTGAGTAATTGGTTTAGAGTTTGTTCTCTCTCATCATTACCTCCTCCAATACCAGCACCTCTTTGTCTTCCGACAGCATCTATTTCATCAATGAAAATTAAACAAGGGCTATTTTCTTTTGCTCTTTTAAATAGGTCTCTTACTCTACTCGCCCCTACACCGACAAACATTTCGACGAATTCTGAACCTGATAACGAGAAAAAAGGTACACCAGCTTCTCCTGCAATTGCTTTTGCAAGAAGGGTTTTACCTGTTCCAGGAGGACCTACCAACAGAACACCCTTGGGTATCCGTGCTCCCACAGAAGTAAATTTTTCTGGCTTTTTCAGAAAGGTAACAACCTCTTGTAAATCTTGTTTGGCTTCATTTACCCCAGCCACATCGTCGAAAACTACCCCTGTTTCTGCTTCCATTGCAAATCTTGCTTTTGTTTTTCCAAATTGCATTGCTTGTCCAGGACCGCCAGGCATACCATTAGATCTTCTTGCCAGTAGAATCAAACCTCCAATTAAGATAGCTGGAAAGAGTAGATTACCTAAAATTCCTAATGCAGGTGGTGCTGTTTTGACGGGATGTACATCAAAACTAATACCTTCATTTTTTAAATTATTGATGAGTTCAGGTGTTAAGCCTGGAAGGTCAACTCTCAATCTTTGGACTTTATTATCTAAATCTGAATCAATGGTCTCTATAACTGCGTTTCTACCACCCTCAAAAATATCAACTGAAGTTACTCTACCTGAATTAATGTAATCTAAAAATCTACCGTAACTTACCCTTGCTACCGCAGAATTTCTTGGTGCAATGGTAGTTCCATTTGATTTTAGTGAATCAACATTGCTTGTGGATAAGAATTGGTAAGAAAGTGCTATTACTAAAAGTATAGGTAAAGCCCATAAAATTAATGTTTTTAATTTCTGATTCATTAATTTATCATTAGTTAATTAAATGATTCTAGAATGAATCAATGCATTTCGTTGATTTTTTTTTTTAACTTTATGCTTATATTTAATTTAGAGTGACCTAATTAATGAAATTTGAAATCAAAGATAAAGTTAAGTTAACCGCACCAGTTTCCTATCTTAAGACTTCAGATAATATGCCAATGCTAAGACCCCCTGATCTAGTGGCAATTGATGAAATTGGAGAAATCATATCATTAAGATCTTTAGATACTGTGGAAGTAAAGTTTAGAAGAGGTTCTTTTTTAATAGATATTGAAAAACTCGAGAAAATCTAACCTAGAAGTTTTTATTCCACTGAGCATTAATTTCTAAACAAATTTTTTCATTGCCAGAAATACTCAAATAAGGTTTCGAAAAATATTTTTTAGTCAACTTAAAAACATCTAAAGTTGATAATTTATTTATTTGTGAATTTATATCAAGTTGAGAAATTGGAGGTGTACCATAACTAATAAGTTGTATTTTTCGCTGTAAAATTTCATCTAGTGCTTGATTCCCCAAAAGAAAAGAACCTTTTAATTTTTCTTTAGCCAAAAATATTTCTGCATCAATCAAGGGGTTTAAAAGTAAATCTTTCCAAAGTGATGATAAAAGTTCAAAAGCAAAAAGAGCTTTTGTTTTAGATACTGATAAATAGACTAAAAATGGAGCATTCCCACTCCTGACAGGATAATAAACACCCAAATCGTAAGTGATACCATTTTTTTCTCTAAAAAGTTTAAACAAAGCACCGCTCATCCCATACGATAGATATGACTCCAAAATCTTTAGGGGCAAATATTCACTACTTCTTCGAGAACAAGTTTGATTACCAATCATTATTATTGTTTGGTTTGAATCATTGTTATTAAAATTAAATCTATTTTTAGCACTTAATTCATGATTTGTAGGTTTTGATTTTTCATTTTGTATGTTTTTTTCTAATGTGCTTATACATACCCCATTTATTTCTGGATTATTTGAAATTAAAAACTTTTCTCTAATTTCGAAATTTTTGAACTCACGCAAGATATCTTTATGGGTAATATTAGAGACATCATTTGCAGTGCCACTTATATTAAAGGCATAAGGATGATTTGAGTAAACAATTTTTCTCCATTTTTCAAAACAGATATTAAATGGATTCTCTTTATCTTTTTTTAAAAAATCTAAAGAGGATTTTTTAACTTTTTGAAACTCAATTTCCGAGAGAGTTGGCTTATTTATTACTAAATCCAGTAGGGGGAGTAACTTGTTGAAATGTTCATTAAGGGATTTAATACTTATTGAAATACCATCTTCAAATACTTCTTGAGTTAATTCTGCTCCATAGGACTCTATATATTCAGAAAGAATTAAATTACTAAAACCTTCACATCCTCTGGTAATTAATGAAGAAAGAATCTTGTTAATACCTTTTTTGTTAATACCATCCATATCACTCCCCCCTTTAATCCAAATTGAAGCAATTGAAAAGTTCCTTTTTTTATTATTTAAAAAATATCTTTTTAACATTTATTTAGGTGATGCAACTAAAGTGTATTTTTCTTTACTTATGTATTTTGTAATCTCTTTGAAGTTATCCAATTTACTCCAATATTTTAAATGACTTTCTAAATTATTGATTGAATTTTTTCTGCCCCATAGTAGTTCATTCCCAAAGAATGAAGAAAGTTGCGTGGATGTCTCAAGATTGAATATATAGTTACTTTTCACAATATTTATAGCTTTATTTATTTCATCAAAAGTTAAGTCTTTAAGATTTGAAATTTCATCTATTGTTTTATTAATTTGTTGTTCTACTAAATAAATATCCTTTTCTTCACAACTTGCCTCCACTATAAATAATCCACCTAACTCACCAGCGTTTACATCTACATAAACTGATTCAACTAGATTACTATCTTCTTTTAAAATTTTTACCAATCTGCTGTTTCTTCCTACAGATAGTATTGATGCTAATATTTCTAGCCCAATTATATTTTTTTGATCATTCAGATTTGGAATAAACCAAGCTATAAATATTCTTGAAAACTCTAAATTATCAAATTTAATTAACTCTCTACTATTCCTAATTTTTAAAGAAGGTTTATTTTTTTTTAGATTTATTAAATTCGAATCTTCATAAATTTGATTTTTATCTATCTCAGATAGATCACTTTTTTCAAAAATTTTATAAATATCTCGGGAGAGATTACCAGTAATTGCAATACAAATCTTTTCCGGAGTGTAATGTTTTCTATGAAACGTAACAAGATCACAAATCTCCAGTTTTTTAATACTCTGTTCAGTTCCCAGAATTGGATTTGCATAATTAGGGCTTAGCCAAACCCTTTTTAAAAAGTAATTAAATAATCTTTCTTCAGGTTGATCATTTTGTTGTTTTATTTCATCAATAACCACTCCTTTTTCTTTTAAAAATTCATCAGGATTAAAATTTGGAGAAACTACAATATTTGTCAAAAGAGCAAGTGACTCTCTAAAGTTAGTTGGTGGAACTAGGACGTGGTAATGCACGTCATCGTAACCTGTTGAAGCGTTGCTTAATCCGCCTAGTGATTCAATTTTATGGTCAAATTCACCTGGCATAATTTTGTTAGATCCTTTAAAAATCATATGCTCTAGAAAATGAGCAGTGCCGTTTTTATCAACCTCCTCAAATGAAGAACCTGCTTTGCACCATATATCAATGCTTATAAGTGGTAATTCTTTATTATCCACAAATACACATTTAGTTTTGCTTGAATGGTTATAGTAGTTAACGTCTCCTACATTCATTTAAAGTCTCTCTTTAAACTCTATTTTGGTACTTTTTAGCTTTGTTGTCTGAATCTTTAACTAAAACAAAATTAACAGACCCTCTTATTTTGGATTTATTGCAAAATATCAGAGAACATAGATCCATGCTTGAGAATCTTGAAAGTATAAAAGTTGATCCAAATCTTAAAAATATAGTATCTAGTGAAATAGGTAGAGAACTTTATATAGAGAATGAATTTCATAAGGCAAAAGGTTTTAGAAAGTTACACATTGAAGTGGCAGAATTTTCTAAGAAACTAAAGATTTTACACTGTGTTTTTTTTCCTGATCCAAAGTTTGATATTCCAATTTTTGGGATGGATTTGGTAAAAATTAATGATATTGTGACTGCTGCAATTGTTGATTTATCGCCGTCAGCTTACGAACAAGGTGCTAAATACGAGAAAGCTCTTTCTGAAGTTGATAAAAGCTCTTTCACTTCATTAAGAGAAATTCCTAATTGGGGAGAAATTTTTTCAAAAAATGTATTTTTTGCTTCTTTAAAAAGTAAATCTGAAAAAAATGATTTTTGCAGAGTTGTCAAACAATATCTCTCTATTTTGATCAAACTAAGTAAGGAAGCAAAACCTGAATGTAAAGAGGAAATAATACAAGAAAGAATAGATTATCAAAAGAATTATTGCGCGCAACAGATGAAAAATGAGAAGACTAGTATGGTTCTTTTAAAATATTTTGATGAAAAATGGGTTAATAATTATATAAAAACAGTTCTTTTCGATTTTTAATGAAATTAAAAACATTCAAAAATATATTTATTTATTCTTTATTATTTGCACCATTATCTCTTGGCATTATTTCCTGTTCGGGCAATAATAAATCTAGTTCAAAATTGAAAGATGAAATAACTTCAGATTTTATCCCTCCTATCACAGCTGTTGCCGCACTTGGTCAACTTTCTCCTTCTGGAGAGATTAGGCAATTGGCAGCTCCGATAAGTCAGTTTGGCTCGTCCCCTCGAATTGTCGAAATTTTAGTCAATGAAGGAGAGTTTGTAAAAAAAGGTGACATACTTGCAATTTTTGAAAATGGAGAAAAGTTAATTTCAGATCTCGAAAGAAATGAAAATCTAATAAACACTATTAATCAAGAAATTTCCCTCAAGAACGATCAAATTCAGAGGTATGAGCAAGCTTTGAGAAAAGATGCTTATTCTTTTGTAGAGTTTTCGCAGAGAAAAGACGAGTTATTAAAGTTGCAAAAACAGAAAATAAATCTTATTGGAGATCAAAAAAATATAAAGATAGATCTATTTAATTCAAAACTAAGGAGTCCAATTGATGGTTTTGTACTAGGAATTAATACAAGAGTTGGTGAGAGACCGAAAAATGAAGGGATTTTGGATATTGGTTCTAGTCAAAAAATGGAAGCTTTAATAGAGGTTTATGAATCTGATATCGATAGAGTTTTTATCTCTCAGAATGTAGAATTAAGCAGTGAGAATGGAGGTTTTAAAAAGATTCTTAAAGGAAAAGTAATAAGGATAAGTCCTCAGGTTAAACAAAGAAAAGTTTTATCCACAGATCCAACAGGAGATGCTGATTCGCGAATTATCGAAGTACTAGTAAAACTAGATCAAGATTCTGTAGATATCGTGCAAAATTATGCAGGAATGAAAGTGATTGCAAAATTTATTCCCTGATGAGTTTTTCTTTTTTAAAATTTAGAAAAATACCATTAGCTTGGTTGTTGCTAACTAGGCAACCATTAAGNNTAGCAGTTGCCATAGCTGGAATCAGTTTTGCAGGAATTTTGATGTTTATGCAATTAGGTTTTAGAGATGGTTTATTTGACACGAGCGTAACTATTCACAAACTTTTAGATGCTGATCTTGTTTTGATAAGTCCCAGATCAAAAAGTTCTATAAGCATGAGCGGATTCCCAAAAAGAAGGTTGATTCAAACTCTTGCGGTAGAAGATGTAGTAAAAACTGCTCCTGTAAATTTAAACTATTTACTTTGGAGAAACCCTGAAAATCTTAAAACTAGATCGATACTTGCATTAGGTTTTAATCCCTCCGATTCGCTTCTATTGGATGATGGATTCTCAAATAAAGCTTATAAATTGAGAAATCCATCAAGAGTTCTTTTTGACAAACTTTCTAGACCTGAATTTGGACCAATTGAAGAATGGTTTTTATCAGAAAAAAAAGTTGAGACTGAGGTCGCTGGAAAAAGAGTAATTGTTGAAGGTCTTGTGGAGTTGGGACCATCTTTTGGTGCAGATGGCAATTTGATAACCAGCCGAGAAACCTTCTTAAGACTTTTTCCTGCAAATCCTCCTGGAAGTATTGAAATCGGTTTAGTAAAGCTAAAGAAAGGATCAGATCCTGAATTTATTTCAAGAATATTAAATAACTCACTACCCAATGATGTTCGCGTTCTTACAAAAAATCAATTCATAGAATTTGAGAAGAATTATTGGAAAAATAGTACTGCAATAGGTTTTATATTTAGTTTGGGAGCTTTGATGGGTTTCGTTGTAGGGTGTGTGGTAGTTTATCAAATTCTTTATAGTGACGTTACAGACCATCTCCCAGAGTACGCTACTCTGCTGGCAATGGGTTATAGACTTAAGTCCCTTTTCTTTGTCGTAGCAAGAGAGGGGTTTTTGTTGGCATTGTTTGGTTATGTGCCTGCTTATTTCTCTGGTCAAATACTTTATTCAGTCATAAGAAGTTCTACTAAACTACCAATAATAATGGATGCAGATAAAACGATTTTAATTTTCGTATTAGTTTTAGTAATGTGTATGGGCTCAGCTGCTGTTGCGATGCGTAAATTAGTTGATGCCGATCCTGCCGAAATTTTTTAATAATTTAATAAAAATGGTTAAATCTAATAAATCAAAAAATAACGTCAAAAACTTTAAAACAGTATCGATAAATAATTTGAGTCACTTTTATGGAAAAAATGAAAATAAAAAACAAGTCCTTAATAAAGTTAATTTAAATATTGATAAAGGGGAATTGGTTCTTTTAAAAGGACCATCTGGATGCGGTAAAACGACTCTCTTAACCTTAATTGGTGCTTTGAGAACCTGTCAGAGTGGCGATTTGACCGTATTAAATAATCAGTTAAACGGAGCATCAAGGAAAACACGACAGATTCTTAGGAAAAGTATTGGCATGATTTTTCAAGGTCACAATCTTTTGAGATGCTTAACAGCAGAGCAAAATGTTCAGATGGGAGCCGATTTAATAAAAGGTTTAACATATTTGCAAAGACGTGAAATAGCACGGAAATGGTTATCAGCAGTAGGATTAGAAGAGCATAATCGAAAGTTGCCAAATGACTTATCTGGTGGTCAAAAACAGAGAGTAGCAATTGCAAGAGCTTTATCTGCCAACCCAAAACTTCTACTAGCTGATGAGCCCACTTCTGCCCTAGATAGCGTGACAGGGAGAGAAATCGTAACCCTTTTAAAAAAATTAGCAAAAGAGCAGAATTGTTCTGTGCTTATGGTTACTCATGATCCAAGAATTTCTGATATGGCTGATAGGATATTAAATATGGAAGATGGTAAAATATATAGTGCCCATAGTGGGTTAATATAATTAAAAGTTAAAAATTACATGTCTAAGAGAAGAAACCTAAAAAAAGAAAAGCAAGAACGTAATCGAGCGTATGCTAGAAAATTCAAAAAAAGGAAATTGAGAACTGACGGAAGGCCTGATGGCGGAAACGTTACAGGTACAGCAAATAATGGCGGGGCTGCTGATTAGGGAATATCTTTTTGGAGTTGAATATATTATGAGTACTTAAGTCTTGATTATGAATGTAAGTATTGTTATACCGACTTACAATAGATTACCTATATTAGAGAAATGTCTTACTGCGCTTGAGAATCAAAAATTAAACACAAATATAAGTAATTATGAAGTAATAGTAGTTGATGATGGATCTACTGATGGAACAAGCTCATGGATAAATAACAATAAAGCTAAACTCCCACACGTAATTCTTTTTCAACAAGATCACGGAGGACCTGCACTGGGAAGAAATCTTGGGGTAATTAAATCAAAGTATGAAATTATTATATTCATTGATAGTGATCTTGTTGTTTTGGATAATTTTATAAATTGTCATGTAGATAAATTACTTTCCTTTTGGAGAAAAAATAATAAAAAATGTTTTACATATGGCTCGGTGGTCAATACATCTAACTTTCAAAATCCTCAGAATGAAAAACATAAACTAATTGATACATCTTTTGCTTACTTCGCTACTGGGAATGTTGCGATATCGAAAGAATTGATTTTAAGCGTCGGTTTATTCGATACTTCTTTTAGTCTTTACGGGTGGGAGGATTTAGAACTTGGAGAAAGATTAAAAAAATTTGGGACTAAATTGATTAAATGTCCAGAGGCAGTGGGTTTTCATTGGCATCCACCATTTAATTGCGAACAAATAGATTCATTAATAGCTCAAGAAAAAGAGAGGGCCAAGATGGCATTAGTTTTTTATAAGAAACATCCAAATTTAAGGGTTAGATTTATGATTCAATTAACTCCTCTTCATTATTTACTTTGGCAAATTCTTTGCTTGGGAGGACTAATCAGTGTTGATAGGATCTTACCTTTATTGAGATTGCTAGTAAATACAAGAAGAAATAGGTTGGCACTTGAGATACTTAGGATCCCTCTGAATATGATTTACATTAAACAGTTAACCAAATCAAGATAAAAAGCTTTTAGAAATACACATCACTTGCTAGAATCATGAAAATTAAATCCGCACATCTGGCAGTTTCGGGTGATTTATTAATACAAATTCCCCGTCAGATGGAGGCTAACCCGAAACCTTTTTTAAATTATGGCTGTTGTATCACTATCTGAAATGATGGAAGCTGGTGCTCATTTTGGGCATCAAACTAGACGTTGGAATCCCAANATGTCTAAGTATATATATTGCGCAAGGAATGGAGTTCATATTATTGATCTTGTGAAAACAGCATTGTGTATGAACAATGCTTATAAATGGACNAGAAACGCAGCAAAAAGTGGTAAACGTTTNNTATTCGTGGGNACAAAAAAACAAGCATCNGATGTAGTAGCTCAGGAAGCTACTAGATGNGGAGCTGCATATGTNAATCAAAGATGGCTNGGAGGGATGTTGACTAANTGGACAACAATGAAAGCNAGGATTGAAAGATTAAAGGATCTAGAAAGAATGGAAAGTAGTGGTTCAATNGCAATGAGGCCTAAAAAAGAAGCTGCAGTNTTNAGNAGAGAACTTGAAAGATTACAAAAATACTTAGGCGGNCTTAAGGGCATGAGAAGATTACCAGACGTAGTTGTTTTAGTTGATCAGAGAAGAGAATCNAATGCAGTACTAGAAGCTAGAAAATTAGATATTTCATTAGTNTCAATGTTGGATACAAACTGCGATCCGGATTTGTGCGAGGTCCCCATTCCATGTAACGATGATGCCGTTAGATCTGTGCAACTTATTTTAGGAAGACTTGCAGATGCTATAAATGAGGGCAGAAAGGGTTCTAATGCCGAAAGAAAAAATTAAATTCTAATTTAAAACTTACTAATTACTATTTTTATTACTTCAAATGGGAAACATTACAGCAAAACTTGTAAAAGATCTTAGAGACAANACCGGCGCAGGAATGATGGANTGCAAAAAAGCACTNAACGAAACTGANGGAAATGTTGATAAAGCTTTGGAATGGTTAAGAAAGAAAGGNATNGCTAGTGCNGAAAAGAAATCNGGAAGAGTTGCGGCTGAAGGTTCAATTGGTAGTTATATACATACTGGATCAAGAGTNGGNGTTCTANTAGAGTTNAATTGTGAAACTGATTTTGTTGCTAGAGGTGATATTTTTCAATCTCTNTTGAAGGANGTNTCAATGCAAGTAGCNGCTTGCCCAAATGTTGAGTATGTCTCAATTGANGAAATACCANANGATGTTGTNGAAAAAGAAAAGCAGATTGAAATGGGGAGAGATGATTTATCTGGAAAACCAGAACAAATNAAAGAAAAAATAGTTGAAGGGAGAATTGCNAAAAGACTTAATGAGCTGGTTTTGCTTTCACAACCAGCTAATATTAAAGATAGTTCTCTTACTGTTGAAGATTTAGTTAAACAAGCAGCTGCAAAAATTGGTGAAAATATAAAAGTAAGACGCTTTACAAGATATACCTTNGGTGAAGGCATAGAAAAAAATCAGATGGACTTTGCTGAAGAGGTCGCATCAATGCAATCAAACTAGTTATTTGAATGCTTTGAATAATTTCAATAGTCACCTAGATACAGATAAAATAAATTATCAACTAGAGAGGGCAGAGGCACAAAAAAGGAAATTAATTAGAAATATCTACAAGGAATATGAACTTTATCTTGATCTCGTAAGAGATTTAATTTTTATCTCTGTAGAAAAAGGGCTTAACCATATATTTAGCTGTCTAAAAATTGATGATCATTTCTTAAATAAAAATGAATTTTGTGATCTTTTTGAAAAAAAAATAAGTAAATTAATATTTACGAATTTGCCCTTTTTAACAGTAGAACAATTAAAGATAAATGAA
>FUFK010051971.1_pt1 | contig 11316 bp, 17 predicted proteins | sample 1021851 | NCBI WGS metagenome assembly FUFK01 (sample SAMEA51879418, study PRJEB19060) | metagenome
CTTCTTAAAGGAGTTAATGATAAAGAAGAAGATTTTAAAAGTTGGGCTAATTTTATAAAAAATAATCAAATTGATTTTAGATATATAGAATTAATGCAAACTGGAGATAATTTAGATTATTTCAATCAGTATCATGTATCTGCAACTAAATTTACAGATTATTTAAATGATAATGATTGGGTAATTCAAACATTTGGGAAAGACGCTGGTCCATCTAAGAATTATATAAATCCTGAATACAAAGGAAAATTTGGTGTTATTGCACCCTACTCAAAAGATTTTTGTAAGAGTTGTAATAGACTAAGAATAACTGCCAANGGTGATTTAAGATTNTGTTTNTTTGGAAATACTGGAATAAATATTAGACANTTGATGCAAAGNGATNACCAAACTGAAGANCTNAAAGATTTAATTTTGAAACAATTAAATTATAAAAAAGANTCTCACTATTTAGAAATAGGNGAAACAGGATTAACAAAAAATCTNTCAACAACCGGTGGATAAAATGAAAAATTTAAAAATTGTAACTAATAATGATTTAAAAAACTGGGCAAAAGAGATTTTTGAAAAAAANTCATTTAAAATGATTGATGTTTCTGAAAAAAAAGAAACNTTNCGNAGAGCTTTNGCATCAGGAAAAATNTATGTTGGCAAAGAGGTATTTGAACTNATTAAAANTAANNAGATGCCTAANGGTGATCCAATTACTTTAGCAGAAGTTTCNGCAGTATTAGGNGTTAAAAAAACAAGTGAATTAATACCTTTGTGTCATCCTNTNNCNATAGATCATACGGCNACTAAAATNATNATGAATGAAGAAGANNNTTCACTAGANGTATANTGTGTGGTTTCNNCTTATGCCAAAACAGGTGTGGANATGGANGCAATAATGGGTGTAAATGCAGCTCTAATTACAATTTATGATTTAAGTAAAATTGTAAACCCTCATCTTAGAATTGATAANGTAAAATTATTAATTAAAGAAGGTGGAAAAAGTGGATTGTGGAAAAATCCAGATGGACTTCCAAATTTTTTAAAAGATTTTTTCTAAAACTTTATGAAAGTTAAAATTGAGTTATTTGGTGCTGCAAGAGATTTTAGCGACCAAAGTTTATTAGAACTAGATCTGGGTCAAAAGACAACAATTAAGGATATAAGGAATAAAATAATTCAATATGTAGATCAGAAATTTNATGGAAATGAAAANTATANAAAAATCNTTAACTCTTCAGCTTTTTGCTCNGAAAAAAATAATATTGTTAGCGACAATTATAAAATCACAAATAATGAAAAAATTGGTATTATACCTCCAATCGGAGGAGGTTAATGCTTCATACTGACATTGTAGATAGTAAAGTTAAAAAATTATCATTAATTGATGCTGAAAAATTTATAGCATCNAATGATTTTGGAGCTTCATTAATTTTTAGCGGAACAGTACGTAGTCAAAANAATAATAAAAGTGTTTTAGGTATTACATATGACAGTCATGATGCTTTGGTAATTAAGAGTTTTGAAGAAATTTATAATGAGGCTGAACAAAAACTAAATATAAAGAATAAGAGTGTTTTTATTGAACATGCTAAAGGTTACTTAAATTTAGGTGAAATTAGTATTATTATAGCAGTTGCATGCATACATAGAGATGAGGCTTATGTTTTATCAAGGTATATTATAGAAGAAATTAAAAAAAGATCTCCTATATGGAAAAAAGAACATTACACAAATAATCAAAGTGACTGGTTAAAAGGTAACCCTATAGTTAATGAAAAAAATTAAATACTCAGAAATAACACCAGAAAATATTTATAAAAACAGAAGAANCTTTATAAAAAAATTTGGGCTCGCTGCNGGNTCTGTTTTTTTAAGCCANAATTTAAATTTTTCAGCAAAAGCTGCTCCAAAAAATGAAGATTTAAAATTAACAGAATATAGATACGTAACGACATATAATAATTATTATGAATTTGGTACAGGTAAGTCTGATCCAGCTGAAAGATCAGAAAAATTTAAAACTACCCCGTGGGATGTTGTGATTGATGGAGAGGTCGAAAACCCTTTAAAGCTCTCTATTGAAGAAATAACAACTATGTTTCCTTCAGAGGAAAGAATTTATAAGTTAAGATGTGTTGAGGGATGGTCAATGGTTATCCCTTGGCTTGGATTTCCTCTAAATAAAATTTTAAAAAAAGTTTCACCAACTAGTAAGGCAAAATTTGTTAAATTTACTTCTATACTAGATCCAGAACAAATGATTGGACAAAGATTTCCAATTTTAGATTGGCCTTATAAAGAAGGTTTNAGAATAGATGAGGCTATGCACGATCTGACTATTATGGTTACTGGATTGTATGGAAAAAAACTACCAAATCAAAATGGGTCACCTTTTAGATTAATTGTTCCTTGGAAGTATGGATTTAAAAGCTCCAAAGCAATAGTGAATATAAAATTAGTTGAAAAAATGCCTACCTCCTCGTGGATGAAAGCTTCTCCAAANGAGTATGGTTTTTATTCAAATGTAAATCCAAGAGTGGATCATCCTAGATGGTCTCAGGCAACAGAAAGGGTTATTGGCGAAAGTATAATCAGTCCAAGAATTCCAACAACTATGTTCAATGGTTACGGAGATCAAGTTGCGAATTTATATACTGGAATGGATTTAAAAAAATATTTTTAATGACAAAATATTTGAAGCCAAGTGTTTTCATTTTGAGTTTATTTCCATTCCTTATCATCACTTACAAAATTTTTTTTAATAAACTAGGTCCTGAACCAGTGAAAGAAATTACTCATTTTACAGGAGAATGGACGCTTATTTTTATTTGTTTAACTTTGAGCATGAGTCCACTTAAAAAATTTACCAAATTATCATTATGGATAAATTTTAGAAGAATGTTAGGTTTATTTGTNTTTTTCTACGCAACACTTCATTTNTTAACTTATGTTGGATTAGATTATAGATTTGATTGGCAACCAATATTTNATGATGTTGTTAAAAAAAAATATGTATTCATTGGTTTCGCAGCATGGCTACTATTAATTCCTTTGGCAATTACCTCTTCAAGAAAAATGGTAATGTTACTTAAAAATAATTGGAAAAAATTACACAGACTAATTTATGTAATAGCCATTTTTGGTTCTCTCCATTACATNTGGTTATCAAAAACTATTTTTTTTAAGCCTTTAATATACTTTATAATAATAATATTGTTGTTAGCATTTAGAATAAAAATTAAAAATAAAAATATAAATTATGGATGATAATTTAAAAAAAGAAATTCAATCAGCTACACTTGAAAGATTAATGAAACATCTAGATGAAAGAAAAGATGTNCAAAACATTGATTTGATGAATTTAGCAGGGTTTTGCAGAAATTGTTTATCTAGGTGGTACAGAGAAGAAGCTGAAAAAAAGGGAGTAGAGATATCAGATCCTGATGCAAGGGAGCATATTTATGGAATGCCCTACTCTGAATGGAAAGAAAAATATCAGAAGTAATTATTTTTCTTTTAATCTAGGAAATAATTCAACGAAATTACAGGGTTTATGATTAATATCTAATTGATATTTTAAAATACTATCCCAAGCATCTGTTACTCCTCCTGAGGATCCAGGTAAAGCAAATATGTATTTGCCATTTGATAGAACTGCGCAAGCTCTGGATTGAATTGATGACGTACCAACTGTTTTTAAACTAATAGTTCTAAAAACTTCACCAAATCCTGGAATATGTTTGTCTGCTATTTCATCAACAGCTTCAGGTGTAATGTCTCTTCCAGTCAAACCTGTGCCACCAGTTGTAATGATAACATCAATGTCTTTATGATTGGTCCAGTCTTTTAAAATTTTGACTATATCTGCTTTATTATCTTTACAAATTTTTCTATCAATTAATTGATGATTGGCCTCTTTAATTTTTTCAACCAAGATTGCACCCGATTTATCATTATCAATTGTTCTTGTATCTGTTACAGTTAGTAAAGCTATATTTACAATCATAAATAAATTTTTTTAATGATTATACTTACAATATTTTTTTTTATAACTGCAATATTATATTCAAGTATAGGATTTGGTGGTGGCTCCACTTATCTTGCTTTGCTTTTAATTTGGGATGTCCCTTACTATATCTTTCCAATTTTAGCTTTGATTTGTAATATTATTGTAGTTTCTGGAAATTCTATAAATTTTTTAAAATCAAAGAATATTAATTTTAATTTACTTTATCCTTATTTAATTGGTTCCATACCTTTTGCTTTTATCGGAGCATCTATCTCTATTGACAAAAATTTATTTGAGATTTTACTTTTCTTTATTTTAATATTAGCTGGAATTTTTTTACTTATTGAGAGTAAATCCTTTAACAAAAAAAACATAATTGTTAAAAAAATACCACTAGTATTATCAATATTAATAGGATCGATAATTGGTTTTATGTCTGGTTTGGTTGGAATTGGTGGTGGGATTTTTTTAAGTCCGATTTTATTTTTGATGAAAGCAGGATATCCAAAACATATAACAAGCACTGCGTCTTTGTTTATTTTGGTAAATTCAATTTTTGGTATAGGTGGACAATTAACAAAGGATATAGTCTTCAATGAATTTTTAAATTACTGGCCACTATTTATTGCTGTATTAATTGGTGGCCAAATCGGAAGTTTTTTAAATATAAAATTTCTTTCAAACAAAATATTAGCTATATTGACTGCATGTTTGGTAATTTTTGTCGCTATAAGAATGGGCATAACACTTATAGCATAAGTTGAATTAATTATTTTTTAATATATTTAATCATTCATGAAAAATTTTAAACCATTTGGACCTTCAATAGGAAAATCTAAAATTTCTAGAAAATTTTTAGAAAAACTTAACATGGAAGTTGATACNAAAATTTTCTCAAAATCGAATGATTATAGTCCAAAACTAGCAAGTCAAATTAGAAAAGAAGTTCAAATTTCAAAAAATTTTATAAAAAAATATTTGGAAAAAGAATTAATAAAAAATATTAAAATTTTTCTTATGAAAGAAAATGTTAAAAAAATTAAAGAAATTAAAATTTTAAACTTATGGGTCGTTAGTCAATACAAAAATGAGTATAACCCTATACATTATCATGAAGGTGACTTATCAGGAGTTGGTTATTTGAAAATTCCTAAATATATGACAAAAAATAAAAATGTTAAAAATAAAAAAATTAAAACCAATGGAACAATTGATTTTATCAATGGACAAAAAGCTTTTCTTTCTAAAAGTATTTTTAATTTGATACCAAAAACAGGTGATCTTTTAATATTTCCAAATTACTTAATGCATACAGCCTATCCATTTAATATCGAAGAGGAAAGAAGATCGTTTTCTTTCAATGCTAAAATAATTTTTAAAAAATAATTTACAAAATTTAACAATATTATATAAGTATAATTGCCGATTTGATCCTATTGCGGGCATAAACTGCTAAAATGGAAATTCCCTACAGATCAAATTAGCAAGGTAGTTGAACTATATTGTGCACCTGCATATCGCTTAAGCACTAAAAAAGTGAGGATGAAATGAATAAAGATTTTTTCAAAACGACAAAAATTTTAGATGGTGGAATGGGTCAAGAATTGTTGGCTAGAGGAATGAAACCTAAAGGAACCTTGTGGAGTGCTAATGCTTTAGTCGATGAAAAATACCACAACTTAATACTTAATATTCACAACGATTTTATAAAATCTGGAGCTGATGTAATTGTCACTACAACTTTTACTACTCGAAGAAAAAGGTTAAAAGAAAATGGTTTAGAAGATCAATTTAAATACTTAAATCAAAAAGCCTGTGAAATTGCACAAAAAGCTAAATCAAATAATCCTAATGTTAAAATTGCAGGTGGACTTCCACCTCAAAATCTAACCTATGAAGAAGACAAGAGAAGTGAAGAGGATATTGTTAAAGACCATTCGGAATTAGCAGAAATACTTAACCCTTATGTTGATTTTTTCTATTTTGATGTCTGGAGTAGTATCAAAGAAATTAAATGTGGAATTAAAGCAACTAAAAAATTTAATAAACCATACTTGGTGGGAGTTCATATTTCTGAAGGAAACTCATTACCAAGTGGTGAAAAAGTTTCTGAAATTAATGCAATAATTACAGAGAATTGCCTAGGAATAATTCTAGCATGTGTTTCACCTGAAAATTATGAGAATAATTTAGATGAAATTCAAAAACTTAAAGTTCCATTTGGGTTTAAATTAAATGGGTTTATAACGACAAAACCAAAAGGTGGCTATACTTCTCAGTATAAAAAGAAAGATGGGACCAACCCTAATAATTTTTTAGGTCAAAGAAAAGATTTGGATCCTAAAAAAATATCAATTTTTGCAAAAAAATTTAAAGAAAATGGTGCAACTATTCTTGGAGGGTGTTGCGAAACAAATCCATCGCACATTAAAGCAATTGCAAAAATTAAGTAACATTTTTGTAATCTGCTTTTCTTGCTAAATATATACCAATAAATACAGCAATTAATGCAACTATAATTTTAGATGTAATTATTTCATTTAGAAAAATATATCCTAAAATAATTCCAAATATTGGAATGATGTATGAGACTTGCGAATGAAATATGAGTCCATTTGTCTTTAAAATCCTAAATCTCAACAACCATGCTATACCAGTAGGAAAAATTCCTAAATATATTACAGANATAATAGAGTCCATTGAAGGGTTTAGTGTCCAAGGTTTTTCAAAAATTAAGGTTAATGGAAAAAGTATAATTGTTGACCAAATTAAAATTGAACCTGTAACATTTTCATTTTCTTTGTTACTTATTTTCAAAGTTATTACTCCTCCTATTACATAACAAGTTGATCCAAGGAGAATTAAAAGTGCTGCAAGAAAGTTATTTTCATTTATTAAAAAATTATCTGAAAATAAAAAAACTATTCCTGAAAAACCTATTAACAAACCAATTGTTTTTAATAAATTAAATTTTTCTCCTTTTAAAAAGAAGTGAGCTAGAACAGTAGAACTCAATGGTGTTGTTGACATTAAGATAGCAGCCAAGTTACTTTGAACAAAATTTACTCCATATGATATTAGTATGAATGGAATAACTAAATTAATTAACCCTATAATTGCAAACCACTTCCAATCCTTTGAAAATGCTTCAATTTTTATTTTTTTATAAAAACATAAAATTAAAACTGGTATAGCTCCTAAAAAGGATCTCAAAAAACCGATTGTAATTGGTCCAAATGAATATGTGGCAATCTTTATATTAAAAAAAGCTGATGCCCATATTAATGATAATAAAGTCAATAATAAATAATCAACTAATTGGGGTTTTCTCATTCAGTTATCTCTTTTGTTTCACCTGAAGTTAATGCAATTAAATTTTCAAAATTTATTTCAAAAACTGCATTNGGATGACCTGCAGCAGCAAAAATTGAAGAAAATCTATTTAAAGTTTCATCTATTAAAATTTTTATTTTTGTTAAATGTCCTGTTGGAGATACTCCACCGATTGTATATCCAGTTATTTTTTTAACATCATCTGGATTAGCCATTGAAACATCATTTTCCTCCAAAATTTTTTTTAATTTATTTAATGAACACCTTTTGTCTCCAGAAACTAAACATAAAACAAAACTGTCACCTGCCCTAAAAAGTAAGCTTTTAACAATAGCTCCAACTTTACAACCTAGAGCTGTAGCAGCATCGTTTGCTGTTCTTGCGGTTTGCTCTAAAANAATCACTTTTAGCTCCGGGTTAAATTGTTTTAGAGATTTTTCAGCTCTTATAACTGGCTCTTTATTTAGTATTGAATTCACAAGTTTAATTAATTTAATATTTTAGTGACTAATTACACTACTTATGTGAAAATTGCATAGGTGTTATTTATTAAATAAGCAATATTTTTAAGTATTTTTTTGCTAATTAGGCCAAACAAAATTACATAGGAGACAAAATGAGTGCAGCAAACGTATTAAAATTTATNAAAGAAAAAGAAGCAGAATTTGTNGATCTAAGATTCACNGATCCNAGAGGAAAACTTCAACACTTAACNATGGATGCTTCANTAGTTGATGAAGNTATGTTGAATGAAGGTGTCTTTTTTGACGGTTCGTCTATTGCTGGTTGGAAAGCAATTAATGAGTCTGACATGATTTTAAAACCTGATACTGCAAGAATGTTCATGGATCCTTTTACGTCTCATAATACTGTGGTTTTGTTTTGTGACATTCTAGATGCAATTAAAAAAGATCCTTATGAAAGAGATCCAAGAGGTGTTGCTAAAAAAGCTGAAGAATATTTAAAAGCTTCAGGTATAGGTGATAAAGCTTTTTTTGGACCTGAGCCAGAATTTTTTGTTTTTGACGATGTAAGAATCAAAAATGATATGAATGAGTGTGGATTTAAATTAGATAGTAAAGAAGGTCCTTACAATTCAGGTAAAGAATATGAAAATGGAAATATGGGTCATAGACCTCAAATTAAAGGAGGATATTTCCCAGTACCACCAGTTGATAGTGAACAAGACATGCGTGGTGAGTATCTTAAAAATTTGAAAGAAGTTGGTATTAAAGTTGAAAAACATCACCATGAAGTTGCTCCTAGTCAGCACGAGCTTGGAATGTATTTTGGAACTTTAGTAAACCAAGCTGATAACGTGCAATTATATAAATATGTTGTTCAAATGGTTACACATTCATTTGGAAAAACTGCAACTTTTATGCCAAAGCCAGTTGCTGGTGACAATGGTTCAGGTATGCACATCCATCAATCCATTTGGAAAGGTGATACTCCGGTGTTTTCAGGTGATGCGTATTCTGGATTAAGTGAAACCGCATTACATTATATTGGTGGAATTCTAAAACACGCTAAAGCAATTAATGCTTTTGCTAACTCTACAACAAACAGTTACAAAAGATTAATTCCAGGTTTTGAAGCTCCAGTTCTTCTTGCATATTCAGCAAGAAATAGATCTGCTTCTTGTAGAATACCGATCACATTAAGCAAAAAAGGTGCAAGATGTGAGATTAGATTCCCAGATGCTGCAGGAAACCCNTATTTAACTTTCGCAGCTATGTTGATGGCTGGAATTGATGGAATTAAAAATAAAATTCATCCTGGTGAGTCTTTTGATAAAGATTTATATGAATTGCCACCTGAAGAAGTTAAAGCTATCCCAACAGTTTGTGGTTCTTTAAGAGAAGCAATGGAAAGTTTAGATAAAGACAGAGAGTTTTTAACTCAAGGCGGTGTCTTTACTGACGATCAGATTGATGCTTACATTGCTCTTAAGTTTGAAGAAATTCACAAATTTGAACATGCACCTCATCCTGTAGAGTTTGAGATGTATTACAGTAGCTAATAAATTTAATTACTGTCTAGTTGTTGCAATTGTATCTTTGTTAACACCTTTTTTAACTACGTAATCTTGTGTGCCGTTCGCACCGGTTTCAACTTCTTTACGTAGTTCTTTAAAGAATGTTTTTTCCTTTAAAGAGTCTTTTAAGTTTTTAACAAGATTTTTAAACTCAAATTTGTTCATAAAGAATCTATATACTAGATATGCATATAATGCAATACAGATATGCGATAAATGGGATAATACAACTTATGATATTTTGAAAGACTCTCCGCAGCCGCAACGCTCAGTTTCATTAGGATTATTGAACACAAATGATGAGGACAATTCCTCCTTTTTATAATCCATTTCAGTGCCAAGCAGATACATAATAGCGGCTGAATCAACGAATACTTTCACGCCCTTATCTTCTATAACTTCATCATTAGGATTTAACTCTTTTGTGTACTCCATCACGTATGACATCCCTGCACAACCACCAGATTTCACTGATACCCTAACTCCGATAGAATCTTTTTCAGCGTTAGACATTATCTCTTTTATTCGTAATGCTGCGTTATCACTTAATTTAATTATAGGGTTCATTATAAATTCAATTCCAATTTTGCTGCTTCTGACATCATATCTTTATTCCACGGTGGATCCCAAACTAACTCAAGATCAACATCCTCTATACCTTCAACTTGCATTGCACCATCTTTTACTTCTTTAGGTAAACTTTCAGCTACTGGGCAATTTGGTGTAGTCAAAGTCATTTTAATTTTAGCAAACTTATCGTCCTCAACCTTAATATCATAAATCAAACCNAATTCGTAGATATTTACAGGTAACTCAGGGTCATAAATTTTTCTTATTTCTTCAATTATCTGTTCTTTTTTTGACATAATTTAATTTTCCGTTTTTACTTCCTCTGTTTTTTCATCAAAAGCAGAAACCATTGTATGCCAAGATAAAGTTGCACACTTAACTCTCATTGGATATTGCTTAACACCAGATAAACACATTAGTTTAGTTTTTTCATCTTCACTCAAATACTTAGATTTTAATTCAGGATTTTCCTTAATCATTCCTAAAAAATCCTCAACTATCTCTTTAGCCTCATGCTCATTTTTTCCTTTAATTAAATCTGTCATTATAGAAGCTGAAGCCATTGAAATCGCACAACCACTCCCTTCGAAGGATGCATCTTCTACAATTTTTTGTCCATTTAGTTTTAAATAAACATGAACATTATCACCACAAAGTGGATTATTACCTTTAGCGTCTTTATTAAAACCTTCTGTCTTTCTAAGATTTCTAGGATTCTTACCGTGTTCTAATATAATTTCTTGATAAAGTTCTTTTAAATTCATTATAAATTAAATATTTTTTTACAGTTGTTAATTGACTCATTCAACTGATCTAAATCCTCTTTTGTATTATAAATACCAACCGATGCTCTAGCACTAGCTGGAATATTTAATTTGTCATGTAGAATTTGACAACAATGATGTCCTGCTCTTATTGCAACCCCGTCTTCATCCAAGATAGTTGCTATATCATGAGGGTGAACTCCTTCTATAGTGAANGATAAAACCCCTCCTTTATTTTTTGGATTTCCGATAAGTTTAACTGAGTTATTTTTTTGTAATAGTTCTTGCCCGTATTCAACTAAATCAGCTTCATGTTTCATAACATTTTCGATACCAATGCTTTCTAAAAATTTTATTGATTGGTCAAAAGCAATTACTTGTGCTGTAGCCATAGTACCAGCCTCGTATTTATTAGGTAGTTCACCATAGGAAATCCTATCTTTTTTAACTTCATTTATCATTCCTCCACCACCTTGGTATGGAGGTAATTCTTCTAACCATTTTTTTTTGCCATATAGAACTCCCAAACCTGTAGGTCCATACATTTTGTGACATGAAATTGCATAGAAATCACAATCTAAATCTTGCATATCTAGTTTTAAATGTGG
>FUFK010066299.1_pt1 | contig 11316 bp, 10 predicted proteins | sample 1021851 | NCBI WGS metagenome assembly FUFK01 (sample SAMEA51879418, study PRJEB19060) | metagenome
AGCATCAACCATCTGAAGGTCTTCTTTTCTAAGAAGCTCACCTAGTAAAACTATATTACCTTCTATTAAATAATTTCTGTAAAAAGGCTCTCTTCTTGGACAGTCAGCATTTACAGTATTTATAGCATCTTCAATAAAATTATTTTTATTTAGCAAAAAAGTTTTATTAATCCCTAAATTTTTTTCTTGAGTTACTTTGTAAGGAGGAGGGTAATCAGCAAATCCTCTACATGTGGTTTTTTCAACCTTGTCACCGTATGCAGTAATTCCTTCGATAGGTTCAATGTATTCAGTTTGCTCCTGGGCTGCAATCAAGCCATTTGTGTTAGCCAATTCAACTGTGGGATACCTTATTACCGCCACTTCTCGGCCGTCTGGACCATAAAATCCCCATCTTGCGTCAGTTGATTCTGGAAATTCGGCTATTTCAAACCCTTTTTTCATCTTCCATCCAACAGATGTAACATCTGACATTTCATAGATATTGGTTGATGATACGAATTCATCTGACGATGAATCACTACCACAAGAAAAAACTAAAATATTTAATATTAAAATTACAGGTATCAATTTTTTCATTTAAAGTATCCTTTCTGATAGAAAAATTATATAAACTGAACTAATATATAGCTTACAAGAAAAATTATAAGTGAGGCAATAATGAGACCAGGATTTAATGTTGGAGTTGACCCAGTAGATTATGAAAAACCGCAATCAGTTGCAGATGAAACATTGAAATTTGCGTCACAATTTGGCGCAACAGACTTGATAATTCAGTCATATGTAGAAGGCGCAATCAGAGGCGAGGAAAAGTGGGAGCTAAAAGACATTCTTGCTTTGAAAGAAAAAGTTGAAAGTCACGGATGTAAAATTGAAGCCTTTGAGAATGTGCCAACAAGATTTTACGACCATGTAATGCTCGGTGGTCCTAAAAGAGATGAGCAAATAGAAAATATGATTTATACAATTAGAAATATAGCTAGGGCAGGGGTTAAAATNTTTGGTTANAACTGGATGCCATCTAGGGTATGGAGAACTCAAAGAGATAAAGAAATACGTGGTGGTGCACTTGCAACAGCATTCGATTACTCAATTGTTGAAGAAGGACTTGAAAAAAACTTAGTGGTTGATGGAAAAGATTCTCTTCAACATGGAAGAATTTATGAAGATGAAGAAATGTGGAAAAATTTAGAGTACTGGATAAAAATAATCACCCCTATAGCAGAAGAAGAAGGAATAAGACTCGGAATTCATCCTTGTGACCCTCCTGTTCCTATGTTAGGCGGAGCTGCAATGTTATTTAGAAGCTTTGATGCATATAAAAGGTTAATTGAAATATATCCTTCAGATTCAAATGCAATTGAATTTTGCCAAGGAACTTTTTCTGAAATGAATGAAGATATTTATGAAATGATTAGATATTTTGGTGAGAGAAAGAAAATACTATATGTCCANTTTAGGAATGTTTCTGCTCAAGTTCCAAAATTTCAAGAAGAATTTATAAATACTGGTTATGTGGATATGCATAAAGCAATGGAAATTTATAATGAAGTAGGGTTTGACGGTGTATTTGTNGATGATCACGTTCCNGTTGGAGTAAATGATACTNCATGGGGGCACAGGGGTAGAGCATTTGCAAATGGATACATTCAAGCAACAATCGAATCGGTGAAAAGAAATGCAAAATGATTTAATTGAAAGACTAGAAAAGTGTTACACAGGTGCTGTTTACGATGTGTTAAGAGAAAGAGGTAATAAAAATACTATATTGCCTCATGAAATAAAAAGTGTCGACTCAACAAAAAAATTGGCTGGAAGAATATGGACTTGTAGCGGAGAGATTGACGAAACAATTGATAAAGACACATCCATGCTGAGTTGGACCGAAATGCTAAGCAAAGCACCTGCTGAATCAGTTGTGNTATGCCAACCCAATGATGNCACCATTGCTCACATGGGCGAATTATCTGCCGAAACTTTAAAATATAAGGGTGTAAAAGGTTATATAGTTGATGGNGGNTGCAGAGATGTNGAATTTATAAAAAATTTAGGCTTTCCTGTTTTTTGCAAATATTTTACTCCATCTGATGTTGTGTGCAGATGGAAAATTACCAGTTTAGGTGAACCAATAACTATAGGTGGATTAGAAATAAGATCAGGTGATTATGTACTTGGGGATATAGATGGAGTTGTAATNATTCCAAATGANATTGCTGTAGATGTTATTAANGAAACAGAAGAATATATCAACACTGAAAGTCAATTAAGAAAAGATATATTNTCTGGGGTTGACCCNAAAGAAGCATANTTNAAATATAGAGTGTTTTAANTTAGCTAAACTTAGTTTTATATTCTGGTTTGCCCTGAATATCTAAAGTTGCTTTAAACAAATCTCCACCTCTGTAAGCACTAAAATCATATCCTGGAGGTTCTATTCCAGTTGGCTCGCCACCAAAATCAGCACCCGCAGTAGTCACGTAAAGCTCATTGAGGTCTTCACCACCAAACATAGGGCATGANGTTTGCGTTGCAGGAAAATGCACTTCTCTTTCTACCTTGCCTTCAGGGTCAAATCGTATTACTTTTGAGCCCCACCAAATTGCAGACCATATAAAGCCTTCAGAATCAACTGTCATTCCATCAGTAATACCATCACCTTCGTATTTAACAAGCACTCTCTTATTTGTAATTGCTTTAGATGTGGAATTGTAGTCCCATTTATAAATTGTTTTTTTGATAGTGTCAGTACTGTAAAATTCTAGTAAATCAGGAGAGAAGCCCATTCCATTGCATAATTCAACTCCTTCATCGATAACATCTACCGAACCATCAGTATTTAATCTGAAAACAGCATCATCTTTCCAGCCAACCCTATCTGTTCCGCCATAAAAACTTCCATCGGGACCTGAAGTAGCATCATTAATTCTTACAGGAACATCGGTGCCATCAATTATCCCTTCTTTTAAAACCTTGTAATCTTCATCTGAATTCCAAAGCCATACTCCTTCCCATGTCCCAAGTACGAGACCACCACCTTCATTAAATCGATATCCTCCTACAGAAACTCCATTGTGAATAGTTTCATTTGATCCAGATTCGGGNTCATATTTAAATAACCTTCCTCCAGCAATATCNGTCCAATAAACTTTTTTTTCATCTGGGTTCCANACTGGACCCTCACCTACTTCAGCGTTAGCAGATGCAACTTTTTCTATGTGGTAATCCATAAAATCTCCTATATTTGAAATATTATTTATAATATCAGGATATTTTATATCGTGTATAATTTAGGAAAATTAATTAAAGAAGGGGATTAATTATGTCTGTTCATGATAACAAAGTTGCAATAATAACTGGTGGTGCACAAGGAATAGGTAGAGGTGTAGTTGATGTTTTAGCTTCAGAAGGAGCAAAAGTTTGTATTGCAGACATCTCTGAAGAACATGGAAAAGAGGCAGTAGAAACTATAAAACAAAGCGGTGGCTCTGCAATGTTTGTTAAAGCTGATTTTCAAAAATCTGAAGTACCAAAAATGGTTGTTGATGAATGTATATCTGAGTTTGGGAGAATTGATTATTTAATAAACAACGTTGGAATTCAACCACCAGCATCTTATAAAAACGTTGAAGAAACTCCAGAAGATATCTGGGATTCAATTATTAATGTTAACTTAAAAAGTTATTACTTGATGTCTAAATATTCAATTCCACATATTAGAAAAAATGGAAAAGGTGCAATTATTCATATTGCAAGTGTTCAAGGATTGCAGTCAATGAAATTAGTTCCTGCTTATGCTGCTAGTAAAGGTGGAGTTTTGTCACTTACAAGGAACATGGCACTTGATTATGCAAAAGAGCAAATTAGAGTAATGGCAATATGCCCAGGCGCATTTAATACACCATTATTAAGAAACTCAATGGCAGGTGATATCGAAGAAGGGTTCAAAGCAATGGGTGATGCTCACCCTATAGGCAGAATTGGACAACCTGATGAAATAGGTAATGCAGCTTCATTTTTATGTAGTGACAAAGCATCATTTATTACAGGTGAATATCTAGTAATCGATGGAGGAATGATGGCTTGGGGTGCTTGGGATACTGGTGATCAGGGAGAATAGCTCAATAGTGAATCTTTGAATTCATAACATAAAGTCATAGACTCTTCAGAAGATAATCCTTCACATAGAATAATCATGTTGCCCATGATAATGTAATCTCCAAATCTTGCTTTTTGGTCACATCCAGATTCTGAAGTTCCTGCTCTTGGGACACACTTTCTTCTGTCTTTAGCACCTTCTTTCCACATAACATCATCTCCGCTTACAACAGCATCATTACCTGTGACACTTTGGGCATAAATTTCTCCGAATTCTATTGCATCACTTTGAGAAAGGTATTTTCTAATTTCTAAATCTTTTTTATTAAATATAGCGCTCATAACAAGTTCAGCTTTAGGCAATTCATTTATGTCATAATTTTTTCCTAGCTTAAAACCTTTTAAATTTACATTTTTAATATCAATATCGAAACTTGATTCAATTATTTTTTCATAAACAATAACTTCTTCCTCATTAGATGAACATGAAAACAAAGATATACATGCAAGTAAAAAAAATATTATAAATTTATTCTTCTTCTTCATTGTCAAAAGTAGCTGGGTCTCTCCATAAATTTCTCTCCATAGACTCCCCACCTGTTTCAGCAGAAACTTCTTTAAAGAGCTCAGTTTTAGGATTATAAGTTATTATCTTATCTTGAAATGTGGCTAAATCAGAAGATCCTTCAGTAAGAGTAATTACTGCTAGCCTCATACCGTATCTAGTTAANTTCATTAAAGTATTGTCACCATAGTTAAGAACCCATATGTGCCCATTGCCATGAAAATCAGAATGGATTAATTGTATTGGGGTATCTCCTACTCGATACTTCTTTAATTCTTCACCATCTAAAGTTATTCTTGAAACAGTCTTTTCTCTTGCATTTGAAGTCCAAACAAATTTTCCATCATAAATTATATCCATTGGCCACCCCCCAATCTGATAAACTTCACCAATATCACCTGATTTCGTCATCCATGTTAGTGAGTCATCTTGCGTGCTTACAAACCATAAATTTTCATCAACCATAGTCATTTTGGTTGGCCTTGATGAAACTTCAAATTCGCTTACAAATCCTCCGTCTTTTGTATATTTAGATATGGATCTTTCTTTGGGATCTGAAACCCAAACAAAGTTTCCGTCATAAATCATATCCGATAATTCACCTTCGATTTTAATCGATTTTAATTCTTCTCCAGATCTGTTTATTATTACGATTCTTTGTTCATTTTTTATTGACAACCAAATTACATCATCAATTACTANAGAGGGGACTGGTGATGAGAAAAATCCTTCTTCTGTGGAAATAATATTTGGTAATGAATCAATTTCATCCAAATCAAAATATTTTTCTTTTATAGGTTTTGGTTCTTCCATATCACCATATATATTGGAAACCTTCCATATTTTTGGTTGAGTTGAATCAGCTACCCAAATATTCTCACCATCGTGAGATATTGCCCATGGCCCACCACCTAATGATAATTCGCCCTCAACTTTACCTTCTAAATCTAGACGTGAAATCTTTTTTTCATCAAAACTTACTACCCACAGATTTTTTCCATCGTAAATAACTTCTCTCGGTCCGTTAGGAACTGGATGAGTACTTTCAATTTCGCCCTCATCATCAATCAAAGCGATGCTATCTTCATCAACTAAAACAACCCAAAGATTCTTGCCATCATAAACAATAGAAACTGGATCAAAACCTGGATTTATAGTTTGTATAACTTCACCATTTAAATTTAATCTCTCTAATGTATTTTCAAAATAATTTGCCACCCATAAGTTTTTTCCATCAAATTCCATTGCATATGGTCCAGGCATTTCGCCACCACCTATTGGGTATTCTGCAAGAGTTTCACCAGTATCTCTAGAAATTTTAGAAATAAAATTAGACATTCCATTAGCCACCCATATTTCATCACCATTTCTGAATATTCCGCCAGGAGACTCTCCTGTGTCATAAACACCGATAATTTCTCCATCTGTACTTAATTTTGAAACTATAGGTTCAGTAAAATGCGCTACCCACAAGAATTCACCATCGTAAGTTATTTTTATTGGCTCTCCTTCTACATCAACTACTTTTAAAACATTTCCATCTACATCAAGTTTAGATATCTTGGAGTCTTCATAATGTGCAACCCATAAATGTTTTCCGTCAAATTCAACATCAATTGAACGCCCAACAACTTCGAAAGGTTCAAATATTATGTCATTCTTTACAATTTCTTCTTCAGCAATTTCATTTTCTTCAACAATATCGTTAGGAATCTCTGTTTCTTCGCCACAAGATAATATAGCAAAAGATAATGCAAGTAATGTTATTAAGTTAAAGTAGATTTTTTTCAAAAGATTCCTTAATGGGACATATGGTAATTATTTGATATAATTTTATCATGAACTAATAAAAATTATTTATTTTAGTTAATTAGAGGTAATTCTATGAAAAAATTTATATTTTTAACTATGTTATTAACATCAAGTTTATTAATTTTTGCTTGTGGTGGCTCCGATGATTCATCCAGTGGAGATGTATCTTCAGATGTAGTGTTTGTTCAAGTTGAAGATAGTGAAAAAATTTACACAATAGATGATTTTATTAATATCGGTTATAAAAAAGCAAAAGCAGTAAAGCAAGATAAGTTGATGGACGGAATGGTAAACGCTTACTGGGGTTTTTGGAAAGTTCCTTACAAAGATTGGTCTGGAAAAGACATGATTGATTATGAATTAAGGTTCTACTCTTCTCACTCAGAGGCTATAAGCATGGGGCAAAATTCAGCTGATTTAAGAACAGGTGAAAATGCGCAAATAAGAAAAAAGGATACCAATGATCCTAATGCTATTCATCCAATAGGTGCAGATTGGCCTGAATTACTTAAAGAAGCTAGGGAATGCCAAGGAGATGGTGGTCACCACACAGGTGCATGTATTGTTCCAAAATATGCTGATTATAAAATTTTTGGAAACGTTGTTATTTTAGGTCAAGGTGCTGATTTAGAAGAATCGTACATGAATATAAACTTGATTACGGATGCTCTAAAAGGGGAAATAACTGAATAATTTATTTAAATTAAAAATTATTTTAGGTGTATTTTTACTTTTTGCTATTTCATGTTCATCTGAAGGTAATAAATCTCAGGATGAATTGATTGAAGAAGCCTACCCTTACGTAACTAATACTGGAATAAGCTTTGATATTGAAGATTTTAAAGATAAAGGNTTCAAGTCCTTAAGACAATATAAATCTGTAGAAGAACTGCCCCCATTAATTTCTGCTTACCATGGCATTTATAAAAAAATGGATTACGAGTTGAGATTTTACAATAATCATCAAGATGCGTTAAATCAAGGAACTGTCGATGCTGAAATAGTTACAGGCAAAGAAAGTGTAGTTACAGGAGATGTTCCTTGGGAAGATGGTGAAAAGGACAGAAGGAGGTGCAGTAGGCCTCCTGGTCAGCCACATTCCGGTTGTAACTATACATCTAAGTATGGTGACTTTGTAATTTTTGAAAATGTAATAGTGATGTGTGAAGGTAAAGATATATTAGAATCAAGAAATACTTGTTCAAATTTATTAACGCTATTTAATAATACGATTAATAAATAATCTAAGACATTACTTGACCACCGTCACATTGAATAGTCTGCCCAGTGATATTTTTAGCATCTTCAGATGCCAAGAAAGCAGCTAATGCACCAATATCTTCAGGTGATTGTGCTCTTCCAAGTGGCATAACAGACGATAGAGATTCTTTTGAAAAAAGATCTGTGGTTGTATCACCTAATTTTTTTCTATTTTCAACCCAGTCTTTATGGAATTGAGTAAGTATTCTTCCTGGAGCAATAGCATTTACGTTTATGTTAGAAGAACCAAATTCCCTTGCTAATGCCTGAGTATAAGCTATNACAGCCATTTTTGTTGTTGCGTAATATGCTGTTGCATATTTTGCAGCTTTCGCAGCAACAGAAGATATATTTATAATTTTACCGGATTTATTTTCTATCATATGAGGCAATATTGCTTCAGTTACTTCATGAAGCCCCTTAACATTTACTTTCCATGTGAAGTCCCAATCTTCATCCCTCCATCTTGTTCCTGTAGATCCTGGGGCACCTGGAACACCTGCATTATTTACCAGTATGTCAATTTTTGAAAAATCAATTGCTTTCTTCATAGATTCTGTAATTTGTTCAGAATTCATAACATCCATTTCTAGATATAGAAAATCAACATTATTTGTTTTAGCTAACTCTTCAACTGTTGATTTATTTCTGTCATCTAAATCTGTAACAATTATATTAGCCCCTTGACCAGCAATCTTTGTTGATATGCCTAAGCCTAAGCCTTGTCCGCCACCGGTTATAATAGCCGTTTTTCCTGAAAGATCTGCAATCAATTTTTTCTCCTTACTTAATACATTAAATTTTAATTTATGCAAACAAATAAAGAAAGAGCCTGACAATGCCAGGCTCTTTCAAAATTTCTAATTAAGAACTGTTATTTAACAGCTGTTAATTTGTGAAGTACTAAGCTCCAAGTTAAGTGCCAAGAAGCTTCGTTTACGTAACTGTCACCTTGGTCTGTAGGCCATCCGTCCCAGTTCTCTCTGCTCATCACAATTCTGTGGTAGAACTCAAGAATAGGTACGTCTGGAAGTTCCTCAATCCAAATTTCCATAGCGTCATGGTAGTATTCCATGATTGTGTCAACTTCGTCTGGGTGAGTTGCAGCGATCTTATCAGTAAGTTCGTCCCAAGTCTCGTTTTCCCAGTGGTAGAAGTTCACTTGGTGACCACCAGGGATGTTCACAGATGAACTTTGGTAAAGCTTCATAGTAAAGTAAGGGTCTCTTACTGAACCACCGTGTCCAAACATTAGACACTCGAAGTTACCTTCAGCCATTCTTGATGAAGCATCAGGCGGTTGAATGTAGCTAGCGTTAATACCTTGTTTTCTTAACTGCTCAGCAGTAAGAGGACCAAGGTCAACCCATGGGCTAAATCCAATAATTTCACAGTTAATCATCTCGCCATCTTTTTCCCACATTCCGTCTGAGTTTTTCGCCCAGCCTTTTTCAGTGAAGATAGCAGCAGCCTTTTCAGGAGCAAACAATGTAGTGTCTCTGTCACCTACAAGTAGGTCAGCAACACCATCAAAGTATTTCTGAAGAGGCGGGTATTGAGGCATAGTCAACGGGTTAAGCGCTGCTGCACCATCATAAGCCACTTTAGACAATTCTTTTCTGTCTAGTAAGTAACTCATAGCCCATCGGATATCTTTGTCATCGTAAGGACCGTATTTACCTGAGTTGTTAAACGCAAGTGATACTGGCCACCAGTCAACATATCCATATGGTGATTCTTGCTCAGAGTGAGTAAGAAGCTTAGAGTTTTGAGCTAGAGTTTCTTTAATAGTTTTTGGTGTAGTCATTGCAGCGTAGTCCACATCACCCTTAATAAGAGCTTGTGCAGTTGTCTGCTGATCACCTGTTCCAGGTAAGTAGATGATTCTTTCTACTTCAGGAAGAACACCATAACCTTTAAGGTCAGATTTTCCTTCTCCCCACCATGAATCAGCTCTGTCAAAAACTTTTTGTTCAGGTGTTCCAGCGACTACTCTCCAAGGACCAGTTGTTACTGGAAGTCCAGCATCAACATCAAAAGCCTTGAAAGTTGTCCAGTCCTGACCGTTAAATACGTGTTCAGGAACCATGTAAACACCAATATCGAACTTGTAAGTTAACAAGAACATAAATCTTGGGTCTGGTCTAGTTAATGAAACTTTTACAGTGTGGCTATCTACTTTAGTAGCAGTATCCATCACTGCATCGATGTCAGTNCCCCATCGCACTTCTTCAGCATAATCTTTCAAAGTGTTAAGGGTGTATACCACGTCATCTGCATTGAATTCCTCACCATCACTCCAATTAACTCCCTTTCGAAGGTTAATAGTAAGTTCAGTGAAGTCACCATTCCAGTCCCAACTAGTAGCTAACCACGGAATAGTTTCGTCAGCGAAAGCGCTGAAGAAAGCTAGAGGTTCATATATAATGTTTGGACCTCTCTGGTGGTTTGCACCAATTGCATACGGGTTCCATAATTCGTGATCCGTGTGTCGACCCTCAGAACCTCCTTGGAAGGTTATGAAAGTGTGCTCACGAGGCACTGTTTTTAGTCCACCCGAACTGGCAGATTCTTCTTTCTCAGGATANGGTGTGCTCTTTTCTATAATTTCAACTTCTTCAGATGAAGATGAAGATGAAGATGAAGATGCAGTTTCTTCTGCGTCATCACCGCCACAAGCAACCATAACAAGAGAAAGGGACATCAACGCGGCAAGCATTAATGATAGAAGTTTTCGACTCATCTACCTTTTCTCCTTTTGAACGGGCAGTTGCCCGTACTTAGTTTTTATTATCACCGTCTGTTAACAGGGATAAATCCCAAGAGCCGTTCAAGTACAAAACAACATCTTTTTAAACAAGACGATTAAGGAATAATACCATATTTTTGAAAAATGCAATAATTTAATGAAACACCGTTGAAACAATTTTGTAACAAAACTTGTAAAACAATAAATTGAAAGATATATTTACCAAGTTATTTCAAAAATTTTAAATTAAATTTATATTTGAAAATAAAATACTGTTGCAAATTATTTAATGCAATATAAAATTTATTGAACATATTTAATAATTAGTTAGGAAAATTTATGGCTATTAAAAACATTCTCTCGATAATTATAACTAACTATGTGTTTAGAAGATTCCTATTTTTTCTTTTNATTATTTGGATTGCTAGTACAGCAATCTTTTTAATACCTAGGTTATCTGGTCAAGATCCAGTGAAGGAAAAATTACTTCTTGAAGCGCAACGTGGTGGCCACATGCAGGCTGGATTAGAAGAAATGGCTGCTGAATATTCTAGAAAATTTGGATTAGATAAACCGTTAATTGTTCAATATGGAAACTATATGGCTGACTTAGTGAGATTTGATTTTGGTCCATCAATTGCATATTTCCCAAAATCTGTTAACTCATTGATTGGTGATTCGGTAGTTTGGACTTTTGGATTATTATCTGTGTGTACATTTTTAGCATTTTTTGTTGGCACAATTGCAGGAGCTCTTCTTGGATGGCCAAAATCTCCCAACTTCCTGCAATACGTTTTTATGCCAATACTAACACTTGCAGCAATACCGTATTACC
>FUFK010069039.1_pt1 | contig 11309 bp, 8 predicted proteins | sample 1021851 | NCBI WGS metagenome assembly FUFK01 (sample SAMEA51879418, study PRJEB19060) | metagenome
GTTGTTGATGATATTATTCCTAATGAGATAAAACCTGCCTTACCTTATATTGCAGCCACATTCGGTGCACCTTATCTAGCGGGATCTGGTTTTCTCGGTGGCATAACAAACGTAGCTTTGAGAAAAGGCGTAGCAGGAGCTTTAGCCAANGTAGGAACACAAGTTGCTTTAGGAAAAAATGTTAACCCNGTTTCAGCTGGTATATCTGGATTGTTTGCAGGTGCTGGTCCTCTTTTAGAGGGGAAGGGTGAGTTTGCAGAGAGTGTAGGTAGTCTTATCTCTCCAGATAAAATTGGTGGTATGACTCTTGGTGAAGCGGCGACCGCGGCTTCAGTNCCTGTAACAGCAGGCACAGCAGANGCGGCTTATGACGCTGCAAGAGAAGCAGAAGACGCTTATGATCAATATTTAAAAGAGCAAGAGGCTGCAGGTAATGAGGATATTCAAACAAGAGTAGAATTTATAACTAGGTATTTACAAAACGCAGGATTTGATCAAGATTATATTAACACAAGATTAAATGAATTAGGCTACGCGGCCAACGGTGGTTTGATGGGGACTCGTGTTGGTTTTGAACAAGGTGGTGACACAAAAGATATGATGATGGCACGTGATGATAGAATAGGACTTTTATTTAATTTATTAGAGGCTGAAAGAATGGCTGGTGATGATGCCGACTTGGATAAGATTAGGGAATATGAAGCAGAGTTGGCTGATTTAATGGGTAGTAGAAAAACTGCAGCCGAAGGTGGTATTATGAATTTAAAAGTGGGTGGTAAACCTGCAGAAATGGATTTACGAAAAGGTGGTTTNGTGCCGATTGGCGCAAAAGAAAANGCCGATGANGTGCCTGCAAGATTATCAAAGAATGAGTTTGTNATGACNGCTGATGCAGTAAGAGCNGCAGGTGGAGGAAGTGTTAACAAAGGTGCAAAAAAAATGTATGATTTGATGAACAAATTGGAGGCTAGAGTTTAATGGTAGATGTAACGGAAACGGTATCGAGACCCGCGCCCTTTATAGAAGCGGCGGGTATTGCATTAACAGATAGGTTAACTCCTTTATTAGGGACTCCTGTTGATACTTCTGCCTTTGCTCCAACAGTGGCTGCACAAGACCCTCTACAATTACAAGCAGTTCAAAAAGCTTCAGGACTTGGTTCNTTTGAACCTTTCCTAACTCAAGCCGGTGCCGACGCCGCAGCAGCNCAACAGTTTACAGGNCCACAAGCNTTTCANGAGTTNATGTCNCCNTATCANCAAGANGTAATTGANACNTCNCTTGCAGCNTTACAAAGAGAGCGAGATATCGCAAGACAACAAATAGGNACAGGAGCNGCACAANTAGGTGCCTTTGGTGGTGGTCGTCAAGCAGTTCAAGANGCAGAGTTCGATGCTGCCACAGCTTTAGGTAAAGCACAACTAGAGTCACAACTAAGACAACAAGCATTTCAACAAGCACAGCAAGCAGCACAGCAAGCTTTTGCTAATCAACAAGCGCTATCAACACAACAGCAAGGACTAGCTCAACTAGCTCCACAACTAGCGCAACAAGAAATCACAGGTCTACAACAAATAGGCACAGGTCAACAGTTACAATCACAAGCAATCTTAGATGCTCAAGCACAAGCAGCCAAAGAGAGAGCTTTTGAAGAACAACAAAGACTAGGTTTTGTAGGTCAACAGCTAACTGGTATAATTGGTGGATACCCAGCTGCACAAAGATTTGAAACGACAGCAACCCCTCCNCCTAGTCCTTTATCACAAATACTAGGTGTGGGAGCAGGCGCAGCAGGTATTCTCGGTAACTTAGGATTTTTTGGTACGTAATGAGTAAAATATTAAAAAGACCGATGTTCCGTGATGGCGGAAGAGCAAACAGTAAAGGCACGGGTATCATGACGGGGATCGAGGAACGCGAAGGTTTTTCAACAGGAAAATTAGTTGGAGGAACCACTTTAGACCCTTATGTTTCAGGGCCATTTCAACCTGACCCACCAACATATTATCTAAACGAACTTTTCAANCCAAGAGCAGGCAGTGGAATAATTGAAGGACAAAAAGCAAGCACTTTAAATTTTTTAGATAAAGCTATCCCAGACCCAATGCCAGGAACACAAGAGGGATCTACAGTCAACTCTGCTTTTAGTTTCTTTCCAACGGCCGAAGCTTCTGAGCTTGGTAGTAATCTACCTATTGTAACAAGCGGCAAAAAAACAGGAGATGTGAGTGATCCAAAACCAGACCCAACACCGGAACCAACACCGGAACCAACACCAGACCCAACACCAAAGTCACTAGATGATTTAGAATATGACGAAGAAGCTTTGATGTCTCAAGCAAAAACATTTGAAAAAATTCTTGGGGCAAAAACAAACAAAGAAAAAGTTTTTGATCTTTTACTAGCAGCGGCACCAAATCTCCTCGAAGGGGATTATGCAGGTGCGTTAAGAGCTGGTGGAGATGCTATTAAAGATGATACAAAACAACAAGCTAGAATACTAGCAGTTCAAGACGCTATCGAAAGAGGTCAGATAAGAGAAAAAGCGATGGTTACTGCTAACACTCCTTCAGCCGCATCAAAAACAATTGCTGATTTGATGAGACAAGGAATATCTTTCTCAGAAGCCGTAAACAGAGTGGCTCCATTAAGTAGTGAATATTTAAAAGACAAAACACCTACAAAAATGGTTTCAGATTATACAGAAGAACTTTTAAATAACATTAATATTGACCCGCAAGAGGCAGCAGGGGTTGCTAAAGGACTAGTTGTTGATAATCTATATGGTATTAAATCGATACAAACTCAATTTGTAGACAATAAAGAACAAGAGGTTCCATTAAATATTGGAGACGTTAAGTATGATGCTAAAAACGGAGTATTAAAAGCTAAAAATAGATCAGGGGAAGTAAGATATTTCGATGTAAACATAACCGATGGAGCAGGTATTAAAGAAGCAAAAGCGTTCGCTGCAAATTAAAAATGTCCACGGCAGATATATTAAATGAACTGCTAAAACAAGAGCAACAAAACTTAGATAAAGGTGTTCAAGCGGTCCCGAAAGAAGAGCAAGAAGAACCAGATAATGAGGTAGGTGTTATTGAGTCGACGCTGTCTGGTATTGCATCAGGTTTAATAAAAATACCTGAGGGTGTAGTATCTTTAGGAGCTGAGCTCATGGACTTAGGNACAGACAACAACAACGCTGCAAAGGTAGAGAAATTTTTTGATGAGATAAATATTTTTGATGAAGCGGCAGAAGCAACAGCAGCTGGTAAAATAGCAGAAACTTTAGTTAACATTGGTCTGCCTGGTGGGTTGGCTTTTTCAAAAGGTGCTAGTCTTGCCTCTAAAGCCATAAAAGCTAAAAAACAAAGAAGATATTTAAATGCAAATAATAATAATTTAAAAGAAGCCACAGCTGCAGCTCAAAAATTAAATAAAAAAGAAAAGGCTTTTAAATATGCCGCGGGGTCTTTAGGAGCAGGAACAGCAGAGGGGGTTTTTATTGCAGATGTGGAAGAAGTTGGAACAATTAGTGACTTGTTTGGGAACTCACCCTTAAACCCATTGGACCTTGAAAGAGATGGAGAATATGATCCAGGAAGAGCTTTAGTTAATCGTATTAAGTTTGGAACAGAGGGTGCTTTATTTTCAGGATTTATTGGTGGGACTGGGGCAACATTAAAAAAAATGGCCACTAGGACTGATTCTCTTTTAAAGAGTAATAGTCAAATAGATAGATTATTAGGTAGAATAGGAGCAGGATTTAGACCACAAGGAAAAAAATCTAGAGAGTTTTTTGGTGCGGAAAGATTAAGAGTTGGAAAGAAAAGTGCTGATACTTTTAGAGCTGAACAAATATCTAGGGAAACAGATAAGATTATAGATAAAATTTTTCCTAGTTGGAAAGCCGCTGTTCTCAATAAAACAGTTGGTAAAGATAAAACAAAAGCATACAAAATTATAAATGACGCTTTGTTATCTGACAATGTAGTAGTTAATGAAGCAGGAAAAGTTACTTTTGGTAAAGTGAATGATACTGCATTAAGAAATTATTTGAAAAAAAAGGCAACACCAGAACAGCTTGACAACATTGTTAAGGGTCTTAATGAGATTAGGGGTAAGTGGGGAGATATGTTTAGTGCATTAGGTGCTAAAGTAAATAAAAAACAATTAAAAGAATTTAGAGAATTATTTAAAGATAAGTTTAGAGGTTATTTAGATACTTCTTATGAAGTGTTTAAAAATCAAAGTTTAACTCCTTTACAAAACTATAAACCCTCAGAACAAGCAGTTGAAGAAGCCATAAATTTATTTCAAAAAATAGCTCGTAGCAAAGGAAAAACTATGACTAGAGAGCAAGCTTTAAGTGAGGTCAATAGTATTGTCAAAACTGCAAAACTACCCAGAGGTTTTATATTTACAGATGCAGGGAAAAATCCAGATCCTATTTTTAAGTTACCTGATTTCTTTTTAGGAAAAACAACAGCTGATGAATTAAGTCAAGAACTATCTAGTGGTGGCATGACTAGTCTTAAAAGCATAAAAGATCCCGAAAGAAGAAGAGTAATAACAAATCTTTTGGGAAAACAAGACAATGCAATACTTACTATATTGTCTGGAACAGAAAGATTGTCAAACTTATTGAGAGGTTCTCAATTTTATGATGATTTATTAGAGGCTAGCAACAAAGCAAAGGCCGCAGGTAAGCCAGGTTTATTTTTTGAAACAAGTGAAGAAGCATCAAAAGTATTTGGAGCTGATAATGTTAAACAAATAAAATATCTTGACCCCGCTAGAAAATATGAAATAGGAGCGGGTAACCCATTAGATGAATTATATACAGATGATATAACATATGAAGCTTTAACAACCGTAGATAAAATAAATGATAAAGGACTAGCAAAAGCTATTTATGATAATTTTATATTATATCCAAAAGCGACGTCTCAAATAGCAAAAACAATTTTATCTCCGATAACACATGTTAGAAATTTTATTAGCGCAGGAGCTTTTGCTGGTGCTAATGGTATATTACCTGGTGTAACAATCACTCCAACTCAATTACTTAGAGATTTTAAAAACACGTATGGAGCTTTATCTAGATCAGACGGAGGTGAACTATATGAGAAACTTCTAAAACTTGGTGTTGTTAATAGTAATGTTAGACTTGGTGATTTAAGAAAACTACTAGATGACGTTAACTTTGGTGAAACTTTAAGTCAAACCAAAGGTTTGAAAAGCATGATGAGAGGTTTATCAAAGATAAAAAAGTTTGGTGAAGACTTATACACAGCAGAGGATGATTTTTGGAAAATTACAACTTTTGCAGTTGAAAGCAGAAGATTAAGAAATGCATATAAAAGATCAGGTATATCTAGACCTAAAAAAGGTTTTAAAACTTTTGATGATCAAATTGCGGAAGAGGCTGCTGAAATTGTAAGAAACAATGTACCAAACTATGATTATGTGTCTGAGTTTGTAAAAGCCACCAGAAAAATGCCAATAGGTAACTTCGTTTCTTTCCCAGCTGAAATAATCAGAACAGGAACTAACATTGTTAGAAGAGCATTAAAAGAAATAAACTTTAAAACTAAAAATGATAATGGAGAACTCGTAGCTCCTTTTAGAAGAATTGGAATGCAAAGATTACTTGGTTTTGGAACAACTGTGATTGGATTACCTTATGGAGTACAACAAGCTTTTCAAACAATTTATAATGTTACAGAGGATGAAATGGAGGCTTTAAAACGATATGTTCCAAACTGGTCAAAAAACTCTGTATTAATCCCTATAAAGGGTAAAGACGGAAAATTAAAATACGTAGATTTTTCTCATAGTAATGCCTATGACACTTTAACAAGACCAATACAGACTGTTATAAATGCCGTTGCAGAGGGAAGAGATGATGAAAATGGCATCATGGATGATTTTACTATTGGTCTGATAGAAGCGACTAAAGAATTAGGATCACCATTTATTGGTGAGTCTATTTGGACAGAGGCCTTGTTAGATGTCACGGTTAGAGGTGGTAGAACTAGAAGTGGTAGAACTTTATATACAGACGAAACTCCAGACGGAGAAAAAGCAGTCAAACGACTTGAACATTTAATTACTACACAACTACCTGGTTCTTTAGCACAATTAGAAAGATTGGATATAGCATTTAAACCTGTTGACGTTCCAATAATTGGAAAGACAGGACCTGAGGCTGATTTTGATGAATATGGAAAAGGATATGAGATACCAAACGAACTCGCAGGTATATTTGGTTACAGAGCCATAGAGGTTGATCCTGAAAATTCAATTAATTTTAAAATAGCAGATTTTCAATCAAGTGTTCGTAACGCTAGAAGATTGTTCACTTCACCTTTATTGAAAGGGGGAGTTGTTCAACCCTCTGAAATAGTGGATAGATATATTGCAACCAACGATGCTCTCTTTGACGCTTACAAAGAAATTAGAAAAGATTACATAGCTGCTTTAAAATTAGGAGCTAACCCAAAAGAACTTACAAAAAGTTTTGCAGATAGAGGATTAAAAACAGATTTAGGCTCAATCATGAAAGGCGACTTTAAACCTTTCACTTTATCTAGAGGTATCATACAAGCTTTCAAAGAAAACGCAGAGCAAATAGGTATTCAAAACCCCTATCCCATAACTAGAAATTATTTAAGAGAATTGTTCAGACTATACAATAGTGTCCCTCTATTATCACCTAATTTGCCAAATGTTAAAAACATATTTAGAGATGCAGAAAAATTATATCCAAGTGGGACATATGAAAAATATATGGAAAGTAATATTCCTGGAGTGTCGTCCACAATAGTAGGACCAGCTAGTAACTTAAATACAACACAGAAAACACAACAAGAAGGACAAAAAATCTTTGGTCCTTTTGATAGAATATTCGGAGGATAAAAATGAAACTATCACAACACTTTAGCTATCAAGAATTTATTAAATCACAAACAGCAACGAGAAAAGGTATATCAAACGAGCCTGATGACTCGCAGCTATACAATATGAAAATGATTTGNGCTAATATTTTAGAGCCGGTCAGAGTTCACTTTGACAAGCCTGTCATTATTACATCAGGATTTAGAAGTCCAGAGTTGTGCGTGGCCATCGGATCGTCGACTAATTCTCAACACGCAAAAGGCGAGGCCGCAGACTTTGAGATACCTGGTGTATCAAACAAAGAGCTTGCAGATTGGATACACGCAAACTTAGTTTATGATCAATTAATTTTAGAATTTTTTGATGGTAAAGATCCGAACAGTGGCTGGGTGCACTGTTCTCACAAAGGTAATAATAATAGAAAACAATATTTAATTGCTTATAAAGATGAGAATAACAAAACTAAATATGCCCCAGCGAACCATCTTACTACTTAATCCAATCTACTAACTCTTCTCCCATAATTTCGTTGGCAATATCTATCTTGTCACGTAAAGCTTTGACTATTCTTTCGTCAACAGTTTTTTCTGCAATCAAGTCTATGTAGGTGACAATATTTTTTTGACCTATTCTGTGGGCTCTGTCTTCTGATTGTAGTCTTTTTTCCAGGTCATAATTATTAGAATAGTAAATTACAGTGTTTGCAGCTGTAAGTGTAATTCCATACCCTCCAGTTTGAGTGTTTCCAACAAAATACCTAGTATTTCCATTTTCAGCCTGATACAGAGCAATGTTTTCCTGGCGTGTCTTTGCATCAACCGCACCGTAATATGCTACTGTAGAGTCATCTCCGTAGGTTTTTTTTAAGACTTCGACTATCTTTTCAATATCATGAACGTAATTTGCCCAGATTATGACTTTACCCTCCACTTCTTCTAGAATAGATAGCAACTCGTTCATTCGATTGCTTTTGACCTCAGTGACTGTGCCGTCATCGGCTTTGAAGTGACCACAAGTAATTTGATGTAGNCTCATCAATTGTGTAATTACATTCATGGTGCTCATNGTTTTATCTTTTAACTCAGCCATNGCTGCAANTTTCATAGAAANATATAATTGTTTTTGTTCGTCTGTGAGCTCTACTGTTCTTTTCACAAAAGTTTTATCAGGTAAATCCAAACAATCTTTTTTCAACACACGATAAGAAAANTTTTCTAATTTTTCTGACAGCTCNTCGAGTCTTCTGTAGGACCCAACAATTTGAACACGACGCCCACCAAAGTTTCTCTCGACCATATGTGCATACCTGGAACGATACGCATAGTAAGACTCAAACCCAAGATGCCATTCATCTAAAAAATAACATTGAGAATATAAATCGAGTGGAGACTTTGTAACAGGCGATCCGGTGAGAATTCTACGGTACTCTGCAAAATCCCTAAGTTTTAAAATACTTTTGGTTCTTTTGGCTGTCGGATTTTTGATTGTCGTAGACTCATCAATTCCTATTAGTGATCGCCCGACACTAGTGTTCAAAAATTTTTCAGCGAAGTCAATGCCTTTGTTAGTTTGAAAGGCCTCNACATTCATAATAAATATCTTTAACTTACCGTCGTTTTGTGATAGGAGATCGATTTCTGCTAGCTTACGTTTAGTTAAACTAGGTTCCCACAAAACAGTGGTGTGTTCGATATGTTCTGGTAAATGTGTAGGCACTTCTATCTCGTACCAATTTCTATAAACACCTTTCGGTGCAATAATTAATACGTTTTGTATGTCACCTTTGTCATACAAAAGTGCAATGTTATCAATCAAAACTTTAGATTTTCCTGTTCCCATTTCCATAAATAATGCAAATGTTTTTTTATCCCAGGAAGACTGCAAAGCTTTTAATTGATGTTCGTATGGCTTTGTCTTAAATTTATAGTGTTCAATCATAGTAAATCTTTCTTGACAAGAAATTTAAATTAAACTATTTTCAATGTCAAGAAGGAAGAATAAAAATGAAGAATAAAATATTCGAGTTGTATAAACCCAAAAGCCTAGAAGAGTTTTTGACATTTAAAAAAGAGAACCCTGAAGAGACTTTTGTATATGTTCTTCAGCACCCACCTGAGAATATTAATATTCTTAGNGCTTCTAACTTCGGCTATTTAGTGATCTGTTTACCACANCTCTCACAAATAGTTTTTAGTACAGGTCCNTTTGTTTTTAANATGAGAAAAAACTTACAGGACTTTCGGGCCCAGGATTATATTCTGTGCACGGGTGACCCNGCTGTCATTGGTTTATCAACNGCNATTGTNAGTGANATCACCACGGGTAAATTTAATCTCTTGAAGTGGGACAAAAGAGAGTTTAAATATTATCCATTAAGTATAGACTTATATAAGAAAGGATAAAGTATGAGCAATCTTATGAAAGAGATGGAAAAAGACCAAGAGTCTTTTGCATCCAAAACTGATAACATTGTACGGTTGTCAGCTATGTGCCAAGAAATGTTAGACTTGGACGAACAAATATCTCAGAAAGAGTCTGAGTTAAAAGACTTAGAAAATCGACGAGATGTAATTAGTTCTGAAGTAATACCAGATCTCTTATCTGAACAAGGTTTAGCGTCTTTAAATATGATTGACGGTAGTAAAGTAGAGGTAAAAAAGAAATACAGCTGCACCGTCAAAGCTGATCCGGAACTAAAAGCAAAGGCGCACAAATGGCTTCGCGACAATGGCTTAGGCGATATTATTAAAAACAATGTTGCTGTGAGCTTCGGCACTGGCGAAGATAACAAGGCAGAAGAATTCTTCAGCCTTGCTGCTAAGAGTGGGTACGAGCCCGAACAATCTTTGAAGGTTGAACCGTCCACTCTAAGAGCACTATTCAGAGAGCGTGTTCAAAACGGGTTGGACATGCCCTCTGATATCTTTAATGTTTTTATTAAAGATGAAACTAAAATAACCCGTAAAAAATAAAGGAACGAGAAACATGAACAAACAAACGAGAACCGCGAATAGCATAGACGTGAAAAAAGAAAACCTACCGATTGCGAGTATGTTTGAGACAGATGCTCACAAAGGTATGGAACAGATGGGAGCAGACGATCTTGCTCTGCCTTTCATACGAATTTTAGGTGACCTATCTCCGCAAGTTAAGAAATCTAAAGCTGAGTATGTTGAAGGAGCAGAGCCAGGGATGTTGTTTAACACAGTGTCCAAAGAACTCTACGACGGTAGTAAAGGCATACAAGTTGTGCCGTGTTATTACAAAAGAGAGTATATTGAATGGTCTGACAGAGGTGAAGGACCTGGTGCTCCCATTGCAGTTCATCCTGCCAACACCGACTTAATCAATGAAACTAATAGAGACGGTATGGGTAAAGATAGATTACCGAATGGTAACTATCTTGAAAACACAGCCTCTTATTATGTCATGGTTTTAAGCGGTGACGGTAGCGCTGAGACTGCTCTGATTACCATGAAGTCTACAGGTTTGAAGACAAGTAGACAATGGAACTCCATGATAAGTGGTATTAAACTTCAAGGACAAAACGGGAAGTTTACACCACCGATGTTCAGTCACGTGTATCATTTGACAACAGTGGAGATGTCTAACAAAAAAGGGACATGGTCTACTTGGTCTGTAAGTAAAGTTGGACCGGTGCAAGATGCAGGTGTCTATGAGCAAGCAAAAAAGTTCGCTGATAGTGTATCGAAAGGCGATGTGCAAGCGAAGCATGGTGAAGAGTCAGAAGAAAATAAAGTTCCCTTTTAGGGTTGCTCATGAGTGGGGCCTAATGGCCCCACTTGCCAAGGGGATACATGCAAGAAAGATTTAAACAAATATTTGAAGGCTTTAACGAAGCACACGGCTACACCTACAAGACAGGTGAACGAGATGATCGTGGTAAAGAAAAAGTAAAATCTGGTTTTGAAAGAAAACTAGTAACAGATGATTTATGGCAGAGGCACTTAGATGGTGAGCCTCCTGCACTTGGCATCATTCCAATTAACGAAAACAATCAATGCAAGTGGGGTTGTATTGATATTGATATTTATAATTTAGACCACAAAAAATTAATTGATAAAATTAAAAAACAAAATCTACCGATGGTTGTATTTAGATCGAAGTCTGGTGGAGCACATGTATTTATTTTTGTAAAAGAGTTTGTATCAGCTAAGTTGATGAGAATAAAACTCAAAGCCATTGCTGATCTGTTGGGCTATCACTCCTCAGAAATTTTTCCTAAACAAGATGAGGTGTTAGTCAAGGAGGGACATCTCGGTAGCTTTTTAAATCTGCCTTATCATGGTGGGATAAAAAGTATGCGATACGCACTAGATGATAATGGTGACGCGTTACAACTAGAAGAGTTTATAGAACTGTATGATCGTGTATCGCTGACCGAG
>FUFK010045804.1_pt1 | contig 11307 bp, 7 predicted proteins | sample 1021851 | NCBI WGS metagenome assembly FUFK01 (sample SAMEA51879418, study PRJEB19060) | metagenome
TTCTTTTAGTTCTGAAATTATTGATATTTCTCTTTTATAATACAAAAGTATATTCCCTATTTCACTGTCGACTGAGTTAAATGCCATGCCTTCGCAGGATTTAATGCCTGATTTAGCAACAAAAAAAATATGTTTTTTATTAATAATTTTAGTTTTTATTATTTTGATCTTATTAAATAAAAGTATTGGAGACGGATTTTTGCTTCCAAATGGAGCAATTTTTCTTAAATCTATAAGTAATGAATTGTTTAATAAACTAAGAGAATGTTTTGATAGATATGTATAAATATTGTTATTTCTTTTGATTTTAATTTGTTTTTGAAGATATTCATCAACTTTCTTTAAATTTTTTTTTAATAAGGAAAATCCTCCTGCCATTGCATGACCTCCTCCTTTAATTAAAATATTTTTTTGTTTTAAATTTAATAAAATTTTCCCAATGTCTATCTCCTCAACCGATCTTGCTGACCCTTTTATAACATTTCCTGAGTATGTAGCTAAAATAACTGGCTTATTATATTTTTCAGCAAGTCTTGCTGCTATAATACCTAAAATTCCCTCACTTATATGTTCTTCAACATGAAAAATATAATTTTTGTTTAAACCAATGTTTCCTTCTATTTTTTCAAGCGTTCTTTCTTCGATAATTTTACGTTTTTCATTTGTATAAAGTAATTCCTTAGATATTTTTTCAATCTCTTTTTTATCTTCAGATATAAGTAATTTTGTTGCTAATTTTGATTTTCCTAATCTACCACCTGAATTTAGCACAGGCCCTATNAAGTAACCAAGGTCATCGATTGTTAATTTTCTATTAATTTTATTAAATTTTAGAATATGAGAAAATGCATTATCTTCATTTAAGTTAAAACTGTTTATTGCTTCAATACTTAAATATCTATTTAATCCTCTTAACGGCATGACATCACAAATTGTCCCCAAAGCTGCATATATTAAATATTTAGTTAAATTAAATTTTTTATTTTCTCTATTCTTGAAAAGAATGAATCTTAAAAGAAAAAAAACCAAATTTGTTGAACAAAAAAAGTTATAATTTTTATAATCTGAACTTTTCAAAGGATTTATAAACACTGATGGATTTACTTTGAAATTGTCAATTTTATGATGATCTATAATAATTGATTTAATATCATTTGAATTTAAAAAATTTATTTCATCAAATGAATTTGTCCCACAATCTACAAAGATAATTAAATTTATTTTTTCTTTTGAGAATTTTCTCATTAAAGTTAAATTGGGTCCATAACCATCTTTAATTCGATCTGGAATATAATAATTAAAATCTGCACCTTTAAATTTCAAGTATTTTGCAAGTAGTGCAACTGAGCATCCTCCATCAACATCGTAGTCACCGAATAAAAGTATTTTTTTATTTTGTTCTATATGCTCATCAATTAATGTTGCTGCTAATTTAAAATCTTTAAGATTTTTATATGTATAATCAATTCCTGGTTTTTGATCTAAATAATAGATTTCATCTTCATCAAAATTATTATTGATTAATAATTTGGAGGTAAAGTTTGATAGATTGTATTTTTGTGAATATTTTTCGACTTTTCTATCATCAATTTTTGTTTCTTGCCAATCTCTCCCTGAAACTGATAACATCTATACAGAGACTATTCCAACATCGGATCGTCGTCTCCGCCATCTAATAAATCATCAGACAATTCGCTATTAGATAGAATTGAAGTGATGATTGAATTTATATTTTTTTTATTATCCTCAAAATTCAATTTTCTAGTCTTTATTTGAGTTGTGTATGATCTTTCGTCTTTATCTATCTGTAATCCTTCTTTACGAAGTCCATTCATTGTTTTTCTATATTGAAGTTTAAATTCGTTACCGTTTAAATAATTATAAAGATTCTGTAACTTTGAAGTTGCATCCCCTTTACTAAGTTTATTTTGCTGTATTTGTTCTATTAGTTTTCTATGAATGGAAACCATCTGCCTAATTATTGGAAGTTCTGCACAAATAAGAATTCTTCCTCCTTCTCTTTCGTCAACTAAACCATTTGATTTTTTTGGCATTGCCTTAGTATAAATAACACCAATTGTTGCATTCTCGTTAGTCATATCATCTAATAATTTACTGACCCACTTTTCATCAAAGTTTAAGACATCTTTACTCTCGTGTAGTATTTTACCAACGGTGTCATTATTTTTATTTTGAACAAATTGAATTACATCTGCTCCCCTTTTTCCTTTTTTTACAGGTTCAAAATTATCATAAGGAAATTCTTTCTTTAAATAATCCTCTAATAAATCTTCTTGAACCTCGCCTTTTCTCTCAACAGGCGATTGGCTAGCAGCACGTGCTGCTTCTTCTGCTTTAGTTCTTAGTCTCTCAATATCTTTTTGGTGAGCTAATTCCTGCTTAAGAAGTTTTTCTTTCAGAACAGCATTATCTTTTTGAGCTTTTCTCTCTACCTCTAACTTTGCTTCTTTAGCTTTATCTTCAGCTTCTTTTTTAATTTTTTTTATATCTTGTTCTGCCTGTTTTTTTGCTTCATCTTTTATCTTTTTCTCTTCCTCTATTTTTATTTTTTTGAGCTGTTTTTCATGCTCTGCCTGTTGTTTTTCAAGTTTAAGATTAAGTTTGCCCTCAAGTTCTTTTTCCCTTTCCTTAGATTTTTCTTTTTCTTCTGCTCTTAGTTTCTTTCTCAATTCTTCAGTTTCTTGTTTTAAACTTTCTTCAAGAGGAAAAAATTTATTACAATGTGGACACTTAATTTGCTGTTTCACTTTTTTTCTTTTTTCTTTCTTTTAATATTTCGTCAATTGTATCACCTGACCAGTTCCAATCTGAACCATCAAATTTAATTTCTCTATTTAACTTATCATATTTTTTCTTATCTTTTTCATTTAAATCATATTCACTTTTAATTGATTTATCTTTTTTCTGACATTCTTTTAAAAAATTATCTCTAGGATTTAAAGTGATAGATCTTATATATTGCAGGTCTTCTGTTTTAAATTTTTCTTTTTTTATATTTATTTTTTTAATATTTTTCATTTTTGTTATTGATCTTGGGTTTTTAATTTTAAATCCCATCTCATCTCTGTACAATTGACTAAAGGTAATATCTGTTAAATATTTCAATTTACAGAAATTATTAAAATCCAATATAAACGGTCTTGGGCTATTTCCTTCTTTCCATCTTTCTCCTGTTTTTCTAAAATATATTATTTTTTCTTTATCATTAGACTCGAAGTTATTATTTCTGCTAAGTCTTAATTTTATTTTTTTAAGATTTTTAAATCTTTTAATAATTTTATTNATAGTTTGATAGGCTAGTTGTATTTCNGCATCATCGTATTGAGCTTCTAAGTCCAAAACTTCAATATTTGAATTAATATAGGAAATTAATTGCTCACCTTTTACACTCGAATGATCTAAAGGTAATTCAATGCTTATTGATTTTAAATTATTTAAATTTTTTAAAAACTCAAAATCTTTATCTCTTATATTTTCATTAATTATTCCATCATCAGATCCCATATCGCCAGTAATGAGTTTAAAAGATAAATTTAGATCTTCTAGATTTTTTAGAGTTTTTAACGGTGGTAAATATTCAGGATTTAATTGGTTTAATTTTAAGAATTTCAATTTCGATAATNTGTAAATATCTGTAAAATCAAACTCTGTGGTACACCATCTTGAGCTACCATCATTATAATTGAATAAGCTTTTGAATTCTAAATGTTCTAAAGAAGGTAAATTTTTAAAATTAGAATAATTTTTAGCTTTTGCACAATATCTATCAGTAATAATTAAAGTCTTTAAATTAGGGCAATATGGAAAGTCTCTAACCGACCCTACACACGACTCTAATATTATTTGTTTAATTTTTGTAAAATCTATTTCTTGAGATAGTTTTTTTAAATTTACATCTCTTCCACCTATAATATTTAATGTTTCCAAATTTTTAAAATTTATAGATTGAGGTAGTGTGAATATTTCTTTTTCTTTCCAAAATTTTTTGTAAAGAACGTTGTCATAATCATCAAAGCGATAGTCGGCTTTTGCAAAATAAAAGTAGTGTTTAATGTTTTTAAAAATTGTTGTTTTTAATTGATCTAGATATTTTTGTTTAACTAAAATTATTGGTTTATCATAACTATTTCCCTCGATTTTATCATTTAGAAAGTGATAAAATTTTGCATCTGAATAAGTCCAGAAATCATCCTCAAACATTTCTTGTAAAAATCTACTTTCTTTTTCATACGGCTTTTCTCCATCATAACTAAGATTAATTGACTTAGTATTTATGTTAATTTTAAATGGGCTAGCGTCTTCAAACTGAAACCTATCTAAAAATTCAATATTTCTTACGCTGGTAGAGTCGTTCCATCCGTAATTATCCTCAATTACAACTAAAGTATCCACTACTTCTAATAAGTATTTATCAATTATTTGCTTAACTTCTTTATTAAGTAATTGCTTAAATATTAATCTGTTACGTGTCTCTTTTTTCTCACTTAAAATTATAGAATACTCAAACAACAAGATATATTTTGAGATATTTTCAAGATCTTTTAATTCCTCATTAAGATTGGGAATATCTATGAAAATTTTTAAATTTTTATTNANTATTANNAGATCNTTTATATACTGACAAAAANTNCTGCACTCCCATTCAGACCAAGACCCAGCAAGATCTCCCCAATCATCATCGACAATTTTGTTATCAAATTTAAAAAATAGCCTTTTTAAATTTTTGTTTTGAGAAACGTGTTTATTAAATGGTTTAAATGTATCTCCATACATCATTTCACTTCTAACAAATTGATAGGTTGGATTTATTATTATTTCCTCAGGCTTTTGTTTAAATATTTTTTTTTGGAAATCTTTATTCTCATCCGATAAAATTGAAAAATAACTAAGAGTAAGTTTATCTTTTTCAAAAGAAATTATCTTAGAATTATGATACTCCTCGATTTTACTGATGAGTTCTATTGAATTTACATCTTTAAAATTAATTTTATTTTCTTGTATTTTTTTTCCATTAATTAATATATTTTTTTTTGTATTTAATGCATTTAAACACCTGGATACACTGTTTGAATATAAGCTAATATCACCTTGAAATTTGAAACCGTGTAGCCAAACTTCTTTTAAATTTTTTGAATTCTTAATAAGTTTACCAATTTTTTCAAATGTACTTAATCCATATCTATAACCAAATAAATTACCATTTGGTTCGTCTTCATCAAAAATATTATAAAGGTTTATTCTTTCTAAACTTTTAAATTTTTCAAAATTTGGAAAATTGGAAATATTTAAGAGATAAAAATTTAAGAAATATAAATTTTCATTACCATAACCTTGATGGTCTGGTTTAGTTTCACTAGTGTTTTTTTTCCAATCTTTTCTGAAATCAATTTCAAATAATTTTAGTTTCTTAAAATATAAATTATTAGATAATTTCTTTTTAGGTAATGCTAGAGAACAACTATCATCAATTGAAAATTTTATTAAATTTTTTAAAGAGTAAAGATTTTTAAAAAAATTTTCACTTTGGTCACTTTGAATTTCACATGAAACTAATTTCAATGTTCTTAGATTTTTTAACTTAGATAGACCGTTCCAATTTTTAATATTTTTTAATCCATGCAATTCTAATTCTTCTACAAAATNAATCCTGCTTAATTCGTCTAAATTTTCTGAATTTCTAAGTACAATTTGATCTAAAGAAATAGTTTTAGATTTATTTTTTATATGTTCTTTAATGAAGGAGCTCTCTTTTTGTCTTTTATTAAAAACTAATTTTCCTTTTTGATCTCGGCTTAAATAACAACCTTCAATCCCCTCGACTACTATTTTTACATAATTAAAATCATATTCATCATCACTTTTATCGGGATACGAATGTACATAGCAGGGGTAGTTTCCATTTTTAATTGGAATTGTAACTGAGTGTTCTAGAGTTGGTTCTTCTTTAAGTTTAAAACCATTGTAAAAAGTTTCTTGAATGTAAGGTAGACCACCTGTTTCGACAGTTAGTTTGTTCTCAACCTTTTTTTTATTTTTTTTTGTCTTTTTCTTTCCAAAACTTGGTAAGTCTAGTTCTTGAGGTTCTATGTCTCTTATTATTGTAAATATTAGATTTTCAAATTGATTTTTTCTTATTTCGTAAACTTCTTTAAAATTGTCTTTAAATAATATTTTTGTTTGTTTTCTTAAAATTTTTAATGCCTTTGGAAGCCTATCAGATAAATAATTTGCTGAAATTTTTTTATCATTAACTTTTAATTCGACAATATCTCTATATCCCAATGTTTCTTCTAAGTATTCTTCAAAAATATATTTAGTAGGGTAACAAGTATCATCTAATAAGTTGCTTAGAAACTCAACATAAGTTCTATTTCTGTATTCATTTAAATGAACAACCTTATCATCATGCATAGAGGAAGTTGCAAATGATGAAGGTTCTGATTTAGCTTCAGCACCATATTTAAATTTAAATAATCCAATTGGATAATTATTTTGAAAAATGTTTTCTTTTTTAAAATATTTATCATCTAAAGATTCATTTAAAATTTCATGATGTTCAAATCTAAAATTTCCACCGTGATCAGCAACTGCTATTGCACCTGAGGTTACTTTCATATCAAAAAGTTTTTCTCTTTTAACTTTTTTATCAATCTTTCCTTTGGTGAAAAATTGATCATTCATGTCTTCTTTGTTCCAACTCCAAGACACAAGGGTTTTGTGTTTTTCACCCCATGCAAAACTTCCACCAGATGTTTCGGCAAATATTTTTCTAACTTTATTATTTTTATCAACTCCTAACCAAACAGGATAGGCACCATCTGCCCCATTTGAAACTGAAATGGAATTAAATTTTTTTGAATTTATTTTTTTTNTATCACTTAAAATATTCTCANNGTCTGTATCAATATNANTTGAAAGNTTATCGCAAAGATCAGTTACAACTACTGTTGCANCATCTACCAATGTATCAGTTACATGATATACATCTGTAATAGGATATGGATCTTTATTTTTTTTCATATTTTAGTGTAAAGTATCGTTGTCACTATCCTTTTTTTTCTCTCCAATTAGATTGCCTTCCGTAGGTGCCTTATCCCATTCTTTGAACTCATGAAGCCATTCTTTATGGTTGTTTAAAATTTCTTTACATGTTGCTTTTAGATAATGTCTGTAAACTGGGTAACTAAATTGAAAAATCATTCTTTGCAAAACCCTAAATAAAAATAAGTAAAAACAATATCCCATATCTAAAAAGCTTTTTCTAGATGCTCTCAAGTAGTTTTCTACTAATTCTTTAGCAAGATTATCCATTTTCCTTGCTTCATCAGCATTTGTTTGAATTTTGTTATTTTTTTTTGACTTATTAATAAAATTGATTACTTCTGCCTTATTACCTTTCTCAATCTTTTTTTTAAATTTTGTTTTCTTTTTGAATAATTTAAAAATCTTTTTAATCATATTTAAGCGCTCTCATATTTATCTCTTAAAAATTTATAGTATTTATCTATATCTTCTAAAAAANTTAATTTTTCTTCTTCTGATTTGAATGAAAATAGTTGCTTATTTTCTCTCAAGTTATCAATTTCATTTTCTGCTGCAGGAAGTGTAAGCCATTTCTCTTTATTCATAGAAAATAATCTATCTTTAATTTGTTTTTTTATTTTTTTTTGAGTGGTCTCAGGAAGAATTTCTGGGGCTTCATTAAATATTAATTTTTCACCAAAATATTTCATTCTTTGATCTTCAAATTTCTCTAACATTGAGAATTTTTCTTTCCAATCTGCTGCATGAAATTTTGGAAATAAAAATTTATCTTTATCTGTTGCAAACTTGCTGTAGATACTCTCTTCAGGTTCTATGTCTTCTTGTGATGATGTTTGCATTTTTTCCTCTGCATTTTCTTTTAAAATATTACATACATCTTGAGCAAACTTAGCATTTGATTTNACCATCTCAGCTCTCTTCCTTAACAATTCAGGACCAATTGCANTATATGGTTCAACTTTCATTCCNTAACTTGCATCAATTATAATCGGCGCTTTGTTAGACCGGATCGTCCGCAAAAATTTTGGCGTCTTTNGCATTTCTTTNTTAAGTTCTTGATAAGAAAGTTTAAATAATGGTTCCACNTCTATNCTAATNTCNACNNCCTGGCCCCATTTATAAACTGGATGTATACANTTGCTTGGATGAAGNGGTGCNANTANNTANANACGACTNCNTGAATAAAANTATTCNTTNATTGTTAAAATTGTTTCNTTTTTNATTATTTCTTCAACAGATTGNTTNCTACTCGTTCTTAAATAGTCGTCCCAAAGATTAGGTTGCTTTTTTTTTATCTCTGAAAGTATTTTCCCACAAAGTTCACTGTCAAATAAAGCTGAGTGTGCTGCTTCTGTATCNTATCCATTCATTCTTCCAAGAGACTCTAANTTCATTGAAATATTTCCTTTNNNATTTAATTCAGTATTTAAAACNTCTGGATTAANTGCAAAAGCAGCTCTNACAATATTTAAAGCNTCNTGTCTAACATTTCCTTNNGTATTTGTAATGTAAGGTTCTCTTAAAGTTTTAAAAAATTCTTTCCTTATCACTTCATCGTCGAAATTNATTGAACTGTANCCTANNAAANNNGCAGGAGACCANTCNTTGAATTNNGCTTCAATTTNATTAAGCATCTGNTAATGACTAAGATTNTGTNTTGTNAGTANATCAATACTTGAACGGTTAACACATAAAGCTGTTGCGGAAGGAACACGATCTTGGGGTAGTCTACATCTTTCAGTAAACTTTTCTTTTACTCTAAAATTTTCATCTAAAAGTAATGCTCCAATCTCAATTATAGTTGCATAATTAGTATCAGCACTATCAGTCTCTACATCCCATATTACATAATTCATTATTTCTGTTCTCCTGTTTTTTTATTTTCTAAGTCTAGGTTTTGTATTTTCTGTGAAGTATTTGTAATTTTACTTACCGAAGTTTTTAAATCCTGGATTGTTTCAGAATTTTTATTATGTCTATTTTCTAAATCTTTAAAACCTTTTTCAAAAGCATCAATAATTTTTGATANNTCTGANACTTCTTTNTGGATAANATGAGTTTGCTCATACATTTCTCTGTTTTGAATAAGTAATTTGTAAGTTCTCAAGAATGCCCATAGTGTATTTGGCGAAGCAATGATCACATTTTTCTTACGTGCTTCCTTAATAAAATCCTCAGATATGTCCTCAATGGCTCTAAAAACACCCTCAGAACCTATAAACATAATTGCTAATTGAGCGGTTTCTCCTGTAACAATGTATTTTTCTGATATTGCTTTAATATGATTATTTAAATCTTTTTCAAATTCTTTAAGATATTGAGTTTTTTTATCCTCATCAGTTTCTTTAAAATATTTTTCATAATTATCCCAAACAAACTTTGAGTCGATACAAATATTTTCATTTGTTGTACCGAAAGTTAATAGACAATCTACTCGTTTATTATTTGATAAGGTGTGTTGAAATGAATAGTGTTTTGCAACCAATGTATCTTTGACAATTTCTTCTAAATACTCCTCTCCAAGCTTTCCTCTTTTAGTCTTATTGTTGAAAATATTTTCAAAATCTATGATTTTTTCGTTTAATTTCTCGATGGCTTGTTGGGCATTTTCAATATTCCCTAGTCTTTCTTTGATATCGCTAAGACCAATTTCATCAGTATTTTCCTTGTTTTTTGAGCCTATTTTTTGATAAATCAAAAAAGCAAAGATCACTACAACAGCTAAACCGCCAATTATTAAATATTCAAACATCTTTTCCTCTTTTTTTGTTAACGAGGACTAGTTTAAATNTGAGTTTAGAAAGCGAGTAGAAAGGATTAACTCAGGATCTAAACTAGTACCTTCGTTTNAAATAAATTAGGTTGTTTAGATTGAATGAAAAGAAAGGACTAAATNTCACTAGATCTAAACAAGTACTAATTTATTTAGTATTNANAATATATANTANGTANTTTTNAAAGTCAATAAAAAATTTAAATTTTTTTTTGTAANANTAATATTGTTCTACTCTTTCNAANAACTTNTTTTGATATTCTTTAAGCTCATCACCATAAATTACNAATCTTTGAAAAGTATTATCTTTNGTNCAAACTAATATAACTCCTTGATTTATATNNGTTCCATANACAGTGTTATGAGCAAGNGAATAAGCNCCCAATTGCATATAATANGTNGTATTCCATTCATGTTTTCGNGGTTTNTTCGATTGTTTGAAATCAATAAGACTTTGATAATTTTCATAAACACCAATACAATCTGCAGCACCAGCGTATTTTCCAGGATAATATAAAGTTGATTCGCAGCCCCATATTTCTTGAAGTCTATTTCTCAAACCATTCTCAATAATNTGATCTGCCATCATTCTTTCTCTTGTGTTATCTCCTAATAAATCAAGATTAAGTTTTCCTAACAAGAATTTTTCAATGTAATCGTGCATGCTAGAACCACGCTCAGTGGCTTCTCTTGAAATTATATCTGCTTGTTTNTGNCCTACTTTTTCACGCCATCTATTTAAAGANTCTATTTCTTCTTGTGGCTTTGTGGCAGCAAGTATTGTTGTGACGGATGGTAATTTTTCATTATTAACATCATATAGACGTTTACCATTATAAAGAGCTCTTGTAGATGTTGGATAATTAAATTTTCTGTTCCACTTCATATGTCTTTAATATTTGAGACAATTGATTAAATCAATAATTTTAGTATTTCTACTTTTTAGTAATAATGCCTCTTACACCACATCTTGCATCTTAGACATCTTCTTTACTTCAAGGGCTTTTATTTTTTCCCATTTTTCAATTAATTTTTCTGAATTAAAAACTTTTTCTGAAATTTCAGATTTTTCATCCATATTTATTTAATAACCTTAATTTTTTAAAACCATTTCTAATAAAATCTTATAATATAAGCTTTTACGATTCTTATGAAATTTATAGATTTATTTGCAGGATTGGGGGGATTTCACCTTGCTTTAAGCGATTTAGGTCACGAATGTGTTTTTGCATGTGAAATAGAGAAGTATTTACGACGTCATTATGAAGAAAATTTTAATATAAATCCAGAAGGAGATATTACAAAAATTAAACCAAAAAATGTTCCTAAACATGACATATTGTGTGCAGGATTTCCTTGTCAGCCATTTTCAAAAGCAGGATATGCAAATGGATTTAGTCATAAAGTTGCTGGTAAAATGTTTTTTCAATTAATTAAAATAATTAAATATCACAAACCTAAATATTTAT
>FUFK010073535.1_pt1 | contig 11307 bp, 10 predicted proteins | sample 1021851 | NCBI WGS metagenome assembly FUFK01 (sample SAMEA51879418, study PRJEB19060) | metagenome
GTGAAGTAGTCGTCCTCGATCACCACCGGATGCACGGTGATGGCATGGGCCACCTGGCAGGCGGCCTCCACGTTAAAAGCCGGATCATCCGCCAACATTCGGCCAAACAGGCCGATATCCGCCGCAGAGGGGTTCTTTCTAAGTAAATTCAGTTCTTCATCTTTCGGGGCGCGCTTTTCTTCGATCAGGGCATCCGTGAGCGTATCCACGGCCTGACGCTCTTCCGGGCTGATATGAGCCAGTTGTGACAGCTCGACGCTGTCTTTTTCCAGCTTGCCGAACACATCGGCAATCTTCCCTGCCCAATCTTTTGCTTTGCCTTCCGCGACACCGCCATCTAGCAAGCGCTGCATGACTTCCAAGCCCAGCCGCTTAGTACGGATGCCCAGGTTGCCCGCCAGGGCTTCTTGAAACAGGTCAGAGGTTCTCCAATGCCGCTTGAGCGATTGTGAGGACACCCGCAGCCGCTCGGCACCGCCCATGAAAGCGGTCTTCGGTCTGCCTAAGTCATCCCGGTTCAGGTTGGCCGGCGGATAAGACGTGAGAAGGTGGAGTTGAATAAAAGTGCTCATGATTTCAGTCCTTTGTGTTTCTCTTTCTCAACTGTGGGTTTGTTTTTCGTAGGCGCTTACCGCCGTGAAATAGTCCGTTGCCCAGCGCACCGCCAGGCGATCCGTAGGCGGGGCGTTCTGGTTGTCCCTTTGCTCGTAAAACCAATGCATAATATTGTCCGCCAGGGACAGCACCGGGGCGGTCTTGTTGATCAACGCCAGGGCACGACGCACACGCATCAGAAAATCATCGCCGCTACGGCTTTTTTGCAGCTGAGCGAAGCGTAGTTCGCTCATGTAGGGTCTGCCGGTTCGTTCCTTTTGCGCGCCGAGGCATTGAGCAAACGTGGCGCTCTCGTTCATTGGCTGTTGGCGTACTTCCGCGAGTGCCGCCGCAACGCAGGCCCAGGCAAGCATGTCCCGCTCCCGGCACTGTCCCGTTTCGAGCAGCGCCTGCCACAGGTTCCGAAATCCCTCGGTTAGAAGCACCGCATCCAAACTTTTGCTGCGACGTAATTCAGCGCGTGCACCGCGCTGATTAGCCTGTTGTGGAGCAGCTGACTTATTGTCGATCCCATGTAAACGTGCCCACCACGTAGCGACCACTTTCCGAACCTGGTCGTCTCTCAGGTAATAGAATTTCCTGCTCATGCGCTTTCCCCTTGTCTTTCCCTGGACGCTTTAGGCTGACCTTTTTCATCCAGGCGCCCAATCTTACGGAGATCTTTCGCCTCCCTACCGGTATGGAGTTTCTTCCGGAAGCCATTACGCGCCTTGGTGATGCGTTTCATATCAAGCTGTTCCGGTGGACCACTAAGGGCCAACTCATCGAACAGAGAGGCCGCTTGACGAGTCACGGTGCGATACCAACTTGCCGCCATTTCGGCGGGAAAACGTTGCGGGGGCGTATCACTCCTCAACAACTCCCCCAATTCCATCACGCGCTGATAAAACGCTTGCTCGGTGACTTGCCATAGGGATGCACCGATGTAGCTCACATCCCCCTTGGCATCCTTGGGCCGGCTGAACCAGGCCTCCTTGACCTGGGCTTGCAACAACCGAGCGCTACTGTCTGTCAGCTCAATCATCTGTCGCAGCCAGAGCTGCGCCAGAGCACGGGCATCCTCGTCCAGGGCCAGAAGCGGCATATGCGCGCCGTACCAGCATCGAGCTTTCATGTTGTCCATGTCATAGCCGAACGCCCACAGGCCGGCGACCACCGGCAACGCCACATCCATGTCATCCGCTGTGTCACACTTGAGCGCATAGTCGAGTACCACCCGCGCAGGCAGAAAGCCTTTCTCCTTCTTGTCCTCCATGGTCAGCGCTTCCCAGTGCCGGTAGCCCAGCCCATCCGTCTGCGCTTTGCGCGAATAGGGCAATTGTTCCGGCTTCCTGGGGTCAAACCGATAGGGCGTCAGAGGGTGGGTCCAGGGGCCATCATAGTTAAAGCCATAGTTCTTCGTGCGCAGCGACGAGATGGTGTGTTCGCTATGCCGTCCACACAGATCACAATCGCAGGGTGCCGGCTCGATATTCAGCCGCATACGCCTAGGCATGGCCCAATAGGGGTGGAGAGTGTGAACGTCGTCCGGGTAAGTGCCCTGCCCCTTGTCACTGACCTTGGTCTCCCCCAGCCAGGGAAAGACCTTGGCATCCGACGGGCCGGGCCGCTCATACGTCCAGCTCTCCGTATCCAGCACGTTGAGCCAAAGGCGGTGCCAGAGAGAGCTGGTTGAGTCGGCGGGCATCACCAGCGTTGTAAGAGGGCCTCCGCCCCGCAACCCTGTACGATGGCCTTTACCTCCAGCCGGTGCATTGATCTGAAGCGTGAATAACGCCATGGCGGCGCAATCCAGGCATAGCTGCTCTACCCTCCCCGCTTTGACAAAATGATCTGTATTATTTTTGATCGTTGACCCGCCGGGAGAGTCAATCAGCAAGGCAGCAATATCGGTGGCTTTTTCCTCGGCGAGCGCATCATGGTCCTGCATGAAGGCCGGGCCATCGCTGTCCAGCACGAAAGCCGGCGCCCACTTTTCCAGCATTTCAAGGCAGGCCTCCGCGGAGAGTGGCGTTTGATACCACTCCACCCACTCGCTCTTGTCCTCCGGTGCCATCGCCGTTTGCAGCAGGCCAACCAGAAATTGGTAGGCCGCGCCCTGAAAATCCGCGCGCGGCAAAGCCAAATCGACAATGTCAGGGTCCACCATGGCGGTGACAGGAAGAAATTCCTGGCTACCGTCGCGGCGCTTGAATGGCAGCCATGGATCGACTAGTAAGTTCATAGCGTTGCTCCTTGCTTACGCATTGCTTTTATTTTGATCTTCACCCTTCCCTCCCATACCACGCGCGATGCAACCCGATTTCCTGGCTGTAGTTCATGGACGACTCTTCTTCCGCCAACCACAACTGACTGAACTTCAAGCTTGGACAACGCTCCACCAGCGCATCGCGCTGAGCCGCTAGCGGCTGCGGCCATTCGGGCAGACGTCTTGCGAGGGATTCGCGGGCTTGCAGTTGGCTTCGCTCCCAGGAGAACGGCCCCGCGTCGACCCAGGGCTTCAAGGCACCATCCTCATCTTGACGTACCAAGGTGACGGTGATGCTGGGCTCCTCGTTCAGACGGGTACCGATGTCGAGATGCAGATCATCCATCCAGCCATGGCTAGCCTGGGTGCTGTAGCCCTGGTCCATTTTCAAACGGTTGAAGCCCGCCATGGCTCGGCGGCTGCTGCGCTCGCCTTCCTGATCCAGATGGCGTTGTTGCAACCCTTCGGGAATCCAGGACTCAGCGTCTTCACCGAACACGGATTCGATCAAGTGACGGGCGCGACCGGGCATATCAATGCCGCCCTCATCGAGCAGGGTCCGCAGGGTTAGCCAGAGCTGGCCGTGGTCGCGGTATACGGCACCGGTCCCCGGCAAATGGGCGGAAAGCCAGTCAGAGGCCGGCCGGTCTTCATACGGCGGCGTGAACAGATGCAGCACCGGCGATGGGCGCTGATCGTCGGTATCCACGGGATTGCCGCTGCCATCCCGGCGATGTCGGTGCAGACGCCCGGCGCGCTGAATCAGCAAGTCCATGGGCGCCAGGTCGCTGATCATCTGATCGAAGTCCAGGTCCAGGGATTGCTCCACCACCTGGGTGCTAATCAGAATCCAGCCGGCGCGGGTTTCGGCAGTGGACGTTTTGCCGAACCGTTCCAGTGCCGCTTGTTCTATCGCCTGGCGGTCCGCCATGACAAAGCGACTGTGAAAAAGCACGACCTTGTCAGGGTCCGGCGCCCGTTCGCGGAGAACCTGATACGCGGAAATGGCATCGTCCACGGTGTTGCGTATCCAGCAACCGCACTGGCCGCTCTCTGCCGTATCAAGCAGATGCTCGATCACCGCCTCCGGTTTGTTGAACATTTCCACCGCCACCCGGCGAATCACGCTGTCACGGGTGGCGAGAGGCGTCTGTTCCAGGCTCTGATCGGTAACCCGGGTGGCCAGCGGGAAAGATGGCTGTTCTTCCACGACCTCCGCAGCCAGGCCCCGGCCTTTTTGGTAAGCCGCAACCAGGTTGCGCTTCATGGAGTGGGGCAAGGTAGCGGTAAGCAAAATGGCGCTGCCGCCCTGTTGGGCGTGGGCCTGCAGGACGGCTTCCAGTAATCCGGCCATGTAGTCGTCACAGGCGTGGACTTCATCCACCACCAGCACCTTGTTGGCCAGACCAATCAAACGCAGGGTCTGGTGCTTGAATGGCAACACCGCCATCAGGGCCTGATCCACGGTGCCCACGCCCACATCCGCCAACAAAGCCTTCTTGCGCGAATCGGCGAACCATTGATTACAGGCAGCGGATGCCGTTTGCTCGCCGTCGCCATAAGCATGATCCCGCGCCTGCTCGGACACCACCGAGTGAGCGAAGTCAGTGTTCAGGTGACGCGCCCCATGGGCGAGTACCAGATTGGGCACCTGTTGTTCGTCGAACCAGCGACGGTAGATATCAGCCACGCGCCCATACATGGCGTTGGAGGTGGCCATGGTGGGCAAACCGAAATACACACCCCGCGCCTGGCCGTGCTCCAGAAAACGATGCACCAATGTCATGGCGGCTTCGGTCTTACCGGCGCCGGTAACGTCTTCCAGAACAAACAATTGGGGGCCGGGCCGCCAGGGCAAATCCTGCGCCCACTGCTGCAACGGCGTCGGCTCAAAACCAAAGAAACGTCGTACTCCCGGAAAGGAAGACGGGGCAAGCGGCGCGCCAAAACCCAGTGCTGCCAGCGCCAGCTCAGCCCTGGGCAGCGCCCTGCCCTGCCAGTAATCACCCAGCGCTTGCGGCGTGGCCTGATAGGGGAAGACGGACTGATCAGACCCCAGCCAGTCCGCCAACACCGCGAAACCCGCCAGATGCCAGGTCAGCCTTCTGAACTGCTTGAGCCAATTCCTATCCTGTACAAGCTGCTCGGGCCACTGCGGACGAAGCCAGCTCGCGACTTCGCATGTATATTCCCACGCGGCCTGATGGTCTTCGGGAAACCCCGGCGACGGTGTCCTATTGTTTCCGGCGTCCACCGGCTTGCCGTGGTGCCCGAATGCCATGCCCAACAAGACACGTAGAAAGCTTTTGGCATCACTGCCCGACTCACTCCATCCCCAGGCTTGCAGCCCCTCTCGCTTGAGTTCGTCTTTCAAGAAGGCTTTTAGGAACACGGCGCCCGCTTCACTGTGATGGGGCCATTCCGCCGTACCGTAAGCCAGGGAGGCATCTGGCTTAACCAGGTCCGGCAAGTCCGGGTCGGCCAGGGACTGAAACGCCCGAGCAAATTTACCCAAGTCATGCAGAGCCAGGCTGAATACAAACAGGGACCGTAGTTGTTCCGGCTCCAGCGACATCGCTGAGGCCAGTTCTTGGCAGCGAGCCGTATGCGGCGCCAGTAAGTGATAACCCACCGCCGCCACATCCAGACTGTGGAATGGCAGCAGGTGGCAAGGATTCTCACCGTTCTGGTCTCCGCTCGGCTTCGCCTTCCCCCAGTAACGGAAGAAGCACGGTGCATCTTTCCAGTCCAAGTTCACGCCTCAATGTCCGTTGGTCGACAGCAACGTAGCACTCCCTCTGCCCACCAAACGGCATCACTGGATATCCTGCCAGTATTGTGGCTACAATATCGCAAATGTGGCCACAAGAGAGCTCTGTCAATGGATGTCTCGGTACGAGACCTTAAAAACCATCTGTCCGAATACTTGCGCCGAGTACAGGCAGGCGAGGACATCCGGGTTACCTCCCGTGGCCGCGTTATCGCGCGCCTGTCAGGTGATACCCAAGAAGCCGGCGACGAGTCAGACCAAGCGTTCATTGAGCGGCTTGAGTCGCAAACCTGGGTGAACCCCGCCACGACGCCCGGCGAGAAACCGCGCGGTGTTCGGCACCCCGCGCCGGCCCGGCCCGGCACCCCTAGCAGTGACGACCTGATTGATTGGGTACGCGAATGATCGTGTATCTGGACACGTCCGCGTTCTTGAAGCTGTACCTCGACGAAGATGGCGGCGACCAGACTCGGGAGGCGATCGATAAGGCGGGCGTAATCTGTACGCATCTGATCACCTACGTGGAAATGCGGGCGGCTCTGGCCAGAGCCCACAGGATGCAGCGCATCACCGACGCGGAACTGATCCAGTATCAAGAGCAATTTGAGCGGGACTGGATCACGGTGCGCACCGTCAATATCGACATACCCATGGTCCGCCGCGCCGGAGAACTGGCCGCCCGCCATGGGCTGCGTGGGTACGACAGTGTTCACTTGGCCTGTGCGGACCGTGTAAGAAGCATTAAACCGATACGCAAACCCATGATCTTCGCCGCTTTTGATAAAAAGCTTCTCGCGGCGGCCCAAGAGCTGGGCCTGTCCTCGTTGTAGCCCCATTTCATAGCCATCGCCCCTACTTATATACGTTCAAAGCGCGATCCAAGCGATCACGCACCCCCTCTCGTAACGCCTTCGGGCCCAACACCTCCACATCCGGACCGTAACGGAGCACCTCCATAGTCAGCTCGGTCGGGTCGGAATACGGTATTCGCAGGTGGTAACCGTCATCCCGCCACTCGCCTGCCTGATCCGGATGCCAGCATTCATCAGCCACCCAGCGCGCCGCCCGAGGCGAAAAGCGCAGGTGTGCCTCGGCAGCAGGCTCACCGGAAAACAGCCCGAAACTGTCGTCCATGAACTGATCCAAGCGGTCCACGGAAACCTCACGGGCAGGCTCATCCGAGACCTCAAACGCGACAATCCGGTCCAAGGAAAACAGCCGTAAATCACACGCCTGCTCGCAATCGGCAAGCAGATACCAGTTATGCCGGTAATGCAGCAACCGCTGGGGATGCACGGCCCGCTCACCGTGGTGGTCACGGCTGCGTGGCATATAACGAATGATGAGACGCCTGCCGGCCAGGGTAGCATCGGCAGCGGAAACAAAGATGTGGTTGGCTACCGCACGCTGCTGTACGGCTTGCAGCCGCACTTTGTCGCTCAAACGCTCGGCGTGATCGCCCGCATCACCCAGCAAACGACGAACCCGCTGGCGCAAGGGCGTGAGCCGGTGGCCCATCAAACCAGGTTGCACGGATTCGAGTAGCTGCTCGCAGGCCAGCAGCGCGTATAGCTCACTGGCGTTCATCCAGAAACCGGGCAGCTCGAATTCCGGGGCTTCCGGGTCGTAGTGGTGGCCGTTGCGTTCACGATCGTAGACGATGGGCGCGCCGAAGAAGTCCCGTAGATACTGAAAATCCTGGGTGACGGTATTACGAGTTACCCCCAATTCTTCGGTAAAACGCCGCATGGGCACTGGACGCCGAGCGTGACGCAACAAGCCATGAATGCGATAAAAGCGTTCAAGGCGGGTCACGGCAAATCCTTATGCGTTTTTTATTAGTGGTTTGACTCTAGCTCTTTGTGACTCATGTCACAACTCCCCTGCGGGCTGATCTATTCCTGGATCAGCGGAGCGAATTTCATATAATAGCGGCGGCTTGCGCATGTGCCGCCCCCGGCATTAGGACCACCAGGTGCGCACGCTGCCCACGGGAGCCGGCCCGTGGGGTCTCTTTCCAACACGTGGGTGGTGAGAGCCATCAGCGCAACGCTTCCCAGTCTTTCTCGGCCACCAACTCATGGGGTCGCTTGAACCCCACGACGCTGTTCTTAAGCGTCTCCAGGGGGAAGCGCTTATCCACGTGATAGCGGCGCACCTCCACAACAGGCCTGCCGTGGGTGGTTACCACCACGGGCGAACCGATATCCTCGATCTGGCGGAAGAACTCGAAGGCCCACGCCTTGAATTTTGACTTCGCAACTCGCTCCGCATCCATTTACATCCCCTAGCCACTTCATGTGGTTATTGAACATACAACGGTGAAGGCTACCACAGTGCAAGTCCTACCCTTCGCATTGGAGTATCCCAGCGGTTTCAGCTTATCCCCGCGAATGCGGGGAACAGGCGTCGTCGGGGATCCCCGCGGCGAGGAACGACGGTTCACCCCCGCAGGTGCGGGGAACAGGTGAAGGTGCGAGGGTGTTGGTGCTATGAAATCGGTTCATCCCCGCAGGTGCGGGGAACAGCGTGGCCGGTCACCTGCCGCGCACATCGAGCACGGTTCATCCCCGCAGGTGCGGGGAACAGGCGGGCTTTACCTGGCCGCGCTACGTCGCGACCGGTTCATCCCCGCAGGTGCGGGGAACAGATGGAAACCGTGGTCACCGACCTACTGGCGGACCGGTTCATCCCCGCAGGTGCGGGGAACAGTATTTCTCAGAATTGCCCGTCGGATGCATTTACGGTTCATCCCCGCAGGTGCGGGGAACAGACGGAGCAGGAAGCCCTAGACGTTACGACATACGGTTCATCCCCGCAGGTGCGGGGAACAGGTCCCGACCAATAAAACGAAAAGGGTCAGTGACGGTTCATCCCCGCAGGTGCGGGGAACAGAGCTTTCAGCAGTTGGTCGCGGCAGCGGCGTACGGTTCATCCCCGCAGGTGCGGGGAACAGTTCCTCGTCATCATCGGGGCACTCGTCAATGCCGGTTCATCCCCGCAGGTGCGGGGAACAGAACCTGTTCGTGTCCTGATGCACGCATGGCCGCGGTTCATCCCCGCAGGTGCGGGGAACAGTAAATGTACATGATTGTTTTATAAGGGAAAATCGGGAGCGAGATTTTCCACCAAACATCCTGTACGAATTTTGACCACATTTTTAAAGAGCATCTAACTCGTATCTCAGTGCAGTCAATGCTCTTTTGCAACCACAGACAGGTTGCGAGCCCATTAGATTGGTTCGGACGGTCGCTTGAAATCCACCACGCTATTTCGGAGTACCTCAAGAGGAGAGCGCTGATTCCTGCGGGACCTGCGGATCTCCACAACGGGGCTGCCCTGGTCGGTCACCACCACGGTTAAACCGGATTCCTCAATCTTACGAAACAACTCCGAGGCCCGGCTCTTGAACTGTGACTTTGTCACCTGTTGACATCCATTGCTCTACTCACCCCCGGTTGTATCTCGACGCGTTACACGATACAGTTGAGCCGCATTGATAGGGGAAGTCAATAATTAAGAGTTTTCGCCATAAGGGACTGAAGAAGTTTTTTACCACCGGCAGCACAGTCGGCATTCAGGCAAACCATGCCCCGAAGCTCCGCCGCCAACTGGCCCGACTCAACGTCTGTGCGTCGCCGAAGGAGATGGATTCTCCAGGATGGGGGTTTCACTCGCTGAAAGGTGCCTTAGCCGGTCATTACGCCGTCTCGATCAGTGGTAACTGGCGGCTAACCTTTAAATTCGAGGACGGCGACGCCATCCTCGTTGACTATCAGGACTACCATTAGGAGGTCACCATGGATATGTTCAATCCTCCCCACCCCGGGGAAACCCTGCGTGAGGATGTTCTTCCAGCCCTGGGCCTCACCGTTACCGAGGCGGCCCGTCAGCTTGGCGTGTCCCGGGTGGCCTTATCTCGCGTCCTCAACGGCAAAGCAGCCGTTTCCATTGATCTGGCCCGGCGCCTTGAGATCTGGCTCGGCGGCCCGAAGCGTGGCGCCCGGGCAGAAACGTGGCTTCATGAGCAGATGCAGCACGATCTTTGGAAAGCCCGCCAGCAAGGGGAGCCCGAGGACATTCGCACTGCGGTATAGACGGTACCGGCACAAACAAAAAAGGCGAACCCGAGGGTTCGCCTTTTTCGTGCCCGGCAACGAGAACGCTGCCGGGCTCTTCTCAACGGTGTCGCTTAGAACTGGTAGTTCAACTGCGCGCCGATGATGTCGGCGTCCAGCTCGTAGGTACCGTCCAGCACCGCCGGGGCACGGCCGTCTTTATAGATGTCGGCATCGTCCACGAAGATGTGGGCGTAGGCGACATCAATGCTGAGGTTTTCGGTGGGCTTGAAACCGGCGCCGATGGTGGCCCAGACGCGGTCCGAGTCCGGAGAGATGGCGGAGCGGGTGTCGCTGCTCTGGGTGGACTCTTCCTTGGCCAAGCCGAAGCGCAGCACGGTGTCGTTCTGCAGGGTGTGGCGCACGCCCGCGGAGTAGCGGGTGGTGTCTTCCCAGTTGAACTCTTCGATGGCCGGGTTGGGCAAGCTGGCGGTAGCGCCGGGAGGGACCGGAAGGGGTACTTGCTGGGTGCCGCTGTGCTCAATAACCAGGCGATCAAGGCTGCTCCAATCGGTGCGTTCCACGCCCAGCAACAGTTGGGTGCGGTCGGTCAGGTCACCGGCGTAGGAGAGCTGCAGCACGGCGGGCAGGTCCAGGCCGGTTTCACCGGAGTACTGGCCGGCCAGCTGGTCGACGATGGGGCCGGGTACGCCGGGGAAGGCGCCCGGTTTGAAGGTGATGTCGCCGTCGATGTCGTAGCTGATCTCGGAGCGGTAGGCCACGCCGAAGTGGTTGTAGTCGTCCGGGCTGTAGGTCAGGCCGACGTTCCAGCCATAAGCGTCGTCGTCACCTTCCAGGCGGGTGGCGGCGTTTTCGATGTCGGCGTCGATCTGCTGGTAGTTGACGCCGGCGCCGAGGCGCAGGTTGTCGGTGATCTGAATACCCACCGCCGGGTTGACGTTGATGGTCTGCACGTCGGAGGTCTGGGCGTAAAAGTCGCCGGCAGCCGGCACGCCGGTCGGCGACAGAGCGTTACCCCAGTTGTNTTCGTATTCGATCTTGGTGCCGAAGGGGGCGTTGATGCCCAGGCCGAAGGTCACGCGGTCGTTGAACGGCAGGGCCAGGAAGGCGCTGCCCACGAACGGCTCCACGTCCTCGAAGTCACCGGGGCCGGAGGCGCCGTTGGCTTCGAAGGTGGTGTCGATCCATACCTGGTGGGTGGCGATGGACACCTCGGCGGTGTTCAGGCCGGCCAGGGTGGCGGGGTTGTACCATTGGTTGGTGGCGTCCTCGCTGAGTACCGCGGAGCCGGCATAGGCGGTGCCCATGGCGGATACGGACTGATAAGACACGCCAAAACCGGAAGCGGCGGCGGTACCGGATGCCAGTGACAGCACGGAACCGGCGATCAATGCGCCTCTTATTTTCATAATGTTCTCCATCAAATCGAGCCTAAAACGGCGCCCGTCCCGTCATTCCGCTGGCACGGCACGCCATAAAATTACCGGGTTTTACGCCGGTGGCGTAAGAATAAACTCGCACTTGAACAGGGAGAAGGCGGGGAATGTAAAACTGGCGGTTTTTGACGAAATAAAAGCGACCGGCCGGTCGCTTTT
>FUFK010121945.1_pt1 | contig 11307 bp, 9 predicted proteins | sample 1021851 | NCBI WGS metagenome assembly FUFK01 (sample SAMEA51879418, study PRJEB19060) | metagenome
CTGGCTTAAGAGGAATGGTTAGTGAGATAAATAACTAAAAAAAGATATGGCAAGGAATAGAGAACTCTCACAACTAGGTTCAATTATCAACGTCAAAGATTCCAACAAACACGTTGGAATTGGGACAACTAATCCTGGCTTCAAATTAGATGTTGAAGGTGACATAAATAGTAGGACTGAGGTTCGTGTCAAAGGTGTCGGTGTTTCTACTGGTGTCTTTATACAGAATAATGGAACTCCAGCTGGTATCGCAACCACATTAAACTTCAATAATAATATCACTGCAACAGTCGGTGCGACTGGTATCACAGTTGTGAATGCCTCTGGAGGAGGCGGTGGTGGTGGCGGTGGTGCATCACTTGACGATGTAGTCGCTCTCGCAATAGCATTAGGATAATCGAATGGCAAACACCTTTAAATTAAAAACAAAAGCGAACGTAGGTGTTACTACGACAGCAGTATATGTTGCACCCGGTTCAACAACCACAGTGGTGATTGGTATCACTGCGTCAAATATTTCAGGNAATAATATAAACGTAGGTATTGGTATCACAAGAGCATCTGCAGATGATATACATTTGATGAAGAACGTTCCGATTCCACAGGGATCATCTTTTGAATTTATGCAAGGAAATAAAATAGTATTAGAAACCACAGACACGATTACAGCAAAAAGTGATGTAGCAAACAGTTTAGATGTTGCACTCACAATTATGGAAATTACTTAATCATGTCAAGTAATTTAAAAGTCAATACAATACAACCGTCGTCAGGAGATACTGTTTCGATCGCTGGTATCGCCAGTGTTACGAGTAGTGTTTCAATCGCAAGTTCTTGTACTGCAACAACTTTTTATGGTGATGGATCAAACTTAACTGGAGTATCAGGATTATCAGTAGGAAATCAAGCAGATAATAGATTAATAACTTGCACAGGAACAACTGATACATTGTATGGTGAATCAAACTTAACTTTTGCTAGTAATGTATTAACGTTGTCTGGAACTTTTAATGTTTCTGGTGAAGTTCAAATTGCAGAGAATATAGTTCATACTGGAGATGGAAATACTGCAATAGGATTTCCTGCAAACGATACCATCAGATGTATAACAGCTGGTGCTGAAAGATTTCGCATCAACTCAGGTGGTGATTTTGGTTTTAATGATGCATCACCAACTGCTCATGCAAGTGGTAACAATACTGTTTTGAGTATCAAGGGAAAAGGAAGTAGTTACTCAGGAAAAATAGATTTTAAAGATAGTAGTGGAAATATCGATAGTTATATAAATTCTGATAACTCAATATTACAATTATATGCTGACCCGAATAGTCAGAATGGTAACACAGCTATGTTGTTCCATGTTCATGGTAGTGAAAGAGCTCGCATCACATCAGACGGTAAAGTAGTTGCTGGTGGTAGTGGTGCTGGATATCCTTCTAGACTTCAATCACACGGGGCAGGAGAACTATTAGATCTCAATTCAACAAGTGGGGCGGGTAAAATAAGATTTTATGAGAGTGGTGCTGGAAGATTTAATATTGAAACATTGAATGGCCCAGCTGGTATAAGATTCTTAGATGCATTGAATAATGTAGAGGCAATGAGAATTCATGCGAATGGTCGTATAACAACACCAAATCAACCAATGTATTCTGGAATTGGTTATGTTGGTCAAGGCACACAAGTTCAAACAAATATATATGCAATACGACCCTCCTCTGTATACGCAAATTTGGGAAGTCATTTTAATACCAGCACAGGAGTTTTTACTTGTCCAATTGCAGGAAGATATCTTTGTATAGGTGCTATGGGTCGTCGGACTACTGCATTTAACTGGAATGGTTTTTACTTAATTCATAATGGATCTACAAAAGGAGATATGTGGTTTCCACCATCTCGTGATAATGGTTCTAATCCTGCTAGTCCTGCTGCGTTTAGAGCTGATCAGTTTACTTATAATCCAACTAATCTTTCTGCTGTTTTAACTTGTGCAGCAAATGATACAATATCATTTAGTTTTCATTCCAGTTATGCTGCTCCACTTGATTCATCTGCTAATTATGCACAATTTATATTAATTGGTTGATGGTCATAAATAATTAAAAAGTATAATGAGTATTCTAAGTGTTGACAATATACAACCGATTGGAAGTGGCACATCTGTCACGGTCAATAGTGCTGCAACTTTAGTTTTAAATAACGTAAACTCTACTGGTGTTGTTACTGCAACAACATTTGTAGGTGCATTAACAGGAACAGCGTCTGGAAATCCAACTTTAGCAAATGGTTCAGATAATAGAGTTATAACAGCAACTGGTGCGAATGCATTAACTGGTGAATCAAACTTAACTTTTACCGGTAGTCTGCTACACGCTTCAAGTAGTCATATAAAAATAGATTCAGGATATTCTTTTCAATGGGGTGATACACATGAAAGAATAGAACAATCAGATGGAAAAATAGAATTTTTCACTAATAATAGTGAAAAAGTGACTCTTAGCGGGTCAAATCTTGGTATTGGAACTGATAGTCCACAAAAATTATTAGAACTATCACATAGTTCATCTGCAAATAGGAAGCACCAATTTAGTTATGACGATAGTATCCTTACAATGAAGGGTGCTAATAATAATGGAAATCCAGAAACCATGAGATTCATTGGTGGAAATTCTTTACGATTTCATACTGGTGCGACTGGATCTGGAACTGAAAGAGTAAGAATACAAGATGGTGGACTAAAAATGAATGGTGGTTCATACATCGTAGAGTGTAGTGAAGGTAGTCAGGGTACAACTAATAATAATACCAAAATAATGGATCAAAGAAGATGGATGTGGTATGGTACATCTTCATCAACTCACACAGTGGCAAGAGTTGCAAAAGCATCATCTGGTCAACCGGGAGATGGAGATTCGCAACTAGCAGCATGGATAGTGACATATACAGCAAGAAGTATGTATGGTTTTAACAGTGATGGTGGTTATAGTGTTATGAAAATGAGAACTGGTAGATTTGATTATAATGATAATGAGGTTCGCTTCTCAACGGAACAAGATACACTGGGAACTGGAGGTGGTTCTCAAAATCCAACCATCGTATTCACTGACGAAGGAAGTGGTGTAGTTAGAATATCAATTACTAACCCATCATCAACTCACTCATTTGGTGAGATAAATCTGATGACTTACGATTGTAGGATCACTTTACCATCAGGATAAATAACTAAAAAATATAATGTCAGATATTCGTTTCAATCAATGGTTACACAACTCAGGGACAGGTGGAGTCTCTCAGGTTGATGGAGGGCACGTTGGTATTGGAACAACAAATCCTGAGATAGCCGTTCACTCTGGCAATAATAAAATTTTAAATGTTGGTATCGTTACAGCATCTACTTATTATGGTGATGGATCAAACTTAACTGGTATCACAGACAATGTAGTAAATATAAACAATAACGCAGACAATAAAATTATAACTGGTTCGGGAAGTGCAAATACCTTAGAGGCTGAAGCAACCTTAACTTATAGTAATAATGGTTCAGCAGCAATGTTGAATGTAAAAAGATCAACTACATCTGGTCAAGAAACAATTCTTTATTATGATGCAAACTATTTTGATATTGAAACTAGAGAAGCAACTGGTATGCGACTCAAAACAAATACAGGTGATAGATTAATTATCAACGCTGATGGAAAAATAGGTGTCAGTAGAGTCGCAACACAACATCCTTTTGAAATTGGACACGCATCTTCACCAACACAGTCATTCTGGAGAGGTTCAACTAAAGGGTTTGCAATTTCAGCAGAGAGTGCTGCAACATATCTTATGTCATATCAAGATGTACCATTAATTTTTAGTGTTAGTTCTGGATCATCATATACTGAAAGACTTCGCATCACAAGTGCTGGAATAGTTCAAATAAATCAAGGAACAGCAGGTGGAAATCATTTTGAAATTTTAAATGATGAGATAAAATTGGTGTCAGGTGCAAATGGAACAGGAGATACTTATGATAGAGAAGGATTTTTAGGTGTTACTAGAGTTGACTCAGGTAGTTACCCCATCTTAAGACTCGCTGGACAAGGTGGAATTAAATTTTGTGTTGATGCAAATAGTCCAAGAGCTCTCCTCACATCAACTGGTCAATTTCTTTTCGATACTCAAACTGCATTTACTTCAGTTGCATATAGAAAAATTCAAATTGGTCAGACAGATGGTGGTTGGATAAATCTTGCAAGAACAGGAGTTCCTTCTGATGGTAATCATCTAGGAGCAATTCAAGGTTTCACTAAAGGTGCAAATGGATCTTATCATGATACAACAGCGATGGATTTTAAGGCAGATGGAACACAAAGTAATTCAAGTAAGGGTTCAAAAATAGAATTTTGGACAACACCAGAGAACTCAACAACTAAAACTCTCAGTGTAGTTATCAATAGAGAAGGTAAATTTAGAACTTATGATACTGTTCTTGGTGGTGATTATAGTCATCACCATCAGGGATGGATGCAAACAAGAACATTTAGTGTGCCTATTATTAATAATCAAACTAGATGGTATAAAATAGTTAACTATGCTGCTGGAACAATGCTAGTGGGTAAGTTGGATATCTATACATCTAGAGGTGGTGGATTTAACCAAACAAAAGGATACAGTGAATGGAGAATTTCATATAATGGATATAATAATTTAATATATGGAACAGCAGGAGATAATACAAACTTTGAGACTGGACACGCTGCTGGTGTTGAAGTAGTTACTGGTGGAAGTCCTAAAAATGTATACATTAAAGTTCAGGGTAGTATTTACGGTGGTCGATGTTATTTCAAACTTGAGGGAACAATTAATAACTGGCAATGGGACGAAGGAACTTACGAGACTTCTGCACCATAAATAACTAAAAAAGTAATATGGCATTCACCAAGATAACTGGTTACGGTATAAGTGAGACAACAGACATTCATGTTGGTATTATCACTGCGACTAGTGGTCTTAAGGGAATTGGAATATTCTCTGGTGGAACTGCAATTCATAGTGGTGTCATAACTTCATTAAATTTTGTAGGATCTGGAAATACATTTGCAGTTGGTGGTTTAAATAATGGTGTTGTTGATATAAGTATTGCAGGTGGTGGCGGTGGAGCCGTTGGAACTGGAACTGATAAAGTCTTTTATGAAAATGACATATCGGTTGCACAAGATTATACAATTACTTCTGGTAAAAATGCGATGAGTGCAGGGCCCATCACACTCGCAGCTAGTGTAGTTGTAACAATACCAAGTGGATCTACTTGGACAGTGGTATAAGGAGGAATTATGTCAGTACAAGTTAAAGGATCTGGAACAATCGGTGGACTTGATGAGGGTTTAAACATAGTAGGTGTTGTTACAGCAACATCATTTAGTGGTGCATTATCAGGAACTACAGGGACATTCAGTAGCACAGTACAAGTTACTTCTGGTAATTTAGATATTGCTGATAGTATAAGACATGTAGGGGATCCTAATACAAAGATGAGATTTCCGACTGCTGATACAATTTCATTTGAAACTGCTGGTAGTGAAAGCCTTCGTATCACATCAGAAGGTAAACTTGGACTTAATTTTACTAGTCCTACAACTATAATTCATGCAAGTGGAAATAACACTGTAGGAACAAGTGTCACAATGACGCTTCAATCACATGATACTGCAAATGCAACATCAGGAATAGATTTATTAGCAAGACGTAGTGATAATGTTAATGAAACATGTAAAATCCAAGCAGCATCTGGTGGACAAAATTCTGTTGACTTGCAATTTCATACGAATAATACAGAAAAACTTCGCATCACATCAGGTGGTAAAGTATCAATAGGTGACACTGCTACACATACATTCTCTGCTCATTCAGAAGGAGATGATTTAGTTGTTGGTGGTGCAGGTTGGCGAGGAATGACCATCTATGGAGAAGGTGGTGGTGGAGTCATACAGTTTGCTGATAATGGTGATAATCGTGTAGGCCAGATACTGTATTATCATGCCGAAAATTCAATGAGTTTTCGTGTTAATGGAAACCAAACTAGACTTAAAATTGACTCAAATGGTGATGTATGTGTAGGAAATAGTGGTAATCCTCCTTGGACTGAGACAGGTGGTGGTTATAATAATATATCTCTCTGTGGAAATAATGCTTCAAGTTCAGGATTTTTAAACTTAGGAAATGGTGCAGCAGCAAGTAATGCTGATTTTGATTTAGCAAGAATAAAAATTCATAATGGTGCCACAGAGGTTGCTAGGATTACAGGAACTACTGCGACTAGTGATAGTGGTGATGCATCTATAAAGTTCTTCACAAAAAAAGCAGGTGCAGGTCTGAAAGAGATATTAAGAATTCGTAATGATGGATTTGTTGAAACAATGTATGATCAAGACACGGGAAGTTATAACCTCAGTGCTAGTCCTACTCCAAGATTACGTATTAGAAATGATTATGGTGGAGATGGTATAATCAGTAGTGCTCAATTCTTTGCAAAAAGAGGAAGCGGTGCTGCTTCAATATTTGATATTGGTGTCATTACGACTAGCACAGATTATGAAAGCAATCTCATAATATCGTCAAGAAATACCGATGCAACATATAGTGAAAAGTTAAGAATTGAATCTGAAGGTCAACTTAGAATGAATTATGGTAATAATGCAAAACAAGCATATGTACTTAGAAGTACATTTAGAACCATTACTGGTCACTCATCTACTGGATATCAATATGTAAGATGTGCATTATTGTCAGCAAGAACCGCTTATCGAGTTTGTATCAATACAACAGGTGGTAACTATGGGCCAGGTGCACAGTTCTTTACTGTTTTAAGAAATTGGGACAGTACTACATTGTATGTAAGTGATAAATTTAATATGGGTTCTGCATATGCGAATGCTGTTAGATTGCAATCCGACAATGGTGGTGGTAATTGGTATATGGAAATCAGTATCAACCTTACCACAACTTCTCAAGGTTTTGGATTAAGTGTTATTCCAATTGGAAATAATGCTGGTAATATGACCACAAATCTTCAGTATTATGGTTCTGGTATGTCAAACCTTACAGCCACTTCTTCCGCACATTCTTTATAAAAATGGCACATTACATTTGGAAAATTCCTGAAACAAGTTACAATGAATCTGATGGATTCATATTTAAGTGCACTTACTATGTTGAGGCATGGGAAAAGTCTGATCGTTCAGGAGCATCGTCTACTTATTTTGGTGACGTATCTTTTACCAAACCAAGTTCAGGTTATATCGATTATTCCTCTGTGACTGAGGCAAATGTGATTCAATGGGTAAAGGATGCTCTTGGATCAACAAAGGTAAATGAAATTGAAACTCAACTTACAAATGAGATAAATCAATTCATTTATACAACAACAAATGTTTCTTCAACTAAGATGGGTGTTCCTTGGGGAGATCTACCAACTTAAATAAATAACTAAAAATATAAATGTCAAAGATAAAACTCACTGGTAGTAATAGCGGATATGTTGAGATCGCATCAGCAGCGGATGCTGGTAACTTGACATTGACACTACCAACTGGTGGGACTGCGTTATTAAGTAATGGAGATAATGTATACACAGGTATAACTACTTTTTCAAATGATTTTAAATTGGAGGGAGCATCATATGATGTTGTATGGGATAAGTCAGATAATCAATTAGAATTTGGTGCGAATGCAAAGTTATCTTTTGGTGCATCGTCAGATATGCAACTATATCATGATGGAAATCATAGTTACATTGCTGATGCTGGAACAGGAAATCTAAGATTAAGATCTGGAACGTTAGAAATACAAAATTTAGCAGGTTCTAAAACATCAGCAGTATTCTCCTCTGGTGGTGGACAAACACTTAACTTTAATAATAATACTAAATTTGTCACCACAAATACGGGAACCATTGTAACAGGGATTGGTACTTTTTCTGGTCGTGTAGGTGTCGGAACAAATACAACTGCTGAAAGAAATTCATTACCTGCCCCCAAGGCTGGACATTTAATTATGAATGCAACTACAAATTTGTTGGAGTATTATAATGGTTCAGCATGGACTCCGATTGATACACCACCTACGGTTACAAGTGTGAATAATAGTAATATTTTAGAGTCACAAATTGCATCAGGATTTGATTTAGTAATTACTGGAACAAATTTTAAAAGTGGTGCAACTGCCACATTTGTGGGAAATGATGGAACAGAACATATATCACCAACAGTCACAGTTAACACCACGACTCAAATTACAGCAAGAGTGCATGGTTCAGTATCAAATGCAAATGAACCGTATGATGTAAAAATAGGCAGTCCTTCTGGATTAGCAGGAACTTTAGAAGATGCGTTCAACGTAAACGCAAAACCAGCTTGGACTACTGGAGCAGGAATTATTACAACAATCGGTTGTAATGCCACTGGAATTCATACAACAATCGCAGCAACTGATCCAGAGGGAGATACAATTACTTATAGTGGAACTGTGGGTGGTGGTTTGTCTCTTAATTCGTCTACAGGTGCAATCTCAGGAGATCCTACAGATGTAAGTTCTTCTACCACACTTTCATTTACTGCGAATGCAACAAGCAGTGGTCAAGCGACACCAAGAAGTTTTAGTGTTGTTGTCACTCCTGAACCTGTTTTAAGTAATTTAGAGGTGTGGTTTGACCCAAGGAATTTTAGTAGTTTAGCAAACAACGCAACTGCATCGTCAAATTCTGCTAGTAATACAAATGCTACATGGACTTTGACGACTGATGGATCAGCGGGTTTTATATCTGGAATGAATAATCAAGGGATAGAATGTACTTCTGGAAGTAAAGTACAATTCCATACAAAGAATCAAGATGTAACAGCATTTGATGGTGTTGATAATTTCACATTTGAATTTTGGATATATATGGGTGGTAATTTAGGAGGTTGGGGATTCGTTGGTGGTAAATCAGATTTCTGGGCCTCTAATCATGCTGGAATTTATATAAAAAATACTGGTACTGCATGGGGTTTTCATACTGAAGGTAATTTTGGAATAGAACAAGCTTTACCATCTGCTGGATGGTATCATCTTGTAGCGGTAAGAAATTTAGCTGATGCGAATTGTAGAAAATTATATGTGAATAACAGTGTAGTAGCAGAGGATAATGGTGGTGATAATAATTCTGCTCATACTCTAAATAATGATTGTGCATTAACCATTGGAGGAGATTCTAACGGTAATGCTAATAACTTTAATACACCCGGATATCCTTTAACAAGCGGTTGGAAATTTGGTCATACTCGTTTTTACACTGCAGCTCTGAGTGCAACTCAGATAACTCAAAACTGGAATGCCGAAAGGTCTATTTACGGTTTATAAAATACTATTATGTCAACATTAAAGACCCACAATTTACAAAGTCCCGATGCAGGAAGCGTCAATATTGCCTTGGCACCGAATGCTGGTATGGTTGTTGCTGGACTCTCAACATACAGTAATCAAATTAATGTAGGAAGTAATATAAAAATAGGAAATGCAGGTGTTGTTACAGCAACTTCATTCTCTGGTGATGGATCAAACTTAACTGGATTAGTATCAGTCGCAAATCAAGCAAACAATAGATTAATAACTGCAACATCAACAACAGATGCATTATATGGTGAATCAACTTTAACTTATGATGGACAATACTTAGTACAAAATGTAACTAACGGTAAAATTATAAGTGGAAATGATAATTTATCTACTATCTCTTCACAAGCACTGCATTTAAGACATAGTAATTTAAATTCACAATACATTAGAAATGAAACCACTAAATCAGATCACGCATTTCTCGCACTTTCATTAAAATCTCCCAATAATGACCTTCAGATTTGGAATCAAGGATCTGGTGGTTCAGGATACGGTGGAGCAAATTCAATTAATTTTTACCAATCAGGTAGTTCTTACGGCCCATACGGTTTTTATTTTGGTACTACTCAAGCATTAAGAATAAACACTAATGGTAATATAGTGATGGGTAATTCTACCACTAGCACCACTCGACTTGACATTAGATTTACAGATACAACAACATATTCTGCTTCATCCAATCATCCAAATGGATTAAAAATATTTAATGATTGTGCCACTGATAATGGATTTGCTGGTATTGAATTAGCAGCGACTGATGGTGATGATTATTATGGAAGCACACTTCTTAAATCAATAGCAGATGGAACTAACTATACTAATGATTTTGTAATTCAAACAAGAATTGGTGGCAACTATGCTGAAAGATTTCGCATCAACTCAAGTGGTAATTTTGGTTTCGGTACGAGTCCAAGTGATTATGCTCTTGCAACTTTTAATAGTGCTAATGGTATTCAACTTCAAGGTAATGGTCAATCAAGAATCTTGATGAGAAATAACACTGGTGGCACAAACGAAAAAATGATGGATATTCAGTGCAATGGTAATATAAACTTCCGAACTATTAATGATGATTACACGACTGCAACAACAAGGGCAGTATTCAGAACAGATGGTAATTTTGTAGTAGGTAATCGTGTTGGATTAAGTGCTCCATCTACAAACCAACCTGTTGCATTCCATTCAGCAAGAGTAACTCCTGATGGCATGACAAGCACTGTTTCTAATGGTGTAAGATGTAATCTGTATGTTGGTTCAAATAGCGGATGGCAAGCTGGTGATGGTGGTGTGATTGGTATGGGTGGTAGTCGATCAGGTGGTGCTGGTCAAGAGGCAATATGGTCTTACATCAAAGGAAGTAGACAATCTGGTAATGGTTGGGAATATGCTGGTAGGATGGAATTAGGTACCACAGAGTGGGGTACTTACAATATGACAAAAGCAATGACTATCTTCGCAGATAATCAGGTACGATTACATGGTGATGATAATTCCATGATGACTTTTGATATAGGTGGTGCCCTTAGACTTATAATTGAACATACTGGTGGTGGTAACATGCGTTTAAGAAATCTCTCATCTGGAACTGTTACTTATAGCACATCTTCTGATTACAGATTAAAAGAAAACGCAACTACAATAGACAATGCTCTCTCAACTATTAAATCACTAAAACCATATCAATTTACTTGGAAACATGATAATAAATTAGGTCAAGGTTTCTTTGCACACGAAGCACAGGCAGTTCTTCCAGATATTGGAGTGGTATCAGGAACAAAAGATGAAGTACAATTAGAAGATGATACTAAACATGATGGACAATGGAAAAAGGATGATCCGATATATCAATCAGTTGATTATTCAAAATTAGTTCCTCTTCTTACTGCAGCT
>FUFK010752661.1_pt1 | contig 11305 bp, 15 predicted proteins | sample 1021851 | NCBI WGS metagenome assembly FUFK01 (sample SAMEA51879418, study PRJEB19060) | metagenome
AAGTTCAGATGTGCAATTTGCAGCTGTAACTGTTTCAAGTTTTGTTCTTGACGGTAATACTATTTCTGGTGTAGATGATTCTGGAGAATTTACTGATAATGATTCTCACATTATGACATCTGCAGGTGTTAATGATAGAATACAAGCTTTTGGTTATACGACTAATACTGGTACAGTAGATACAAGTGGAACACCAGCAGATAATGATTTTGCTAAGTTTACAGATTCTAATACTATAGAAGGTAGAAGTGTATCTGAAGTAAGAAGTGATTTAGGTTTAGGTGATTTAGCATTAGCAGATGATATTGCTGCAAGTAAAATAGTTAGTGGTACTATTGCAGATGCTAGAATAGCTGCATCAAGTATTACACAACATACAGACTCAAAATATTTAAGAAGCGATGCTGCAGATACAGCATCAGGGGCAATAACATTTACAGCAAGAACTACTTTTGATGATAGTGGAGCTGACGGTGTTTTATTTAAAGCATCAGATAATGCAAGTAATTCTTCAAGAGCATTTTTTGACGGAACTTCTACTTCTTGTATATTCCAAGAGGGTAATGATTTAAGTTTTAGAAGTGGAGCTACTACTGGTAGTTCAAGTGGTACTGAAAGATTTTTTATTAATTCAAGTGGTCCACAAGTTCCAACTGGCTCACAACTTTATGTAGATGATATATATGGACAAAGTAATGGTACAAATAGATTAGTATTAGATGATGATACTAATTCAGAAGTTGCTAATGGAGTATCATTAACTGGTGTAAATCATATTTATTTATGTCCAGATGAAACAAACAACGGTACTGGAGAAGTAAGAGTTATCACTGGTACTGATAATGATTTAGATAGTGGCACAGCAGATGCAGTTGCAAAAATTACAAATGCTGGAGAAGCACATTTCAAAGGAGATGTTGTAGCATTTAGTAGTTCTCCGTCTGACAGAGAACTAAAAGAAAACATTTCTACGATAGAAAATGGACTTGATAAAGTAATGAAATTAAGAGGTGTTGAGTTTGACTGGACTGCTACATCAAGAAAAGGACAACACGATATTGGATTAATTGCACAAGAAGTTGAAGAAGTATTACCAGAAGTAGTTTCTGTTAAAACTTTAAGAGTTGGAGAGTTTGGGCGTGACGGAGATGAAAAAGACTTTAAAACAGTAAACTATGAAAAAATGGTTGGTGTATTAGTAGAAGCTGTAAAAGAACTTAAAGCAGAAATAGAGGAATTAAAAAAATGACTTTGACTTCATCAGGACAAATAAAGTTTAGTGAGATAAATACTGAATTTGGTAGAACTTCTACTACTGCTAATACTTCATTAGAAGATTTATCTGACGGAACAGTAGCAACTATCAATACTGCAAATGATAGTGCAAATCGTCCTGACGGCTCTGCTCCTCACGCTATAAGTGAGTTCTATAGTTATGATCACGATTTAGTAACTACATCTTGGAGTAGTCCACCAGCAGACTTTACAATGTCTGGAGTAAATGGTGGTACTGAAATATCTGCTTTAAAAACTATTAGTTTAACTGGTGGAAGTGGGAATACAACTATTAGTAGAACAACTACTGGTAGTCCAGTAATAACATTTCAGGGAGCTTTTTCAACAAGTGGAGATCCAGGAACTGGAGCAACATTTGCCAATTTACCAGAAACTATAGCACATACATCTGGAACATTATATTGTAGATTTAAATGTATACACCAACCTAATAAAGACGGTACTGGTACTGTTACAATAAGTTTCACAAATAATGGTGTAACTAATAATGATTGTGATATAACAATAAACTTTGGTGGAGGAGGACTATTTCCATAATGGCTATTACTTATAGAGGAATAAGATTTGCAGGTTATAATAAACCTAAGAGAACACCTAAACACCCTAAGAAGTCACACGCTGTTTTAGCAAAATCAGGTGGTAAGATTAGACTAATTAGATTTGGACAACAAGGAGTACGAGGAGCAGGAAAGAATCCTAGAACTGCTGCACAAAGAGCTAGGAGGAGGGCATTTAAAGCTAGACACAGAAAAAACATCGCTAGAGGTAAGATGAGTGCTGCTTACTGGGCGAATAAAGTAAAATGGTAAAGGATTAAAAATGGAAGTAAACAAAGATACAAAATTTACACTAAGTATAGAAACTGCTGTTAGTATTGGTGTTACAATATTTATGGTAGTGGGATTATGGTTTAACCTACAAGCTGATATACAAGAAGCGAAAGAGCTTCCAGAGCCACCAGTTAGTAGAACAGAATATGATTTGAAAGATCAGATGATTCGTAATAGTATTATGAATACAGAAGATAAAGTAGAAAAACTAGAAGAAAAAGTAGATGACATTAAAGAGGACACTCGCAGTATTAATAAAACTCTACTTGATATGAATAATAATTAATATGAGGTACAAAGATGAATTATTACTATGGTATGGTATGGTTGCTTGGATTATTTTTATGGCAATCGTCCTTACACTCTCAATCCGTTAGACTAGACAGCTTTCAAGATGTGCAGTTGTTAAATGTGCAGAATTGTGCAGTTGTGCAAGTAAACGCAAGTTGGAATCATCAAAATAGAGTAAAGATAGAAAAACTATCAAAGCTATGTTATGTAGCAGAAATAGATATTGAAGATAAAGTTATTGGTGCTACTATTGCAAAAGAGTGGAACATTAAAATAGTTCCTACTATTATTGTTTTAGAAAACGGTAAAGAAGTAAAACGATTTGTACCTGGTATAAGTATGAGATTTAACGAAGATAGCATCATAGAAGATGTTAAGAAAGAAGTAAGGCAATGAGAAAAAAGAAAAGAAAATCGAGAGTCAATCAAGCAGGNAATTATACTAAACCTACGCTAAGAAAGCGTTTATTTAATAANATCCTAAGAGGNAANAAAGGTGGTAATCCTGGACAATGGAGTGCNAGAAAAGCNCANATGTTAGCACTCGCCTACAAACGAGCAGGTGGTGGTTATAGATAATGGCTCTCAAGAAATCACAGAAAAGTCTACGCAGGTGGACAAAACAAAAATGGCGTACCAAGTCTGGTAAGCCGTCATTAAAAACTGGAGAACGATATTTACCAGAGAGATTATTAAAATCAATGACTTCTTCAGAATACGCATACGAAACTCGTAAGAAAAGAAAAGCAAAAAAAGCAGGAAAGCAACGAGCAAAGTATTCACGCAAAACAAGAAAAAAGATGCGTAGATATTCATAATTTGTTATATTCTTAAAAATATTAATAAAGTAAGGAATACTATGAAACTAGAAGAACAACAATCCAAACTAAAAGAATTAGTAGATCAGTTTAATCAAAGCAATGAACAGATTCAAATGCTACAAGCAAATAACGCAGAATTGCGTATGCAGATAGCAAAACAACAAGGTGTTGTAGAAGCATTGCAATCTTTAGATAAAGGCAAAAAAAATGCCAAAACTTAATGTAGTAGCAGGTATAATAGATAAAGTAGCAGATAAAATCGATGACTTTACTCTGGACAAAGCAGAAAAAGCACAACTTATACAAGAGATCAATAAAGCACAACTTGAGGTTAATAAAGTTGAAGCTGGATCAACTAATCTTTTTGTATCAGGTTGGCGTCCGTTTGTTGGTTGGACTTGTGGTGTAGCATTATGTTATCACTTCATACTTCAACCGTTCTTAACTTTCTTNTTGTATGCCTTTGGATACCAAATAGTGTTGCCTACNTTCGATATGGGAACATTGACGACGATACTTCTAGGTATGCTAGGTTTAGGTGGTATGAGATCGTTCGAGAAAGTCAAGAGATCGGCGTAATGGAATTTGATGATATAATAGAAAAAGTATTGCAACACGAGGGAGGATATGTCAATGACAAAGACGATCTCGGTGGAGAAACTAACTACGGAATTACTAAACGCTTTTATCCTCACTTAGACATTAAAAATCTTACAAGAGAACAAGCAAAAGAAATCTATTATAAGGACTATTGGATTCCCTCTAAGGCGTCAAAATTACCAGCAGAATTACGATATGCCTACTTTGATTGTGTAGTTAATACTGGACAATATCGTGCAGTAAAGATATTGCAACAAGCGTGTAATAATAAAAATACATTTGAAATAAAAGAGGACGGTAAGATTGGAGCTGCTACTATATCAGCTTGCAAGAAATTAGAGGCAGATAGATTTATTTCATATAGAATCTTATTCTATTCTTTGTTAATTTCAGATAACCCTACGCAAGAAAAATTTTGGTACGGTTGGTACAAAAGAGCTAAAGGAGAATAAATGCCTACATATATCACAGCTAGAGATCTAAAAGATGCTTATCCTAATTTAGATGAGTTTGATACAAAAAAACCAATATACAGTTGGACTGTTGATTCAGGCAGTAGATATGTATCTCACGACTCAGGATTAGTAACTGCTCTATTTGTAGACGGAGCTAATCAAGGATCAGCTCAATCAAGTAAATCAGCAGTTGATCAAAATGGGGAGTGGTTTTATGATAGCGCTGTTGATGCTATATATTATTACAATGACACTAACACTCCTGAAGATTTATTAATGGAGGCAGGAGAAGATTTTGCAACTTTAAAAACAAGAGTGATGAAAGACGCTAGTGATTATGTAGATTCTAAATTAGACTCTAATTTACCAAGAGAACAATTTTTATTAAAAGACGGAACTTACGATTATCTTATTAGACGACTTACTTCATTAGTTGCTGCTTTTTTTCTAGTAAAAGGTAAAGATCCAACAAGTCAAATAGCTACAGCTTTATTTCAAGAGGCGCAAATGCACATAGAAGATCTAAATAGTGGTAGAGCTAAACTAGGTTATCAAAACTCTGGAGATGCTTCTAAAGGTATTGTAAGAAAAATCTCTGTGTCTGGAAGTCTTAATATTGTTGATACTAGAGGAAATTACTTTGGTAGCTACGATAGATTAAAAGTAATTGTAACTACTGGTGGTGCTATTGGTACTGCTAAGTATTCTGTGTTTGCAAAAGATGATGATACTTTAAAAAATAATCAAGTGGTAACAGATGAAGTTATCAATGGAGATTATCAAGAATTGGCAGCAGGACTACAGATAAGATTTCAAGGATCATCAGATAGTTCTACTGCTACACAAAACGATGAGTGGGAAGTAGAAGTTACTGGTATATACGAAGAAACAGAAAATGCCTCAATGCGTTCAGTAAAAATGACTCGTAAAGATTTCAAACAATTCTATCGAGGTAAAAATGGCTCTCGCATCTACTAATGCTTGGAAAGTAAATGTAGAAGAAACTATACAAAACGCTATTAGAAGCGAATTTGGATCTAGTTTAGCTATATTTAGATCAAGAGATTTTGAATACACAGGTAATCGTTTCTGTATTATAAGAGGATTAGATTCAGATTCTAACAATACGATGTATTCTAGGTTATCTAGCACATACAATCTATCTTTAGATTTTTATATGCAAGATTTAAAAAGAAACGAATTAACTGTTAAATCGTTTTTTAAGTTAGTGTCAAGATTAGAAGAAGCTATTTATTCTTTATTGGAAATTGAACCATTGTTTAGAATTGACATAACAGAAATAACATACGAAGATGATATAGATTTTAATGGATATAGAACAGCATCATTTAGTTTATCTGTGAGGAGCGTTAGATAATGGCTTTAAGTTTTAATAATATTACATACGAAAAAATTATGACTCCATTAAGAGATAAACTTAAAACAGAGTTCAAAGGATCATTACCAATATATTTTGACAATCAACAGCAAAACATAGGAAGTAAATCGTTGCGTATATATCCTACTTCACAAAGATTAGAAAAAAACAGAACTAATTCATTTCTTAATTCTTATGAGATAGAAATGGATTATGTAATAAAAACAAATAAAAATAGCGAAAAAGCATTAGATCAAATGTATAAAGATGTATCAAGAATAGAAACAGTCTTATTCAATAACTCTCACGGTGGATCAATACCTTATTTCTATGCAGCAATGCCTGAAATAGAACACAATATTGATGTTGATTTGAACAATGTATACGCTTCAAGAATCACAGTTACTGTGCTTTATGAAGAGGTACACGAGAAGTTTGTTAAGTTTCTTACTTCTAATGATAAATTCTTTGTATTATCTAATGGATCTTTTTATATTGTAAGGAGTTAATTATGGCTAAAAAATATAAACTAAAAGACAAACTTATGCCTAGCAAACCTAGTTACTTAAAGCTAGACTATTCTGACTGGGTGCAAATAAATGGTGGGAAATCTGTAGAATTAGAAAATGTGCCAGAATTAGCAAAAGATTATTTAGAAGAAATAAAATCAAAAGTTAAAGAGGTAAAGTAAAATGGCAAATCTTAGTACAGCATATAGTCCAAAAGAATTTGAGCTAGCTATCGCACACGAGGGAACTGTAGGTACAGCAAGTTCTACAGCATCAGATTATATATTAATCAATATTGATTCAATCGAAATGCCTGCATTAAATCCACAGCAAGTCTTAGATGTAAGACACGGAGCAGGAAGAACTTTAAAAGAAGTAGATATGTTTTTAAACAATAATTTAACTGTAAAAGAAATTAGTTTTTCTGGTGTAGCAGATGCTACTGTTTTACCTAAGCTAGTAAAAAACATTACACAGGACGCTAGTGGTGCTTCTTCTATAGGTGTGTCTTACGATCCCTCAGAATTAAAAGTAGGCGATAGTACATCAACAGCAGATACTGGTACTTTTAGTGTATTATTAAATGTTCCTGAAGCTAGTAACTCTATGTTATTTACTGGTTGCGTTTTAACTTCACTAACTTTAAGTGGAGATATTGCTGAAGAATCTGGTAGAATTAAAATGTCAGGAACTTTTAAAACAGGTATGAAACCAGCTTTTAATAGTAATTTAAATCCTACTAGCACAGCTCACTTTAATACAAACTATTTTGCTACTGATTATGGAGATGACGCAGATACAAATGCAGTAACAGTTATTGCAGGTGTTGCAGATCCTATTCTAAAATCATTTAGCTGTACAGTAGAAAATGATGCACAGTTTATGGGTTTCAATGCGTCAGGAGATTATCAAATTATAGCAAGAGCTTTACCAGAGTGTGTTGTAACATTTGACTCTGTTGTTAAGTATGATGCAGATACTGACGGATTAGTTGCTTCTTTTGAGCAACAATCAACAAGTACCGTTGCAAATACGCTAACTGCAAAAGATAGTGTAACTAGAAATGTAGATTTTTCAATACCAAAAGCAATTATTACAGATGTATCTTTTTCAGAAGAAGAAGCTATGTTCTTGTCAGTAAGTACAAGAGGTGTAGCAGGTACATCAGGTAGTTTAATTGACATCACAATAGAATAAACAAGTAAGGAATAATCAATGTCTAAGAAAATCACGCTTAAGAGTGGAATTAAAGCTACGCTTAAAGAAATGTCCGTAGACGAATTTGACAAATGTATGGATTTCGTAGATTACGAAACAAAAGTCGTAGACGGAGAAGAGCAAACCGTAATTAAAAATCAATTCTCAGTAAGTACATTTTGGATCAGAAAAGGTGTACAGGGAGCAGATGATCAGTTTATAAAGTCTTTATCTATTGAAGATAGAGGAGAACTCCAAGTAGCTATACAGGAATACAATAGCTTGGGGGAATAGAATCCCTCACACTTAAACTAAACATACTTATAGATGACTGGTGTGAGGGTTGTGCATATCACACTTTTCCATACCAAGCTAAGTTACCTCTTAAAAAAGATACCAGCGTTCACACCTTTACATCTATGGACGATGTTTGGTATGTTATCGGTTTATTAAAACAAGAAGTAGAAGAACATAACAAAACAAATAAAAAGCAGTTCTCATTAGAGCAAGCTATCTTATCACACATACCTTTTTTCTGTTGCCCTAATCATTTTTTATCACGAGAATATCAACAAGACATACAGCGATACCTGTATTGCAAGCAAATGTCAGTAGCACCTTATCCAGGATCGTTCGGAGATCAACCTAAAAATTGGATTAGTAAGTGCAATATTATAGAGAATATGTTAAATTATGTTGAGCAAAAACAAACCGTAAATTTAGATGAGTAGAAATTTTAAAGTAGAAGTAGAGTTTAGTCCGTTAAATGACGATAAGCTAATAAAAGCATTAGAAAATCTTGCATTGGCGCAAGACAATTTAAGAAAAGCTAATCACAATCTACAAATAAGTGCAGAAAGAGTTAATCAGGCACAACTTCGTACAAAACTAGCTTTAGAAAAAGTTGCAGCAGCAGCAGAAAAAAATAGAATAGCTGTTGAAAAATTAAAAATACAAAAGAAAACTTTACAAGCAAGATTAGATAAAGCAAATCTTGCACTTACTAGATATAGAAATGGATTAAAAAGCACTACTCGTACAGGTATAGTAGCTACTAGAAATAATCGTTTATTAAGTAATAGTTTTGCTACTATTCGTAGTACATTGTTGCTTGCGTCTTTCGGTGTGGGTTTAGTTTCTAGTAGTTTTATTAGACTAGCATCATTAGCAGGGGAACAAAAAAGAGTAGAGGATCAACTAGCTGTTGCACTAGGAAGAACATCTCAAGCATTATTAGATCAAGCTAGCGCATTGCAACAAACAACAGGATTTGGAGATGAATCAATTATTGCAGCACAAGCACAGCTAGCTGCATTTACAGATAATGAAGAGGCGATTAAAAGATTAACTGTATCAACATTAGATTTTGCAACAGCGCAAGGTATGACTTTAAATGAAGCAGCTAAATTAATAGGTAAAACTATTGGATCAACTACTAACGCATTATCAAGATATGGTGTTACTGTTCAAGGAGCAGTAGGATCAACAGAAAGACTAGATAGTGCAGTTGCAGGTATTGCAACACTTTTTGCAGATCAAGCTACTACAAGATTATTAAGTTTCAACGGACAGCTAGAATTAGCTGCTGGTAATATAGGAGATGTAGGAGAAGATTTAGGTGCAGAATTAGTACCTCAACTCACAATTGCATTAACAAACTTTAATAAATTTGCATTAATTATACAAAAAAATAGTAGAGCGTTTGAGGCATTGCAGGCAGGATTAAAGCTAGGCGTAGTTATACTAAGTACATATTTTATAAGATTAAACGCTGTTAGAAAATTATTATTTTTTATCCCTAATCTTTTAAAAAATGCTGTTACTGGAACAGGCAAACTAAATAAAATGGTAAAAGCTAGTAGTACGGCTTTTGGATTTTTTAGAAAAAGATTGGCAAGTGTTGCTAAAATGTTTAAGTCTGGAGATAAGGTAGGAATTGCAGAGGGTGTTAAACAAGGAGCAAAAGCGTTTAGACTTTTTGATAAACGATTAATTACTACAGGTTTACAAAGTTTAGCAGCTACTTCTCTTGTAGGAGGTTTAGTTGCAAAATTTACTGGATTGCGTAAAAGCATAGAGGGAGTAATTGATCCCTCAAAGATAGATAATGTAGTTAGCAATCAAACAATAAAAACTAAAAAAGAACTAAATATGGAAACAGCAAAATATTTAGAATTAGTTGCTAAAGAAACAACTGCATTAGATAAACTAAATCAAAAAAGATTTATATTAGCTTCTAATACTAAGGTTGAGGAAAATCAAAGAAAAGCATTAGTGAAAACTATTGGAGAATTAAATAAACAATCTGGATTGCAAATAGAACTAGGAGATATTAAAAATTTTCAAGATTTACAAAATGCTATTAGGACACAAGATAAATTAGCAATGAACGATGAAGAAATACGAAAATCGCTAGATCTTGCAAAAGCATTATTTGATTTAAATATGATTACAGAAACAGGTGCTATATCAAATGCAAAAGCAAATGAGTTAAGATTACAAAGTATGGTAGACATAGGTAACGCTTTCAGTCAAATAAATGCTGGTAATAAATCAGCTGCTGTAGTTGCAATACGATTAGCTCAAATAAAAGCTATTGCTGATGCTTATGCTGCTTTTAATGAGTTTCAATCAAAAGGTAGATTGGGTTTAGCAAGTTTATCTTTAGCGAAAGGTTTAGCAAATGCTGCATTAATTGAAAAGCAAGCTGCCAAAGCAAGATCTGCTGCAACTGGTGCTGACTTTGTTACACAAGGATTTACTCGTATGACTGTTGGAGAAGAGGGAGCTGAAAGAGTACAAGTTACACCACTTGGTATGAATAGTAGAGCAGCAGCAGGTGGTATGAGAGATATAACTGTGAATATAAATGGAAATGTTGCAGGTACTAATGAATTTGTAAGAGATGTGTTAATTCCCTCAATAGAGGATACAATAGACAGAAACTTAGCATAATGGCTTTAACAGCAACATCTAATTATAAAAATGCTCTTGATGCTAATATAGAAGAAGAGTGGTTGTTCGAATTAAGAAATAATAATTATCCTGCACCAAGTGATCCACAGCCAGCAGATACATCTAATTTTATCATAAGACTTGGAACAAATGAAGTAGCTCACGGCAGTATAAGTGATATGAATTATCACGGTTTTATTTTAAATAAACCTACACTTAGAGAATCTATTGACTTGGCTAGCTCTACTGCTAAAATAGGTAATATTAGTATTACTTGCGCAAATCAAACACTTACTAATCATAGCAAAAAACTATCAGCAGAAATATACGGTGGATCAAATACTTATTTAAATCATCAAGTTATTGTGTATTCAAGAGTAGGTGGCAACAGTCTTAAAATATTTGACGGTAGATTAAAAGATGTAAAAATGGATAATGCAGATACAGTTACTTTAACACTAGCTGTAAACAATCCGTTAGATGTAATATCTATACCAGAACTACAATCAAAGGCAGGTAATTATTATCCTGTATTTTATGGTACAGGTACACCAGAAACATCAACAGTTTCTAGTCCAAGTTTTGTAGATGCTGCAAGAGTATTTCCTGTTGAGGTAGACAGTTTAAATAATGATGTATATAATTGTTTATTACACAAAGCAGTAACAGACGGTAGACTTCATTATCCTGTAAAAGATCAATATGACGAAACAAACTTTCCTATATTTGTGCCTATGGACGAGGCAAATAACACATCAACTACAACATACGAGGGAGAAACAAATAGTAATAAAAATATAATTACAACAGACTTAGATCTAGAAAGAAGTTATCTAATTCGTCCACAGACAGTAACTGATCCTGGAAATGCAGCAGGTAGTGGTAATGGAACTGGATTGACAATAACTAATGTTGGAAATGCTTATGACGCAACTGGCGCAGGTACAAGTGCTAGCTTAGCTTTTCAATCAGAC
>FUFK010066502.1_pt1 | contig 11303 bp, 10 predicted proteins | sample 1021851 | NCBI WGS metagenome assembly FUFK01 (sample SAMEA51879418, study PRJEB19060) | metagenome
CAACGTGCTCGACGCCGCCCGCCTCGCCCGCGCCACCCGCGTCGCTGCGGTCACCAGCGCCGACATCTATGGACCGGTCACCGAGGCCGAGCTTCCGCTCACCGAACAGCAACCGTTGCGGCCGGTCAGCCCCTACGCAGCATCAAAGGCCGCCGCCGACATGCTCTGTGTTCAGGCGGGCCTCGGACATGGTTTTGACGTGATCCGAATTCGAGCGTTCAACCACCTCGGTCCCGGCCAGAGCGACCTGTTCGTCGCCTCGGCGCTTGCGAGCCGCATCGCTCGCGCCGAGCACACCGGAGAGACCACGATTCGGGTCGGAAATCTCGAGGCGCGACGAGATTTCACCGACGTTCGCGACGTGGTCCGGGCCTATCGGGCGCTGATGGGCGGCGGTCAAACGGGTGAGGCGTACCACGTGTGCTCCGGCACCGACCGATCAGTTCGCGAACTCGCCGATATCCTCGTCAGCCTCTCGTCGGCCGACATCACCCTCGAGACCGATCCGGACCTCATGCGTCCGGTCGATCTCAAAGTACTCCAGGGCGACAACACCAAGATCAGCACCGACACGGGCTGGTCCCCCAGCATCCCGATCGAGCAGACACTCGAGGACCTCCTCGAGTTCTGGCGCGGAAAGGTTTTTTCGTGAGCAANCGAGCACTCATCACCGGCATCACCGGCCAAGACGGCTCCTACCTGGCCGAACTGCTCCTCGAGAAGGACTACGAGGTCCTCGGCATGGTGCGACGCTCGAGCACCGTCAACTTCGAGCGCATTGCGCACCTCCAGGACAAGATCACCTTCGTCCCGGGCGATCTCCTCGATGAGATCTCCATGATCCACATCCTGCAGCAGCACCAACCGCAGGAGGTCTACAACCTGGCCGCCCAGTCGTTCGTCCAGACCTCGTTCGGCCAGCCCGTCCTCACCGGTGAAACCACCGCCCTCGGCGTCACCCGCCTGCTCGACGCGATCCGCCTCGTCGATCCCGAGATCCGCTTCTACCAGGCGAGCTCGTCGGAGATGTTCGGCAAGGTCCACGAGGTCCCACAAAAGGAGACCACGCCGTTCCACCCCCGCTCGCCCTATGGCGTCGCCAAGGTCTACGGGCACTGGATCACGCTCAACTACCGCGAGAGCTACGACCTCCACGCCACCAGCGGCATCCTCTTCAACCACGAGAGCCCTCGCCGCGGCCTGGAGTTCGTCACCCGCAAGATCAGCCACACCGTCGCTCAGATCAAGCTTGGCCTGGTCGACGAACTGCGACTCGGCAACCTCGATGCGCAGCGTGACTGGGGCTTTGCTGGCGACTATGTCGAGGCCATGTGGCTGATGCTGCAGCAAGACGCTCCCGAGGACTTCGTCATCTGCACCGGCGAGACCCATTCCGTGCGCGAGTTCTGCGAGGTCGCCTTCGGTCACGCCGGCCTCAACTGGGAGGACCACGTCGTCATCGACGAGGCCTTCTTCCGACCCGCCGAGGTCGATCTTCTCATCGGTGACGCCACCAAGGCCGACGAGATGCTCGGCTGGAAGCCCGAGACGTCCTTCGAGAGCCTCGTGACAATGATGGTCGACGCCGACATCGACCTTCTGACCGGGAAGCTCCGGGGTATCTCGTGAGCCATGTCGTCCTGGCTGGTGGAGTCGGGGCGGCCCGCTACCTCACCGGCGCCATCGAGGCGTTCGACCCGGCAACGGTCACCGGGGTCGTCAACGTGGCCGACGATGTCGTGCTCCACGGACTGCACATCAGCCCGGATCTCGACACCTGCACCTACACCCTGGCGGGCGCCATCGATCCCGAGCGTGGCTGGGGACTCGTCAATGAGTCATGGCAGGCGATGGCTGAGCTCGGGCGCTACGGCGGCGCGAACTGGTTCAGTCTTGGCGACCGCGATCTCGGCACCCACCTTTACCGGACCGCCCGCCTGCACGACGGCGCCACCCTCACCGAGATCACCGCCGAGATCACGGCGGCCTGGGGACTCACCTGCCGGCTGTTGCCGGTCACCGACGACCACATCGAGACTCGCGTCACCCTCACCGACGATCGCGAAGTTGGTTTTCAGGAGTACTTCGTCGGCATGCAGCACAGCATCGACATCACCGGTGTCCGCTTCGCCGGCGCCGAGCAGGCCCGTCTCTCCCCCATGGCCATCGAGGCGATCACCAGCGCGGACGCACTCGTCATCGCCCCGTCGAATCCGATCGTCTCGATCGGGCCACTCGTCGCCGTGCCGACGCTTCAGGAACTCGTCGAGGCCCGCCGTGACCGCAATGTCGCCGTCTCACCGATCATCGGCGGCGCCGCACTCAAGGGACCTGCGGACCGCATGCTGCGAGAGCTGGGCGAGGAAAGCTCGGTGGTGGGGGTGGCCCGCCGCTACCGCGATCTTGCCGCCACGCTCGTGATCGACGAGGTCGATCGCGAACTCGCCTCTGCGGTCGAGGACGCGGGTATGCGGCCGATCGTCATGCCGACCATCATGAAGCAACCGGGTGTCGCTGCTGCGCTCGCCCAGGCCTGCCACGACGCTGCAACGGGAGTCTGACCATGGCCGATCTCGAGATCATCGCCATCCACGACATCGGTGAGGTCCGTCCCGGTGACGATCTCGCTGAGCTGATCGCCGCCGCCGACGACGCTCACCTTCAGGATGGCGACTGCCTCGTCATCACCCAGAAGGTCGTGTCGAAGGCCGAGGGCCGTCTCGTCGATATCGACCCGACGGATCCGCTCTCCCACAAGCCGCTGGTCGAGGCTGAGTCGGTTCGCGTCCTGCGCCGGCGCGGCGAACTCATCATCTCCCAGACCGAACACGGCTTCGTCTGCGCCAACGCCGGCATCGACCTGTCGAATGTGGAGCGGGGTCAGGCTGCTCTGCTGCCCGTCGACAGCGATCGATCAGCGCGCGGCATCCGCGATCGCCTGCGGGCCCGGCATGGCCACGACGTCGCCGTCATCATCAGCGACACCTTTGGTCGCCCCTGGCGCCGCGGTGTCACCGACGTTGCCATCGGCTGCGCCGGTATCCGGGCCGTCGCCGACCTGCGAGGAACCACCGATGCACTCGGGCGCGAGCTTATGGTCACCGAGGTCGCGGTTGTCGACGAGATCGCGGCCGCCGCCGACCTCGTGATGGGCAAAGCCAAAGGTGTCGCCGTCGCGATCGTCCGCGGCCTCGACGCCAAGTGGTTCGGGCGAGGTTCGGTCGTCGACGAGATCGTTCGCGATCCCGCCGACGATCTCTTTCGCTAGTTCAGTCGCCGAACCCGTTCGGGTTCCTGCGCTGCCAGTTCCAGTGGTCGCGCATCATCGTGGCGAGATCGCGTGTGGACTCCCAGCCGAGCACCTCTTTGGCGAAGGCCGGATCTGCATAGATCTGCGCAATGTCGCCAGGGCGACGATCGACGATCTCGTGCGCGATCGGGGTGCCGACGGCGTCTGCAGCCGCCGAAATCACCTCGAGAACGGACGAGCCCACGCCGGTGCCGAGATTGACCGCCGTGCACGTGCCTTCTAGCGGGCCGTCGAGCGCGTCGAGCGCCGCGACGTGGCCCTCGGCAAGGTCGACGACATGGATGTAGTCGCGCACGCCGGACCCGTCGGGGGTGTTGTAATCGCCGCCGAAGACACCGACCTTCTCCAGACGACCGACCGCCACCTGCATGACGTACGGGACGAGATTATTCGGGATCCCGTTCGGATCTTCACCGAGCGTGCCGCTCTCGTGGGCACCGACCGGGTTGAAGTAGCGCAGCAACACGACATCGAGATCAGCGGACGCCGCAACGTCTCGGAGNATCTGCTCCGACATGTACTTCGTCCAGCCGTAGGGGCTCTCCGCCCCGGTGGGGGCGTCCTCCGTGACCGGGATCGTCTCAGGCTGGCCATAGACCGTGCACGACGACGAGAAGACGAGCTTGCGCACACCGTGCTCGACCATGGCTCCGGCGAGCCCGATCGTGGAGCCGAGATTGTTGCCGTAGTACTCGAGCGGAATCGCCACACTCTCCCCGACCGCCTTGTAGGCGGCGAAGTGAACGACTTCGTCGATGTCGCAGGTCTCGAAGATGTGGTCGAGGAGCGGTCGATCCCGAAGGTCACCCTCGTGAACGACCATGTCGGAGGTCGTGAGGGCACGAATCGCGTCGACGGCTGCGGGCGAGCTGTTGTCGAAATTGTCGATCAGTACGACCTCACGGCCTGCCTCGTGGAGCGCAACCGCAGTATGTGACCCGATATAACCCGCACCGCCGGTAACGAGAACCGCCATCAGTCGACCTCCGGAATCCTTGCGCCGTCGAGGAGCGCACCGGCGATGGCGACGGCGCCGTCGCCAAGCATGCTGAGGCCGGTGAGCTTGGCGCCCGTCTCGACCACGGCACGGGACCCGACGATCGAGCCATCGACCACGGCGTTCTCGGCGACAGAGGCACCGACGGAGATGATCGAGTCACGAACGACTGCACCAGAACCAACACTCGCGCTGGCCATCACGACCGAGTGGACCACGTGGGCGTCGTCAGCGACCGATGCGCTGTCGGCGATGCCCTGAAGGGCAGTGCCGCGCACGCCGTCGATCAGGTCGAGTTGGATGTCGATGTAGGTCTGCGGCGTTCCTGCGTCGACCCAGTAGGCCCCGCTCTGCACCGCCCACAGGCCCCCATCGGCAACGATCGCCGGGAAGGTCTCGCGCTCGATGCTTACCTTCCGGCCCGTCTCGATGCGCTGCAACACCGAGGGCTCGAGCACGTACGTACCGGCGTTGATCCAGTTGGTCGGCGCCTTGCCAGGCGCTGGCTTCTCCACGAACCCGAGGACCTTGCCGTCAGGATCGGTCGGCACCACGCCGTAGCGGCTTGGATCGTCGACCGGGGTCAACGCGATCGTGCCCTCGGCCCCGACCTCGTGATGACGGTTCCAGACCTCGGAGACATCGAGATCGGTGAACACATCGCCGTTGACGACGATGAACGTCTCATCGATGCCTGCCCACTCAGCGGCAAAACGCACGGCACCGGCAGTGTCGAGGGGCTCCGGCTCGACGGCGTACGTCAGCGCTACACCAGCGCACTCGCCATCGGGATACGCCTCCCGGAAGACGTCTTCTTTGTAGCCAAGCGACAACACGACCTCGTCGACGCCGTGGGCGCCAAGCCCACCGATGACGTGCTCAAGCATCGTCGTATCGATCACCGGCAGCATCTGCTTCGGCGTGGTGAGGGTGAGCGGGCGGAGACGGGTGCCGAATCCGCCGACGAGCACGACTGCTTTCACGGGACACCTCCTGGGAGCGCCGGGCGCCGTGGACTAGCCGTTGATGAGATTGCCGTCTTCATCGACGAGATCAAGCGGGACCGGCTGGCTCTCGAGCGGCGTATTCGTCGTGGCATCAAGCGCGACGAGCGAGGCCTGGCTTGGCGGAGGCGGATCCTCACCGGCAGGCACCTTGGCGATCACGAAGGCTTCACGGTTTTGCAGGAAGGGGATCGAACCAAAGTCATCATCGAACACGGAGATCAGCTCGACCTCGGGATCGACGGCGTAGCGGGCCACCTTGATGACCGCGGCCTGATCGCCACAACCGTCGGCGGCAGAGATCGTGCCCGCCTCGCGGGTCGTGATCGCTTCCGGGGTGACGGTGGCGAACATCGCCTCAAGGAGGACGCTCATCTGAGCATCGGCACCCGTGGCGCTCGAGTTGAACGGATGGATGTGGATCACACTGTCCTTATGGCTGTGGATGCCGTCGGGGTCGGCAGCGCTCTGCCAGAACGGAACCTCCTCGCCACAGTCGTAGATCGAGTAGGCGGAGTGCCAGTGATCACCGATGCGCGGTGGCGCAGCGGGCTCCCGGTTGGCGCGGGCCACGACCACCAAGCCGATGCCGAGGATGACCACGGCGAGGACAGCCAGAGGGAACCCGAGTTCGCGGCGCTCAGACGCACCACGAGATGACGCGGCGGCCTTGGCGGCACGCTGAACTTTCTTGGACGAACTTGCTTTACCCACGGAACGCAACGCTAGCGGGCGGGGCAGGGCTTCAGTCGATCAGTTCGTCGAACAGTTCGCCGTAGGCGGTCGCCACCCCAGCTGGTGACACCCATGTCTCGACGAATCGACGGCCTCGTCCTCCCATGGCGACCCGGTCCTGATCGTCGATCAAGGCGGCGAGGCCCTCTGCGAAGGCATCGAGATCCTCGGGTCCGACCGAGCGGCCGCAGTCGTGCTTGGCCAACACCCGGGACACCTCGGTGCCCGGATCGATCGAAGCGAACACCGGCCGACCCGCAGCCAGGATCGAGTACAGCTTCGACGGCACCGAAGAACGAGCGAGGCCCCGCTTCAGCGCGATGAGGTGCACGTCACCACTCGCCAGGACCTCGGGGAGACGTTCAGCAGGTTGGAACTCCTTGAACACGACGTTGGGCAACCCGTCGGCGAGCGCTTCGAGACGAGGCCGTTCCGAGCCTCCGCCGTTGATCACAAAGAGCACGTCGTCGCGCACCCCGTGCCAGCGGCGGGCGGTCTCGATCGCCAAGTCGAGCGGCTGGGAGTACCCGATGTTGCCGGCGTACATCACCACCGTGCGATCGCCTGCGCCGATCTCTTCGCGATACGCCGTAGCTCGATCACCAACCGGGAAACGCTCGACATCGACGAAGTTCGGGATCACCCGAACGGTCGAAGCCGTTCCGATCTTCTCGACGACATTCTCCTGCAGATCACTCGACAAGACCGTCACCGCATCAGCCCGGCGGTACACGAACCGCTCCAGCCATCGGAGGATCGGGATCAGCCGACGGTTCGTGATCGCCCCGACCTCGACCGCCACATCCGGAAAGATGTCCTGCACGTTGAATACAAAGGCGGCGCGGCGCAGGCGAGCGACAACCCAACCCGGCAACCCCAGGGTGAGCGGTGGCGACATGACCAGCACGACATCAGGGCGCCGCCGTCGGAACAACGCCAGCATTCCGGCCAAACCGGTGAACCCGGCAAATGCCAGTGCACGCGCCGAGATCTTGGTCTTGTCGGTCGGGAACGGGTGCACCCGGGTGATCGAGCCCCAGGTCGTGCGCTCGGTGCGCCACGGGCGCCCTCGCCACTCGGGCTCGACCTCGTGGTGCTGGTACCAGGGCAGCGACGTGACCAGATCAAGCTGATGACCCTGCGCGGCAAGCTGACGGACGATCTCGCTCATCACCGTGCCGGTCGGCGCAGTGTCGGGCTCTAAGTGTGGGCACAGCACGAGGACGCGCATCGGCGGAGTGTGGTTCACCGGGCGGCGTCGCGCCAGGCTTCGACGAGCGTCGCTGCTGCGATGGGCGCGGACCACCGTTCTGCTCGGACTGCGCCGGCCGCTGCCATCTCGGCGCGCTGCTCGGGGCGACCCAGCAAGTCAACGATGGTGGACGCCCACGCCTCGACGTCATCGACGTCGACGAGCAGCCCAGCGTCTCCGACGACCTCGGGCAAACAGGTCGAGTCGGCAGCGACGACCGGCGTTCCACCATGCATTGCCTCGAGCACCGGCAGACCAAAGCCCTCGTAGCGGGACGGGAACGCCACAAGGTCAGCATCGGCGAGCAGGCCCATGAGCTCACGCTCCTCGATCCGCCCGAGATGGCGGATGAACGACCCGTCCGGATCGACCTCGGCGATACGGGCAGCAACATCGTTGGCGGCGAACCCGGCCCCGCCGGTGAGCACGAGTACGACATCGGGAACCGCGTGGCGCACCCGCACCATCGCATCGATCAGGGTGGCGTGGTTCTTGTGGGGATGCGTGACCGATGGGAAGAGCACAACCGGCCGGTCACCGAAGTCGTAGGCGTCACGCTCGCTCGGCACCGGGCGTCGACCCAGCGCGGGACCCACCACTCGTAACCGTTCCGGATGCACGCCGAGCCGCTCGCTGATCCGATCGGCGACCCACTGGGTCGGGGGCAAGATGAGGTCGCACTTTTCCGCAGTGTGCAGGAGCGACCGGGCCAGAAAGGCTCGCTTCGCCACCGAGAANTTCTCCGCGAAATCGAGCGGTTGGATGTCGTGGACCGTGACGACCGCAGGTTGGGTGTGGCGGGCGGGGAGGCGCCCCCCGAAGTGATGGGTGAGATCGGCGGTGGCGGTGTGACGCGGCAGCAGCACCGACTCGGCCGCGACCCGGTACGCCCGTCGGTGGACAGGACCAGGGATCCGGGCCGCCGAGCACGGCGCCAGGGCCGGATGGGCGTCGAAGAGTCGGTCGTGGGCGACGATGCCGAGTTCGATCTCGTCGCGAGCGTGCTCGATCACCGATCGCAGAAGCCGGACGCTGTGCTCCTCGGAGCCCCCGACCTCGCCGGGAAGCACGAACGACAGGTTGGCGAGTACCCGCATCAGGCCGCCACCTCGTCGTAGATATCGGCGACCCGACGGCCGGTGGCTGCCCACGAGAACGCCTGGGCGCGAGCCCGGGCGGCTTCGCCCAACGTTGCCCAGCGCTCAGGCTCGTCGCGGACCGAGGTCAGCGCGTCGCCGATGGCGTCGATGTCCAGCGGATCGACGAGGAGGCCGGTATCGCCAGCGACTTCAGCGGTCGAGGTCGTGGCGCTCGTCAGCGCAGCGGTGCCTTGCGCCATGGCTTCAAGCACCGGCAACCCGAAGCCCTCAAGCAGACTGGGATAGACCAGCGCCGTGGCGAGGTCGTAAAGCACCGGCAGCTCGGCGGCGCTCACCTGGCCGACACGCCGCACGCCTGGCGCTGGCGCTAGACCGGCGTCGCCCCAACCATCGGGGCCGACCACGAGGAGCGGCAGATCCGGCGTTGCGGCCGCGTGGGCCCGCAGGAGGCGTCTCAGATTNTTCCGCGGCTCGATCGTGCCGACAAAAAGCGCGAACTGGCCGGGCACGCCATAGCGGTGCCGAACCGCGAGCCGAGCGGCGTCATCGATCGGCTGCGAGNGAGCGCCGAGGGGCACGACCCGCAGCCGGGCATCATCGATTCCATGGCGTCGACACGCCTCGGCGGTCGCCTCGGAGGGAACGACCACGACCGCCGCCTCGTCACGGGCGATCTCGAACCCGCGCGTCATGAAGCGCACGCCGCGGCGGTTGAGGTGCTCGGGATGGTCGAAGAACACGAGGTCGTTCATCGTGGCGACGAGGGTTCCGGAGCGGGCGGGCGGCATCACCCCTCCGGTTGCGTGCACGACATCGACGGCACCGATCCGGCGAGCGAACGTCGGGCGGCGCAGCAGGTGCCACGCCTCGTGAAGCGCGGTTCGGGGCAGCGGAAGGTGCGTGACCGACAGGTCGCCGAGTTCATCGAGTACCGGTGGTCCGCTATGACGGGCAGCCAACCCGATCAGGTCGTGACGATCGAGTGCCCGCACGGCATGGATCGTACGCATCGCCGCGGTGGCGGTACCACCGGGCACCCGGTGCCAGCAGGATTCAACGACAGCAGCGACGCGGGGACGCACGTTCGGAGTCTGTCACGGCTGGCTATGATCTCCTCCCGATGGAAGCGCCGTTCGAATCCAAGCGGATCTTCGTCACCGGCGGAACCGGCTTCCTCGGCGGCGCAGTCCGGCGGGCGCTCGCCGTGCGCGGTGTCACCGACGTCATCGCTCCATCGAGTGCCGACCTCGACTTGCGAAACCCGGCTGCTGCCACCGAGGCNATCGCCGATGCCGNTCCCGACATCGTGCTCCACCTGGCGGCCCGCGTGGGCGGCATCGGCGCCAACATGGCCGCGCCGGCCGACCTCTACCTCGAGAATTTGCTNCTCGGCACGAACGTAATTGAGGCGGCTCGACACGCCGATGTCGAAAAGACCGTGGTCGTCGGCACGATCTGTTCCTACCCAAAGCACACGCCCGTCCCCTTTCAGGAGGGCTCGCTCTGGACGGGATACCCCGAGGAAACCAACGCGCCGTACGGCATCGCCAAGCTCGCCTTGCTCGTGCACCTGCAGGCCAATCGGGCCCAGTACAACCAGGGCGGCGCCTACGTCATGCCCACCAACCTCTACGGCCCGGGCGACAAGTTCCATCCCGATGTCAGCCACGTCATCCCTGCTCTCATCCGCAAGTGTGTTCTCGCCAAGGAGGCTGGCGACGCCGAGATCGAGGTGTGGGGCACCGGCAGCGCAAGCCGGGAGTTCTTGTACGTCGACGACGCCGCCAACGGAATCGTCCGCGCTGCGGAGTTCTACGACGGTGACGAGCCGGTCAACCTCGGCGCCGATCGAGAGTTACTCATCAAGGAACTCGTCGAAATCATCACCGAACTCACCGGCTTCGAAGGTCGCGTTGTCTGGGACTCCAGCAAGCCCGACGGTCAGCCGCGCCGCAGCGTCGACGCCAGCCGGGCCCGCGAACTCTTCGGCTTCGAAGCGCGCACCGTCTTTCGCGACGGCCTGCGCCAGACGATCGACTGGTACCTGGCGCACCGCAGCGAAGCCGAGACCCGCCGGAACTAACCCGTTGTCGACCGAAGGTTAGGCCCGGGTCAGACGATCGAGCGAAAGCTCTCCACGGTGCGCTCGACGCCTTCACGCAGCTGGACCTTCGGTTCCCAGTCCAGGAGTTCACGGGCTCGGGTGATGTCGGGCTTGCGCTGGGTCGGGTCGTCGGTCGGTAGCGGAGCGTGTTCGACCGTCGACGACGAACCCGTGACCTCGAGCACGATCTCGGCGAGTTCGTTGATCGTGAACTCGTTCGGGTTGCCGAGGTTGACCGGATGGTGCTCCCCCGAATCCAGGAGGGCAATCAGGCCGCGGACCTCGTCCTCAACGAAACAAAAGCTGCGAGTCTGACAGCCGTCACCGAAGATCGTGAGCGGGTCTCCCTTGAGCGCCTGCACGATGAAATTCGACACGACGCGGCCGTCGTCAAGCCGCATGCGCGGCCCATAGGTGTTGAAGATCCGGACGATGCGCGTATCGATGCCATGGGAGCGGTGGTACGCCATCGTCATCGCCTCGGAGAAGCGCTTGGCCTCGTCGTAGACCCCACGAGGGCCGACCGGATTGACATTGCCCCAATAGCCCTCGGTTTGGGGATGCACCTGCGGGTCGCCGTAGACCTCCGAGGTCGACGCAAGGAAGTACGTTGCACCCTTGGCCTTTGCGAGACCCAGCGTGTTGTGAGTGCCGAGCGAGCCGACCTTGAGGGTCTGAATCGGCATCTTGAGATAGTCGACCGGCGACGCAGGGCTCGCGAAATGGAGCACGGCATCGACGTCAGCGGAGCAAATGCGTCTGATTGCGGATGCAACAGGCGTATGGGCGCCGTTTATGAAG
>FUFK010738559.1_pt1 | contig 11302 bp, 7 predicted proteins | sample 1021851 | NCBI WGS metagenome assembly FUFK01 (sample SAMEA51879418, study PRJEB19060) | metagenome
CAATTTCTTTGATAATTCTAATCCACCTACATAACCTATTTCTTCAATCAGGACTATTGCCAAGGGCACTGCTCTCATAAAATCTCTCATTGTTTCACTGTCTTCAAAGGTATTTCTAAACTCTTGGTAATCTTCTTCTAACAAAAGAGATTTTACGATTGAACCTGATAGCAAAACTCCTCCATGGGCACCCCATACTAGGGCCATATATCTCAGATAAGAAGACAACAGATAATTCAATACTTCGATAGTTTTAAGACTATAGTCATCTCTCCTTGCTAATAAAATCTCTTCACTACTAAGATTAGTATTTGATTCCCCTGAAAAAGCTTTATAAAAATAAGTAATCCCCTTACCAGATAAGAAATCTTCATATGTTGGTGCGCGGTGATTTTCTTTAGCAAATCTATCCATTACAACTTTCAAAGGAAATTGATGTTACTCAACAAGCAGTTGTTAAACACTTAAGAATATTAGAGGATCATGGTCTAGTTAAATCAAGAGATGAACCGAGCCGTAGAGGACCCAATAGAAGAGTTTACAAAGCATCTAGAGATGTTTCTTTGCACATAGATATTGGGCCTTCGACTTACAAGCAAAAAGCTGAAACAGATTTCGATGTTTCAGATTTATCAGAGCAACATCGAAGAGTTTTGGATGCAATAGCTGAATCTGAAAATATGGATTCCAGAGCTAGGATGGATCTTTTGTCTAGAGTTTCAGAAGATCTTAAACACTCGATTGATGAAGTAGAGTCAGAAAGGCGAAGTTTAATGGCTTTGATGGGCGAGTTAAACAGAAAAATAATATCTACAACGCAAGACGCAGATTGTACATATCACGAGCGTAGACTATTGCACCACATTCTCCATAATAGAGATTATACAATTGAAAGTGCCGCTGCATCACTGGGACTTCGCGAAGCTGAAGTTCGAATTATTTTAGAGAGTTTACAACACAGAGGATTAACTCGTTAATTATCCGCATATCTTATATAGAATGCTAAAATAATAATAATATCTAAGATGAACATTTTTCAGAAAAGTTTACTAGCTGTATTTGCAATATCTTTGCTTTTGCCTTTATCTCAAGCTGAAGACAAGATATACCGTGTTGAAGGTATACCTGAAAATTTACACTATTCTACAGGAAAATCATACGAGATTATTATTACTGCAAATGATTATGATTCAATTTCTGAGGTNAACATAAGTGTNACCAATGGTTCTTTGAGTTCTACNGATTCATTTGAAGCNGATGTTCATAATTTAGTTTTNGAATCAAGTGAAGAAGGNTGGACATTTTTTTGGCAAGCACCAGCCCAATCATTTAGTTTAGGAGAAGGCAATTCTTTAATGACAATAATTTTTACTGATAATGATGGCCAAGTTTGGTCATCTTACGAATCTATGCTAAGATCACCAGAAATAATTTCACACAGTAGTTCTGGTGTACCTGATTGGGCTAATTCGTTAGCCTGGGGTGGAGTAAGCATTACTGTTTTGTGCACAGTTGCAGGCTCTTATGTTCTTAGAAGGGATAAGATTAAACATTAATTTTTGGTTAACGTAAGGTATATATGCTCAGCCAACTGTATATGTGCCTGACTTAGGTCAGAGGACACAACAATGCAAAGAAGAATTGTAAAAGATGAGCAGGCAGTATCTCCTGTAATTGCGGTTATTTTGATGGTCGCTATTACAGTGGTTTTGGCTGCAGTATTGTACGTTTGGGCAAGCAGTTTCCTTGGTGGTACAACCAAGAATGCACCAACCGGCAGTATGATAGCTAGCGAAGATGGAAGCGGTGTCTGGACGGTTCAGATCGTCAAGATTAACCCACAAGTTTCCGTAAACTCTGTACACTGGTACTTATTGGATGTACAAGGAAACACTAAGACTGATGGCTTAGTTTCTGATGTCTATGGTTATTACTCTGGTCAGGGTAAAGCTGTAGTCTTCATTGACAACGACTTCAACGGTAAGTTAAGCCCAGGTGACAAGTTTGAAGTTCACCCAGGTGAAGCAGGTTCCGATTTGGAAAGCGTAAATGACGTAAGTGATTACTCCTTCCGTATGAAGTTCGAGCCTACTGGTGACGTAATCGGATACGATATAGGTCTACAATCATAGACTTAGGTCACCAAAATTAGAGTGAAATTAGTTTCACTCGCAGGTAATTCGGGGGCTTCGGCCCCCATTTACCAACTTTTTTTATTTTTAATCTAACCAGGGAACTCTGAGAATGGGTTTAGAACCTGGACATAATCCTTCAACGATTTCAGCACTAGGTAGTAAGTTCTTTACTACTTCATTGAGCGTCCTTTTCTTTGGTTTCTTACCTATTTCCAGTCTCTCATTGTTTAATGCAGCATCCGGATATTTTTTCAAAAATTCAATTGCACCCTCTTCCCATGGAGCTGGTCCTTTGTGAGATATAATTTCAGGTAATTTTGTTATTCCCGTTTCAATAACAATATATCCTTTGTCGCCTATGTTTGCGTTCCATGCAATAGGTTCAAAATCGTGTAGAGCCTTGTATATTTTCCTACCTTGTTTTTGTAGCCATGGCAAAATGCTTTCTTCAGTTCCTTCTGGTAATTCAAGAATTATACTCGTAATATTGCCTTGAAACTTTCTTTCCTTGAATTCAGGAAAGAAGAAATTCATTGACGGATTATTTATGAAAGATTTAGAAGCTAATATCGCAGTTCCTAATCCTTTTAGGGTTACTCCGGCAGCTACATTCCTATTCTTGTCAACAGGATCACACAGCATAATCGGAGAGTCTGGTGTTCTCATTTTATCAATGATTACAGGAGGTTTCCATTGGGATATTTCTTTTATTAGATTCAAGAATCCTTTGTATTTGATACAGAGTATTTCTACTAAATACCCGGAAAATCCACCGATTGCAGAGTTAGCGCCGTAAGCTCCTACAGCCTTTAGAAATTGTTTTGTCAGCCTGATTTCGTTATCTAAATTACCAATATTAGATACTACCCAATCAGTATGGAATGGCGTTCTGTCTACAGCAGATATTGATTCACTAGAGTTATCAATAGCAAAACAAGGTACAAGATCAATTCCTACTCCGTCAATTTCTCCTCTCAAATATGGATGTTGCGCATATAATTCTTTTCCATCTGGAAGAATCTTTCTTGCAATTTCTAATCCTTCTTTCTTTAAGTTAGTTCCTTTTTTAAAAATTAAAAAAATATCAATGTCTGTTCCACTAAGGAACGTCCCTTTCGCAATAGAGCCTACAACTTTTGGCTCGACTTCAGTTAATTCTAGTATATCTATTTTCTTCAGAATTTTATCTTTTAGCCCAAGTAATTTCTCTTTTTCGTCAGGACTTGGTTCGACTTGGGATAGAGCTTTCTCAATTAATTCTTTCACTCTTCTTCATCAGCATGGTTAACTTTACCTTTGCGCCATGCTTTAGTCCTTTCTTTTTCTGCTCTCTTCCTAAGAGTTTCTATGTCGTCTTTAACAGGGAGGAAAATCGGTATGATAAAAATTACTAGTCCAATAATCAATGAAAGAATTCCCCATAGAATGTATTTTCCAGTAGTAATAGCCTCTAAAAATAATGAAATAAGGATCAAAGAAAGAATAGTAGAGATCCATATAATTTTTCGAAATGCTTTTTCAGAAATAACATATTTATCTTCTTCTTCCAATATTTCAACTGAAAATTCGGCATTTGGTATTTCAATATCTTCATCTTTCCTTACAGGNCTNTCNAGTTTTAGTTTTCTAAGATATAAGTGACCAGCTATTCCCGAAATAATGAAAGCAGCTTGTCCGTATCCAGGGTCTCCAGCTGCTGTTGCGGCCCAAACGGCATACAGCATTGTTAACCAAATGGTAACTATTATAGAATTATACAAATCCATAACTGAGGATTTAGACTTTGCTTTCCATTGTGATGGCTTCTACAGGACATGCAAAAGCGCAAAGAGTACATCCGACACAAGTGTCATCTAAAATTAGTGCTTTTTTAGATTCAAATTGTGAAGTTCTAGCCTTCAGATCCCAAGAAATCATGTCAATAGACGCGAAATTACAGTAATAAACACATTGGGTACAACCAATACATTTTTCATTGTCTACTAAAGCAATGTAATCTTTTCCCTGTGGAAGAGATTTAAGAGTTATNTTTCTTAACTCCTTAAACATATCTTTAGCTTTTTCAATTCCAGTTGTGGGTAGATTTTCGTCATCTNCCGCTTCTTTAACTCTTTTTAGCCATTTATTAGGTTTATGAAAGAAAAGTGAAGAAGTACCCATGGCTTGATAAGCAGTCGTTCCGACATTTTCAGTAACTACAGCCTCAGTTTCTTCTACTTCTATCGTAGCGCCTGATGCATAAGCAACCATATCCTCAACTAGATTTGACTGAAATGCGCCTTCGTTATCTACACATGCAAGTTTTGACATTGCACCGTTCATCCACAGCTCGGCAGGTTCTTCAAAGTCTACATCACAATCTACTCTATCGTGTATCCTAGAACCNCCNATNTCTTCCATTGTCTTNTCCCAATCTTTTCCAGANTGACANAATAAATCATANCCNGTNTCACCNAANGCNCAAATNGANAAATGNGTATTNGTTAGAATTTTACCNACGCCTACTGCAGCTTCATACAATTCTTCTGCATTATCTGGCATTTCACCTTCACCCCAAGTAGAGCAAACAATCATGACTCTAGACATTCCAGACATCGAATTGATGTCGAATCCGTCCATGTCGTGCACAGTTGGATTCAATCCGTACTTTGTTGCTTCTCTTTTCCACTTGTCAGCCAAGCCCTCAGAGTTACCACTTTGTGAACCGTACAGAATATGAATGTCACGGTCCCCTTCTGTTGCAAATGATTTAACATCAATGTCAGACATAATTCTAATGTGAAACTAATAGTAATAAAACTATTGCGCGGGACTAACTTTTATCACTAGTTAGTGCCTAACATGGCTACTTTGTGCTTAAAATATTAGGCACTAAAATGTTTTCCTTATATACTAAGTAGGTTTTGAATTAGATATGAGAAGAAGGCACATGGTATCCTTTACACAAGACAAACTAACGCTCTGTGGACACAGCGCCACCGATCAAGAGTTCAGGAGAATGAAAATGTTTGCGGATAAAGATGTAACATGTAAAAGATGTTTGAATCTTTATAACGCGTATTTGGAGAAATCCGGAACCGAATTTGAAGCTAAACCACACCTTTCGAAAGCTAAGGCCTAACTGTTTCAAAAAGGCAATAGTTTTAGGCACTACTAGGTGACTGCTAGCGTCCTGTAGTCATCTAGTACGCCAACCCCTGATTATGAGAAAAAGACATCTACCATCAATTGATCTGCACTGCGTTACTATGTGTGGACATAATACAACCGAACAAGAATTTTTAACAATAAAGACTACAAAATTTGAAAGTGTAACTTGTAAACGCTGTTTGAGGCTTTACGATATTTACGTTAGCAAAAACAAAAGTTAGGCTACTAGACCATCCGTTCGATATAAATAGCAATGAACAGATAATCATTCGCCCAAAATTAAAGTGGGCACAGTTCTGTCGACCTTCTCGCGTCAGTTGACATCGCTGTACCCGGGGTGGATTTGGGGCCTGATCCTAAGATCAGGTTCCTCATCCGGCGTACAAGTTTTGTTTCCCGTAGCATCCTACTTGTTTCCTGGCTTGCGTGCTTAGATTGTTTCCCCCTAAGATCTAAGTTGTTTCCTTCTTTTCCCGCAAAATTTGTTTCCTCCGGTGTCCCGGTTGTTTCCCGTTTTACATTCTAAGATTGTTTCCCCTTAGTTTCCTAAGTTGTTTCCTTCTAGGCGTTTTCCGCTTTCCTTAAGTTGGCTTCATACCCCGAGAGGTATGTTTCCCAGATTGCGGGAACTTAGAATACACGGAGGGTGTATATACTGCTTATCAGATACACTTAAATATGATGAGCGCAAAAGCATAATTTTCGCTATTTTCAACACATTTTTTTACACTAAATTCTACAATTTTGCATTAGCCATTTTGCAAACTTCATCAAAATGAATTTTTTCAACTGGCTGAACTGATAATCTCTGACCTCTTTTGATTACTAGCATACCATCTAAGTTGTCGTTTTCCTTTAATTGATCTAGAGACACTATCTCGTCAAACTTAGTTACAGGCTCCATATCTACCAAGAACCATCTAGGAACCTCTTCTGTGGCTTTAGGGTCGTAATATTTTGATTTCTTATCGAACTGAGTGAAGTCAGGATAAGATTCCTTGCAGATCCTGGCTATACCTGCAATATGAGGCGGTTTGGTATTGGAATGATAGTACAAAACTAAATCTCCTATCTTCATTTTGTCTCTCATGAAGTTTCTAGCTTGATAATTACGTACCCCATCCCAGTAGGTACTTCCGTCTTTAATTAACTCATCGAATGAGTAAACGTGTGGCTCACTTTTCATTAACCAGTAATTTGTCATTACTTAGCTAATTCAGCTGCCTGTTTAACCCATTCGTCGCGTTTAACTCTTCCTGGGAAGAACTCGATAGCAACATTGACTTCTTCTTCAATTTCAGATGTCATCTTGGCTATCTGTGAGAACTTGAATATTCCCAAAGCATTGAGCTTTTCTTCAATGAAAGGTCCAATTCCTTTGATTTCTTGCAAGTTGTCTCTGTCTGATGCACTTGCTACTCCAAGTATACCAAAGTCAATTCCTTCAGCCTTCTCTGCAACTCTGTCTAGCTCTTCTGCTTTCTTGAGTGCTTTTTCATCCAACTTTGCATCTTCACCAATCAATATCTTGGCTTGTGCCACCCATTGGTCTCTCTTAACTCTTCCTGGGAAGAACTCTATTGCTTCATTAACTTGGTCTTCTANNTCTGGAGTCATATTGGCAANNTGNCTGTANGTNTAGATTCCTAGAGCATTCAACTTTTCTTCAATGAAAGGACCTATTCCTTTGATTACTTGTAAATCATCCTTTGAAGCTACAATCGAAGCTGCAACGAAGGATCTGGTAATTCCTGCTACACCTGTTAACTGGTTACCTTGTTTACCTTTCCAAGTAAATGTTTCACTTCCATCTGCGTCTGTAATAGTGGCTGTACCTCCATTCTCAAACTCTGAAGCGTCTGCTAATTCTACCTCAGAAGTTCCACCTTTGACTTCATTGGCCAATGTACTTTGGGTAGCAACACCAATTACTGTGAAATCGATAGATTCAGATCGAGCTTTCACCCTTTCAAGTTCTTCCTTCTTTTTCACTTCTTTTTCGGTTACTACTGGCTTAGGCTCTGGTTCTGGTTCAGGCTCTGGCTCCGGTTCAGGTTCTGGTTCTGGTTCCGGTTCAGATTCTTCCTTCATGACTTCTACTGCCCATGAAACATACACAGAAGCTGTTCCGAGTTTCATTAGAGCTTCATATTCAGCGCCATCTGTACTTGGCTTGTCATCGTTGAAGTTGACTCTGAACTTAATTTTACCGTCGTCATTCACTTTCAATGACGATGCTGCACCAGAATCATCTAATTCGGATACCACAGAGAATCTCTTGCCATTATCCTTTGAGTTCAAATCTTTAGCATTTACAACTCCACCTGGCTTCAATCCAGATATCGTCAATACTTGTTTGGATGAAATTTCTTCACCGGGTTCAAGACCTTTAGCTGGAGATAGAACGAAAGGATCCATCTTAGTTCCTGCACCTCCAATAAAGTCAGGCTTAGATGACGCATTCTCTGGTTCTGGATTAGTAGTTAGAATTACTTCTGGTTTTTCCTTTTTCTCTACTTCCTTACCTTTCTCAGTTACTATGAATTTTACTTCACCAAGGAATTTACCTTTGGAATGCTTCATAACAACTTCGTTGATGAATGTACCTACTTTCTTTGGATGTCCAGAAATTATTCCTGTTTTAGAATCTATTTCCAAGCCATCAACTAAGTTACCTGAAATTGCGTAAGTTACTCTTCTTAGCTTCTCAGCATTAGTAATGGATCTAAATCTCTTTGCAGTTTCATGCAATGAAGGTTNCATTNTGATTTTATCTTCCTTTGCTCCAATTGTGTATTCTACAATGTGTGGAGTGTAAATCAATGCGTTGTCATATTGCCTCTTGAGTAGCGGTATCAGAAGAAGTAATAGTAACAGCAAGAACCACCAACAGAAATCATCGAAGCTTCTTCCAGAATCTGATGTGGTGTTTGTAGATGCCACTCCTTGAAGCATGTCATTTACACCATCTCCGTCAGAATCTGCAGGATTACCTGTTGTTGAATTTGGATTATATTCGTCTCTGTCGAGTATTCCGTCACCATCTGCGTCTCCATCAGGGTCGACAGGTAAAGGATCCCAATTATCGGGAATTCCATCATCATCTGAATCTTTGACTAGCGGATTTGAGCCTAGACTAATTTCTTCGGTGTCATTTAGACCGTCTCCATCATCATCTGTATCTGCTTCGTTACCGACTCCATCTCCGTCTGTATCAAGCCATTCGCTGGAATCTAGTGGGAAGGCATCAACTGCAACACAAACGTCTACGATTGTGACATTTCCATCACAATAACCGTCGTCGTCTGTATCTGGGTCTAATGAATTGGTTTCACCATCATCAAAAGTTCCGTTGCCGTTTACGTCTTCTTCAATATCTGTAAGTCCATCATTATCATCGTCTAAATCTTCTACGAGTACTGGATTTGAAGTTGAATTGCCTGTGATTGTGTCTGGCATTCCATCCCCATCGGTATCTTTACTTGCGGAAGGATCGTCTGGGAAATCATCAAATTCGTTATTGACTCCGTCACCATCTCTATCCAAAATACTGCAAATTCCTTCGATTGCAATTGGACCATCACAGATTCCATCTCCGTCTGTATCTGGATTTAGTGGATCTGTAGCTGGATCTGATGAAGTTTCCTCGTCATCTTTTAGAAGGTCGCCGTCATCATCTGTATCTAAGTTATTACCAATACCATCTCCGTCTGTATCTAACCATTCAGATGGATCTAATGGGAAAGCATCTGGGCCTCCTTCGCAAATGAGAACATCTCTGATGGTAACTGAAACAGGACCATCACAGTAACCATCGTCATCTGTATCTGGATCTAATGAATTAGTTTCACCTGCATCAAACGTTCCGTTACCATTTACATCTTCTTCAATATCAGTAAGTCCATCATTGTCGTCATCAGGATCTTCTGTAAGAGCTGGATCTGAAGTTGAAGGACCTGTTAGATTATCTGGCATGCCGTCTCCATCTGTATCTTTGTGAGCTCCAGCATCAAGTGGGAAATCATCTCCACCTTCACAAACTCCAACTACTGTTAGAGGACCATCACAGTATCCATCTCCATCGGTATCTGGATTATTTGCATCTGTTCCAATAGCATCTTCAGCGCCTTTCGGTAATCCATCGCTATCTATGTCACAAGCGGTTGAATTCTCATCTGGTGAACATCCGTCNAATGAATCTGAGCCATTGGCTATNTCATCAACATCNAGNANNTTATCATTGTCNTCNTCNGGATCNTCNTTGTCNCCNATTCCATCTCCNTCNTTNTCNTTCCACTCATCTGGATCTGTTGGGAAAGCATCTGGACCTGCTTCACATATGAGAACANCNTNNATAATGACTGAAACGGAACCATCACAGTAGCCATCANCGTCCGTATCTGGGTCTAATGNGTCTGTTACNGGNTTTGAATTNTGCTCCTGAACATCAGTTAGTCCATCGCCATCGTCGTCAGTATCTGCATTATTNCCAATTCCATCTTTGTCTGTATCTAACCATTCGGTAGGATCATCAGGGAAATCATCNAGGTAATCTAGATAACCATCGCCATCAGAGTCTGGATAATAAGTTGAAAGACTAACCCTGGTTGTGTAAGTATTGCCATCAATTTCAGCTCTTATTACGTATGNTGTACTTGGAGTTTCCTCAAGAGGAGTTCCGCTGATTGTACATGTGCCTTGAGCGATAGTTAATCCATCTGGTAAGTCAGGAAAAATTGAGCAAGTTGCATCCTTCACATCAACAATACTATTCATCAAAGAATTATCTTCTGTTAAGAAAGAATACGATGTATCAACTTGTACTGGTGCGCTACTACAACTGTCACTAGAACCACACGGACCCTCTCCATCACCGATTTGACCGTGACTATTTCGGCCCCAACAGTAAATTGAACCATCCTCTATCAGAACGCAAGTGTGATCGCCGTTACTCTCAATAGCAATTTTGGCCTTATCACCACCAAAATCCCCACCATTACCAAGCTGTTTTGCATTATTTCTTCCCCAACACTTTACCGAATTATCATCAAGTATTGCACAAGTTTGGTCATCACCAGTAGATACAGCAATAGCTGATTTGCCATCTAAGATATCGGAATTAATCGCCGTAGGAACAAGAACCTTATCTGGGTTGCTAGATCCAATTCCAACTTGTCCGTGATCATTCCTACCCCAACATACTACTGAACCATTTTCAAGAACTGCACAGGTATGGTCTTGATTACTGGAAATAGCAATAGCTGGCCCGCCAAGTGGGTGGGTAGGTATAGGCACATACGATGAATTAGTCGTGTTGTCTCCAAGTTGTCCTTCAGCATTCCAACCCCAACATGAGACTGTTCCATCATCAAGCAGTGCACAATGATGTCTATGACCTGATGTAATCTTCACTGCTTTTTTACCATCTGCAAACGGGAAAGTTTGAGTAGGTGAGAACCGATTTATTGTGGTATTATCTCCGATTTGACCCCATCGATTATCTCCCCAACAAGAAACTGAACCGTTATCAAGTATTACACAGGCGCTAGTATAAGCTACTGAGATTGAGGTCGCGTAAAGTTCCGTTCCTATTATGTTAGTAAGTTCGGGTACTGTATGCACTGCTGTATCTCCATCACCCATTTCACCATAATTATTATCGCCACCCCAACAAGCGACTGAGCCATTATCTAAGAGAGCACATCCATGGAGCATGCCTGCATCTATTGCTACAACAGACCGATTATCTGGCATAGATGCCGTTAAAATTGGAGTACCAGAATTTGCAGCTACGCCGTTCCCTAGAGTATTGCTGACACCATGTCCCCAACAGGCGACTGTTCCATTCTCTACTATTGCACAGGTTGAGCGAGCAANCAACGCAATATTTTGATTAACCATCGTACCTGCAGACTTCAAATCATACTGGAAGGTGATGTTCACCATAGGTTCATCTATGGCAAGATCTGCGCTATCCTCACTAGGGAAAATTGGGTATGTTTGATCTAAAACTTGCA
>FUFK010041013.1_pt1 | contig 11300 bp, 10 predicted proteins | sample 1021851 | NCBI WGS metagenome assembly FUFK01 (sample SAMEA51879418, study PRJEB19060) | metagenome
CCAGACTGCTGATGTTAAGACTAATAAGTACCATATTTCAGCGTACGCTCTAGCACACGGTAGTCAAAATCAATAACTCTTATAGACTATATATCCACCGCCATAGCAAAGATGACTAGAGTCTTGACGTTTTTAGTGTTATTTTTGTATATAATCAACCTCGATTGTTTTTGTATTACTTAAATGTGTAAAGGTATTCAGGCCGTATTGTCAGTGGCTAATAGCTTAGATAAACGGAACAAATATTGCATCTTGATAAGATATGACTGTTTTTATAACAGAATAAAAACAATAGCATTTCGCGAATTATTGCTAGTCAACTTAGCGCTAACTATAAGATTTTAGGATTTGGATGTGACTACTGCTTTATCTAATTCGTCTTATAACAATAATCATTCGGCAGGGTTTACCCTGATTGAGCTGATGGTGACGATTGCGGTGCTTGCTATTATTGTCAGTATCGCCGCGCCTAATGTCAGTACGCAGTTGGCAAACCAGCGAGTGAAAGCGACAACTGCTACTCTAGTGAGCGCACTGAAAGAAGCTAAGGCTGAGAGCGTGATAAGACGGCAAAATGTCACAGTTGCCTACGACAGCACAGCGAACACTATCACTTTGACAGGTAACAATAGTGCAGTTATATCGACTTATAGTATCAATAACAGTAGTAGTGTGAGTCAATCTATAACTCCAACAAGTGTGACAGCAGTAGTTTTTGAGCCTAATAAAATGATAAATGGCGCAAATACTAAGGTGACCTATAGTATATGTGACAGTGGCTCTACTAAAGAGACAAAACGGCAAGTCGTGATCAACAAAATTGCTAATATTAGCTTAAAAAATGCAGGGAGNTGTTNATGAGNTGCTAGANCTACACAGACAGGCGTAGGACTCGTAGAGGTAATGGTTGCTTTACTATTGCTTACTGTAGCCGTACTTGGTTATAGCGCATTGCAAGGACAAGCTATTAAGGCAACCAATGAGTCCTTTGAGCGTTCTCAGTCATTAGTAATGATGCGAAATATAGCAGAAAAAATTCATGCCAATCCGTCTGCTATTGAAACATATGAAGAGGGTCTCAATGAGTCATATTCATCGTCAAGTGCACCTACCAGTCAGTGTGGTTTGGATGGGATAGTTGAAGATTTATGCGATCCAACCGAACTTGCAGAAGCTGAAAGCTATAGTCTCAAAGCTGAATTGCAGAACTATGACTTCCAAATACAGATGCATCCTTGTCCTAATACTGGTGGTACAGGAACTGATGCTGCTGATAATATTATGTATTCATATTGTTTGATATCAGCATGGGGTGATACGACGCCTACTATCGGCAGCGATGACGAGACAGACTGTTTGACCGAAAGGGTAATTGGAGATGATGATAAGTTAGAAGTCGCAGGTGGCAGTTATCATTCTAAAGCTACTTGTATGATGATGGAGATATGATATGAGTTTACAGTATTATCAATCAATCTCATCGCATACTACTTTTACACCGCCCAGAAAGGTACAAACATTCAAAAAAGATAACGGTTTTACTTTAGTCGAGCTAATGATTGCCTTGGTACTTGGTCTGTTGATCTCAGCTGCTGCATTGCAGGTTTTTTACACCAGCTCAGTCAATAGTCGACGACAAGAGGCTAGCTCACAAATACAAGATAACGCTATTTTTGGCTTTTCTCAAATGCAGCAGCACTTGAGACGTACTAACTATGGTGCCAAGTCAACAAGCGCTCATGATGAGTTTTTTATGAACCATCTAACCCCGCAAGGTGGCGTCGTATTGACTGCTCCGGCTGGTACACCTCTTGTAAGTGATGGCCCCAAAAACTGGCTAACAGACAACTTATCAGGTTTGGTATTAGATGGAAAGACTATATCCTCTGACTTACTATCTAATAGTGCATCTACGAGAAGTAGCAGTAATCTCAGTATCGGCGCTAGTGATCAGTTAACCATTCAATATCAATCTGGTCTAGACGGTTTGTTTGATTGCGAAGGTTCTCGTATACCAAAAGATTTCTATGTGATTGAACGCTATTTTGTTCGAAGTGCAGGACTGGCCTGTGCTTCTGCAATCTATGAATATGATGAAGATGCTGCTGGGAAGGCTAGTGGTATTGATATCGCAACATATACCGTACCGGAAGTGCCAGCTGTTACTACAACAACACCTGTTGTGGCAGCCATACCCGCTTCAACAAAACCTAACAATCTAGCAGAAGCTGGCACTATTATTATACCCAATGTCGATTACTTTAGAGTGCTACTGGGTGTATCAGATAGTACCGGGTTCGCTACTTATCCTGAGCGAGCAAGTATTGCTTATATACCAATTCCTGCGTCTGGCAATTTAGCAGCAAACCAGCGTATTGTGAGCTTACAGATAGGTATACTGTCACGTTCTGATAACCCAACAGCGACCCAGCAATCTAATAGCGACTTAAGTTTTAATATACTTGATAAAACAGATGTAGAGCTTGACTCCGATGCTATCGCAGGCCCTACCTATCTACGTAGTGTCTATGAGAGTACTGTACTATTACGTAATGCCAGAGGTGGATTATGATAAAGCGGCTGTCTATAAAGTATCCTAAAACACTTCCTATTGCTCACAGTCAGTCAGGTGCAGTGCTGATCGTTGTTCTGTTTGTTCTTATACTGATTATGATAGTGGGTACGATTGCGGTGAGGCAAAGTACAACTGACCTAAAAGTGGCGACNGCNGATCAAGTNAANAANCTNNTATTNCAAGCNAANGATGCNGCNTTNATGAAAGTAGAAAAAGAGGACCGNATCNTAAGCGNNCGNCGTGGNAAGTGTNGATACGCTNAAAGGCTATATGTCAAGCTCACAACGAGAAGGACATCAGGTGAGCTTTTGNGTANGGCCTCGTAGTAGCNAGANTNTTNAGTATNCTTGANATNAGTGANCNTAATNAANANNNTGNNTTNNTAACNAGNAGAAACAATGGTTACTGTGATCCTACCAACGATGACGACTATGTCAGTGAAGGCAGAGTAATGACGCAGATGACCTTTGTCAGACCTGTTACTACCGATGACGAAGGCATCCTTGATAGAGAAGTTGTGGGAACCTATTCTAATAATTTTGACAAACCAGAAAACGGCGGCAATACCACTATCGAATGTACCACCTTTATCGGTTATGTCACCTCAGTCATACCAGCACTGTCTCAAGAACCGATGTCTGCTATCGCAAGTTGTCTTAAGAAACCACGTACCGGGTCAGATACTGTAGACAGTTGTCTAACTGCACTTGGTGTGCCGTTTCAGACGCAGCAGCAAGTCTATCTAAATCAACCTGTCGGTGTCGAGTGTATTTCTGGTGGCTAGTGTGGCTAGTAATATGTATTTTGTAGCCTATAGCGAGATACAAAATAGACATAGGTTTTGACTTTCTAACAATTAACGGATATGGGTAACCATCATGAAAATATTACCAAGCAATGTAGACAATACCTCCTACCGTAATGTGTCAAACTGGTCTGTAAAACTATTATCGACTGTCGTGATAGGCTGTATGGCAACAAGCGCAGGGCACACATCTGATCTCGAAATTTATCAAGGTGCGATAGGTGGCAATGCTTCGATTCTAATGATGTTAGATAACTCTGGTAGTATGGACAGCAGAAGTATTCCTATAGATTATCCAGATATTACTTTTAAGAAATATTATTATAACGAGGAAGAAAGCGTAGATATTTATAACGACGCAGGTGATAAGGTTATTGATACTGCAAAATATGAGGTGACGTATTTTAAGACGAGTGCAAATAGCCCTAACAAGTACTATGACCGTATGTCACGCTTAAAAAGAGCTCTTATACCTATGTTTGCTAGACCCAAGGGTCAAGAAGAAGGATTCGGTCCAGATGCTGATATCAGTAAATATAACGTGGGCTTAGGTAGTTTCTTTTATAGCGCTGATGCAGGCGGTGGTAAGATTGTATCTCCGGTCAAAGACTTGACGCTGAATAACAGAAAAAAATTGATTGATAAGATAATCGAGCTACAGCCAACAACGAATACACCGATGGCCAATGCCTACGCGGAAGCGGGTGCCTATATGCTAGGGACAAGCACTCAGTCGACAGAAACTGAAACAGTGTATGAGGAAGTAGGTTATTTAGAGCATCGCAGCAATAATAATCAGAAATACTATTTATACAGGTGTGATAGGGTTAGATCTAGCACATATTCGTATAACGATGATACATACTCTGACTGTAGATCTGACTCTTATGTCTATGTGCAGGGGAATACTAAGAATCGAAATGAAATCAACGTTGGCTTATTGGGAAACTATCAAAAAACTATAATATATAACACTGGCAATGGAACTGAAACCGTTTACTATAGAGCAAAGACAAGAGTAGCGGGAGCCAATCCTGCAAGTGGTTTTTCGCGCTCAGATGATACTACCAAGAAACAACCGGATAAATTGACATATCAATCTCCTTTACCGGATGAACCCAACCAGTGTGATGGCTACGGTATTTATTTCTTGACCGACGGTGAGCCTAATAGTGCCTTTTCAGAAGAAAATACGCGAGGCTTGATGAACTCTAGTTTAGAAGGTGGAGCATCATCTATCGGAAGCTCTTGTGAGTCTCTATCTGCGCCTGCTCCTATGATTACCTCTAGCGGAACAGAGTTTGAGGATGATACGTACTATGGCAAGCCAGCATGGGAATGTATCGGCGAATACTCAACCAAGTTATATGATAAAGGCAATGCTAAAAAAGCGCTTATTGCAACTGCAACGGTAGGCTTTGGCAAAGTGTTTGCAGGTCTGACAGATAAGACCACTAAAACCATCAGACGCCCTAGCGGCAAGGTTGAGACAGTAGATGTCTATCAATGTGATCTTGCCGGTGTGAACAAAGATGCGCAGAACCTATGTAAGCTTGGCGAAAAAGGCTATGGTTATGGTCAAGGTGGGTTTTATTATGCTGCTGAGTCGAAGGACATCGCGAGCAGTTTGAAGACATTTATTGAAGAGGCTGCCAATACTGAAATTGACCCGATATCAACAGGAACGATGTCTGTACCGCTTGATAGTTTGGGCGGCTTAAAATCACGAAAATTTGCTTATCTGCCAATTCTTGAACCAGTCCCTGGCTCACAGCGATTATGGAATGGTAATCTCAAAAAATATAATGTCGTAAATGGTACGCTAAAGGGCGATGATGGTAATTTTGTCTTCGCGGACAGTGCAGGTCTGTTTGCCAAGAATACTCATGATATTTGGAATACCATTATAGATGAGAATCGTATTGATGCTTTTATACCGGATCAAGGTCTGCCGCAAGTTGGTGGTGCTTATCAAAAGATATTCGAAAACGCTAATGCCTCTATAGGGGGTAATAGAAATGTATTCGTCGATACAGGCAGTAGCTTGACCAATCTCAAAGTCACTAATAAAAAACCAGTCAACTTTGCCTCCTTGACTACTGGAAATGAAGGCGATAACGCTAAAAAACTCGCACTGCTCAGTTTTATGGGTTATAGCGAGCCGAGTAGTACCACGGTCATTGATGGAGTGGACATAACTGCTTCCAAAAATAAATTGTCAAAAAATATCGGTGGCGTCCTGCACTCTACACCGCAGCTTATTACTCAATCGGTAGCAGTCGACGCCTCTGGACAATTTGACACCAGTAAACGTAAAGATTATATCATCTACGGCTCTATGGATGGTGCGCTACATATGCTAGACGACAGCACGGGTCAAGAGACCTTTACCTTTGTACCCAGACAAATCCTTGATTTGCAGCCAGATGCACTAGCGAGTAATGGTAATGGCACTGCTGTAGACGGTAGCTATCCTTATGGCGTCGATGCGCCTTGGTTGACTTATGTGGCATACACGACCAAATCAAAGACTGAAGGTAAGGATGACGAGGCAAAGACGACCAATACTTATGAAGCGGCGCAAAGCTTCGCGCTTGGCGGCTTACGTATGGGCGGGTCCATGTATTACGCTTTAGATGTCACTGATGTTGATGCACCTAGTATGATCTACAGCGTAGGATCAAATTATGCCAATCGTCAGAAAGAACTGAGTACGGATGTAAAGGGCAGCAAAAATGGTGCTGCCGCTATCGTTAATGTAGCAACGGCAACGCCTGAACAAAAAGCCTATGCGCGGATGGGTCAGTCATGGGGTAAGCCTGCTCTTGGCTATGTCAAACGTGGTGGCGAGCGTGTCATGGTGAGTTTTTTACCCGGTGGCTATGATACTTGTTATGAGGATCCGCAATTCAAATTAGGGAATAGTACAAATAGCGAAAGCTGTACGGATAAATCAAAAGCTCAGGGCAACGCTGTCTATATGGTGCAGATGGGAGAGGTTGAAGATGCGACTGACGGTACTGGTGAAACGGCAGTATCTAATGGCGAAGAGACAGTAGATACCTCTGATGGTAATGGCGATCTGCTATGGTGGGCGAGCAATCAAGGCAGTTCAGCAAACAGTACTTCTCGTAGTACCTCGTTGCAATACTCTAGAGCTGCTGATCTAAAACACAGCATTGTGACACAAGTAAGAGCGATAGATCGTAACTATGACGGTCTAACCGATCATATTTACTTCGCTGATCTAGGCGGGCAAGTATGGCGCGCTGATATCAATAACAATAAAGATACAGATACTTTCAAAGTAGACCGCGTGGTAAAAGTGCTAGACGTTAGTGATCAAGCGACAGGTAATGACGCACCGCCGCGTATCTACGAGCGCCCCCTTATCACGTTCTTTAATGGTAAATATGGCTATAACGACGCTGCTGATAATACCGTCACTTACTCAGGCGTACAAGCGATGATAACGGTAGGAACAGGCGATCGCAGTAACCCAGTGTCAGCCGAGAGAGAGACGCCAGATGCGCTATATACGGTCATAGATAAAGACGTTAGCCGTAGAGATTTATTCGATTATGATAGTGATGCAGCCTCTACAATAAGCTTACGTACTCCAGTCATAAAGGTAAACGGAGCAGATGGCAACAAGCTCCAACAGTTGACGTTTACTGATGCAGATAGAGGCAGTAGTGGTATCAGACAAAACATGATTAACAATACAGTACAAGGCTGGTATATGCCCTTTACGTACTGGGATGATAGTGAGGTAACTGGTAGCAAATACAAGCTCAAGATGTTTAATGAGCCGGATGCTATCGCTGGTGTACTGATATCCTCGACGTATAACCCTGATGAAGGGCAGGATATCCAAGCCTGTAGTGCTGGTGTTAAAGGCTCAACCCAGCGCGAACGTACCTGTTTGCCTTTTGGTAGCTGTTCGGAAGATGTGGCAACACCACGCTCAACCTTTATTGCAGGCTCAGGTATTGTTGATAATATCATTAGTCAATACAATGATACTGCTGTGTTCTCAAGTCTCGTCAATCGCTGTGAAGGCGATGCCTGTAAACCTGACCTCATTTGCCCAGACGGTAACTGTGGTAATTACGACGATATTTTTAATGAATGTGTCGGGCCAAGCTGTGGTGTGGAGAGCGGTATCAGCACGGACAAACGTCTCAACCCATTAGGCTGGTTGGAACATTGATATGAGTATAAAAGCGAATAGCTCTATCACTCGGCAGATGGGGTTTACGTTAATAGAGCTGATGGTCACAGTCGCAATCGTCGCTATCTTAGCAGCGATTGCGCTACCAAGCTATCGCGCTTTTGTCATTCGTAATGCCGAAGCAGACGTACAGCGAAAAATGCTGTCACTATCAGTCGAACTTGAACAGTGGCGCGCCAAAGCTCTGACGTATAAAGGGTTTGAACCTCAGTCAGATAATATCGCTGACACCACAGGTGCAATCAATCAACCTGCAACCAATCCACGCTATATTATCAGACTGGGCCATCTGGTAGGCAATCCACCGGACACCTTTAGCACCCTACACGAAGGGAGCGCACGCGCTAATAACTGGATCATGATGGCAACGCCCGTCGATATGGTAGGCGCCGATAGCTTTTTGCTCTCAAGCCAAGGCTTGCGTTGTGCGAGTAGTAGTACTTTTGATATCACAGAAGCTGATTGTACAGGAGCAACGATATGGTAACGTTGTCAGTAGAGACAAAAAAGATCACCCTAGATCGACGTCCATCTACTCAGACAATGCAGCAAGCAGGCTTTACTCTGATAGAGCTGATGATCGTCGTGGCCATCGTCGGTATCTTAGCGGCTATCGCCTATCCCAGCTATCAAGGTTACATCGAGCGTACTAATCGCGCGGACATGATGAGTGAGATGCAGCAGATAGCCAGCCGTATCGAGGCCAATAAGATAAACTATAGGCGCTATGATCGTATCCCATTGAGTGAGGTATTTAGCAATACGCTAACCGGAGCTAGTACCACTTTCCCAAACTCAGGAACGCCATTGTATAACGTGACTATCGCGCCGGTAAGTGGAACTAATTTAGGAGGCGAGCAATGGACGCTCACCGCCACCCCTATCAGTGGCACTAAAATGGCAACTGACAATGCCATGAAACTTAATGAAACTATGTCTTTGGATAGTAGTGGAGAGAAATGTAGGGGTAGCGGTGCTAATAAGAATTGCGGCACAGGGGATGAATGGCGATAACTGACAAATTTAAGTCAGTCTAAGCAATAGCTGACAAAAAACGTCAATCAAAGTTACGCTTTGTTATATTGAGTGACTGAACTGACGATAATTAGCAGGTTGACAGTAACATTATGTTAACGCTACACTAACAGGCGGTCAAATTGCTGTTATAAACGGTAAAAAATAGGGTAAAACCTATTATATTTAATAAAGTCAGTGATTTTTAAGATTTGGCATGCTATATGCAGTTAATACTATAAGGCGTCATAGCCAATCTTAATTGAATTGAAGATAAGTCGCACTATCACCGACTGTCTCTATACCACCCTAAGGAGTTCTTATGAACACACAAAAAGGTTTTACCTTAATCGAACTTATGATCGTTGTTGCTATTATTGGTATTCTAGCGGCGATTGCTCTTCCTGCTTATCAAAATTATACAGCCCGAGCTCAAGCTGCGGAAGCGATTACATTATTAGGCGGATTAAAAACTCGTATTGTAGATATTGCTGCGACTTCGGGTATAGAAACAGCTTGCAGTACAGATGTAGCAGTGGAAGAAGAAAAAGATGCTTCAGGTAATGTAACTACCGCAGCTAAACCTGCCGGAGCTTTAGCTGCATCAAATGGCTTTACGTTGAGTGGTAAATATGTGGATAATATTACTGGAGCACTTAATAGCGACGACAACTGCGTTCTTACTGCTAAGTTTGGAGCAAAAGGTGACGGCCTAAACGATAGAATTGCTACCAAAGAAGTTGATTTTATTTATGATCCTGACAATGGTACTTGGGACTGTAAATCTAACCTAGTGGATTCAGTACGTCCAAATACTTGTAGTGTAAGAAATTAATACACCTCTTAAAGTTAATCACATGTATCTACTTAAAGAACCAAACACTATGTTTGGTTTTTTTACGCTTAAAATAAGTATTAATTCAACTGGCATAGTTTCTGCATCATAGCAAGTGTAGGCTGGGCTTTTAGCCCAGCTTCTATATCTCTAAAGTTAGTATACTAAGTTGAAGTTATAAACTATAAAAAGTTTTGTTTAATATCAAAAACCAAACAGTGCGTTTGGTTTTTTTTACGTTTAGAACAAGTATAAAACCAGTTGGCACAGTCTCTGCATTGTAATCTTTAAAGCAACCTGACTAAAACGCTATGAAATCTTTCCAATCATCTAACCAAAACGATTATCAAGCTTTAGCGTTAAGCACTCAGTCCGGCTTTACCTTAATAGAAATAATGATTGTCGTGGCTATTATCGGGATATTGGCAGCGATTGCCATACCTAATTATCAATCGAACGTTAGCAAGGCACGCAGCCATGCTTGCTTGTCAGAATCAAAAAGCTATAGTAACAATGTTTTATATACTCTCAATGACCAAGATGATAGCACCGTGCCGATTGCACCGACTTTAGGCGCTTGCCAATCTATTACCGATGCCACAGGTTGGACGTTAGCTACTCAGCAGAAAATCATCGCTATTGCTAAATCACCTTCTGCTGCGCGTATTGAATGTGACATTCCTAATGGCTCGCCTTGTCGGATAATGCCTTAACTAATCAAGCCTATAAAAACCTCTTTGTTTTCTACCCGAAAAGCCAAATATCAATTGTGGCCTTATGATACCTAAAATAATATAAACAATCCTTCCTAACTCATTCATCCCATTAGTGTAAAATCACCACATCCAATCATAACAACGACTCATTTTATGCAAAAAAAGGTCTTAGGTGTTTGTCTCGCGATCGCCCTGCTTGAGGGCTTTGCAGGTCTCGGTATCGAGATATATGCCATCCGTATATCAGCGACCTATATCGGCGCGTCCATCTCAATCACTGGCGTTATCCTCGCCATGGTACTCATCGCTATTGCCGTAGGTTACTGGTATGGCGGCCGGCTGTCACAAGATATCACTACCCCAAGACAGGCGCTACTCAAGGCCGGACACGTTTTGTCCTTATCGGCTATCTCTCACGCGATTGCCTGTATTATTCAGCTGCCACTATTAGCGTTTATGACCGCCAGTATCGATAGTCCGATTATCGCCGCCATCGGCGTTGGGCTATTATTCGGGGTAGGGCTAGCGTTTGGCTCGACCGCTATTCCGTTAATTACTCAGTTTTTATCTTTAAAGTATGAAAATCATGACGGCGTTGATGCTGGCAAGAACGCTGGCATGATGGTGGCGATTACCACTGTCGGTAGCGTACTCGGCTCGACGCTGACGCCGATATTGCTGCTGCCTTATATTGGCCTGATGAGTAGCCTAGCATTATTTATCGCCGCTTTAGCCATTAGCGCTTATTTATGTACGCGCTTAGCAGTGCAAGTTGCGAGTGATGAGCCGCTAAGTCTATCGACCCATCGCATCAATTATAGCCTTGCGCTGGCGGCAGTCGTGGTGACTTTGACCTTTATCTTTGTCAACAAAGTCGATACCGGCTATCAGACGGCGACAAACGCTTGGTTTATTAAGCAAACCGTCATCGACAAGCAATTAGCGGTGACTATCACGGATAAACCCGGGCAGACGACTAGTAGCTGCTGGCTCTATCTCGCCAAAAAAAACTGCCACTGGTACGGCAAGATCACTGTCGAGGCGATTGATAACATCAAACCTGAGACTTTAGTCTTCCTTGGCGGGGCAGGGATGGGCACGCCTAGCGAAGTGGCGCACCA